>Ga0209554_1000834_pt1 | contig 25224 bp, 26 predicted proteins | sample MarorgKNORR_S2LV_5_FD_188221 | JGI IMG/M metagenome (GOLD analysis project Ga0209554, IMG submission 188221) | Marine microbial communities from the Southern Atlantic Ocean, analyzing organic carbon cycling - Bottom_A/KNORR_S2/LV (SPAdes) (version 2) | ecosystem: Environmental > Aquatic > Marine... | reverse complement strand
ATTTGGAAAAGTGTAAAGAGAAAATTATTTACAAAAAAACTCAGAAATTCTATTTTGATTGGTTGAAAGATCTAAGAGATTCCGCGTATATTGAAATTTATACTGATAAACTGTAATTATTTTTTTTCGAATGTCTAAATCAATACATATATACGGTTTTCATAGCATTAAAGCCCAACTAAACTCGAACCCAGAATGTATTCTCAATGTTTTTGTTCAAACCGGAAGAAGTGATAGTCGGATGAGTGAAATGACTTCATTTCTCAACACTCAAGAAATAAACTTTTCAAAAATTGACAAAAACAAACTTGACCGACTTGTAAAAGGTGAGCCTCACCAGGGTATTGTTGCAGAAGTGATTTTGCCTCAACTACCAGGACAAGAAGCTCTGATTAGCTTTGTTACTAAACTCTCAAGTAATCCTCTTATATTGATGTTAGACTCTATTCAAGACCCAAGGAACCTAGGAGCTTGCCTTAGAAGCGCTAACGCCGCAGGGGTCGACTGCGTTGTTATCAATAAAGATGATTCTGCACCCATAAATGCTGTTGTTCATAAAGCATCAGCTGGTGCAATCAATCAACTTAAAATATTCCAAGTGACAAACTTGGTAAGGACTATTAAATCTCTGCAAGCTCAAGAACTATGGGTAATAGGTCTTGATGGAGATGTCACAACTTCAATATATGACATCAATTTTATTGATCCAACGGTAATTGTAATGGGTACTGAGGGCAAAGGACTAAGACAACTAACAAAAAAAACCTGTGATCAGCTGGCGACAATACCAATGATTGGTAATGTTGAAAGCCTTAACGTTTCAGTCGCAACCGGCATTACGCTATTTGAAAGCAGAAGACAGAGGCAAAGTAGTTAAAAATTAAAGGAGTTTCTGGTAAAATGTTCTGGCTTTAGAAAATTGACAATGGAATTAAGTAAGGGCCTTCCAGGCCAACTAAAACTGTTTAACTTTGCTAAAAAAGAAATTAGCTTGTCAGGGATTTATCATATTTCTGATTTTCCTAAAATAAGTGAGATTGCTAGCAACAAAAAAGACAATGTAAAGGTGGACTTGTCGTTTTATTTAAAAAATAATAAAACGCCTTGTGTTGATGGGATAATTGAACTAGATATTGTACTAGCTTGCCAAAGATGCCTAGATGATTTATCTATAACATTGAAAGTTAATTTTAATTTGGCATTTGTAAGACATAATCAAGAATCTGAAGAACTAGACTTACATTATGAGATATATGTGATTGAAGAGGAGGAGTTGGCGACACATGATTTAGTTTCTGACGAAATCTTGTTATCAATTCCTATGGTTCCAATGCACGATTATGATTGCATAAAAGAGATTAATGAACAAGAAATAGTTGAGGGTAAATCTGAAAATCCTTTTGCTATACTAAAAAAAATAAAAATAGCCGATGGCGGCAAGGAGTAAAAAATGGCGGTACAAAAAAGCAGAAAAACACCTTCAAAAAGAGGTATGCGTAGGTCACATAATGCATTGAAAAATCCTGCATTATCTGAAGATCAAGAAACAGGTGAAACTCACTTAAGGCACCACATTACTGCAGATGGTTACTATCGCGGCAAACAGGTTATTAAATCTACTGTCGAAGACATCGAAGAAGTAGAAACCTAAATAATTTTATGACAATTAAGGTATCAATTGATGCCTCTGGCGGTGACTTCGGATTTCCTGTTACCGTGAAAGCCGGAATCAATGCTTTAGGTATCTATAAAGACCTTCACCTCTACTTTGTAGGTGATGAGAAGAGTATTCAGAAAGAGCTAAATAAACACTCAATTTACAAAACTTTCTTAGATCGAATTTCTATTACACATGCATCTGAAGTCATCAATATGGATGACTCCCCTTCTACTGCGCTACGACATAAAAAAGACTCGTCAATGAGAGTAGCAATTGACCTTATTGAAAATGGAACTGTAGATGCCTGCGTTAGTGCTGGAAATACCGGAGCTTTGATGGCAATAGCTCGATTTATTCTAAAAACAATCGAGGGTGTTGATAGACCAGCTATTATGGGAAGCCTTCCAACTCTGAATGGACATATCCATGTCCTTGACTTGGGTGCAAATGTTGACTCAAAGCCTGAGACCCTATTGCAATTTGCAATCATGGGGTCTATTGTGGTACAGAACACTGAAAACATTTCAAATCCTACAATTGGCCTATTAAATGTTGGTGTGGAGGAAATGAAAGGTCATGGCAAAATTCAGGACACTGCAGAACTTCTCAAAGACTCTTCGCTCAATTATTCAGGGTTTGTTGAGGGTGATGACATATTTAAAGGTGTGGTTGATGTAGTAGTTTGTGATGGCTTCGAAGGTAATATCGCTCTAAAGGCAAGCGAAGGTGTAGCTAACATGTTTTCACACCTTATCAAAGAATCATTTAACAAAAACCTCTTAACTAAACTGGTAGCTATTTTTGCAAAACCAGTAATGAATAATTTCAAGTCCAAAGTTGATCCTGGTCAATACAATGGTGCAAGCCTTCTTGGTCTAAAAGGCGTTGTCGTGAAAAGCCATGGAAATGCTGACGTTGATTCATATTTTCAAGCAATTAAAGAAGCTTACTTAGAAGCCCATGCTAAAATCACGGATAAAATTTCATTACAGCTGACACGCGAATTAGAAGAACATAAATAATAATTAATCCATGAAAAAATTTGCAAGAATCGTTGGCACTGGTAGCTATCTACCTCCAAGAATAATCACCAATTCTGAACTAGAAAAGTCACTTGACACCACTGACGAGTGGATAACAAGCAGAACAGGTATCAAAGAAAGAAGAATTGTTGAAGATCAAAATACTTGTGATCTTGCTCTTGAAGCCAGTATAAATGCACTTGAAATGGCTGAACTTAAGGCATCTGAAATCGATTTAATTATTCTTGCAACCACCACCCCAGATAAAATCTTTCCTGCAACTGCAACAACACTTCAAGATCGAGTTGGAGCTTCATGTCCTGCATTTGACCTTCAAGCAGTTTGTGCTGGCTTTGTTTTTGCATTAACAACTGCTCAGCAATATATTGAAAATGGCGTTTATAAAAATGTGTTAGTCGTTGGTAGTGAAACTTTTTCCAGAATTATTGACTGGAGTGACCGTTCTACTGCAATCCTTTTTGGTGATGGCGCTGGAGCTGTAGTTTTGTCAAGCGATAACACTGCTGGAATTAGCTATTCAAAAATCTTAAGTGATGGTAGCTATCTATCTTCTCTACATGTCAGTAACAATTATATTAACGAGATTGGTTATGTTGAAATGTCTGGCAACGAAGTTTACAAAATTGCCGTTAAACAACTTTCAAATCTTGCTGAAGAAATACTTAGAGAGTGCAATTTGACTGCAAGTGAAATTTCTTGGATGGTACCACATCAAGCCAATATTAGAATTATTACAGCAATCGCTAAAAGAATTAATCTGCCAATGAGTAAAGTGATACTTACTCTTGAGACACATGGCAATACTTCTGCTGCTTCAATACCGCTTGCATTAGATGTAGCAGTTCGTGATGGGAGGATTAAAAAAGGTGATAAATTATTGTTAGAGGGTATTGGTGGTGGATTTAGCTGGGGTGGCCTTCTTGTTGAGTATTAATCCACTAGAAATCTCGTTTCATCAATTTTTCTGTCAATTTTCTTAAAGGTTTCTCATTTACACTTAGACTAGATATCTCATCTATAGCTTTTTTATAAAGATCCTGATAGACTTTGATAGACTCATCTAAGCCTAATATAGCTGGGTAAGTTGGTTTATCCTTGACCAAATCAGAATTTTGACGCTTTCCCATAACTTCCTCAGTACTAGATATATCAAGCACATCATCTTGAATCTGATAAGCCAGCCCAATATTATTTGAATACGAATTCAAAATATCGCTATCTTTTGGATTAATATTATTAATAAGTGCACCAAATTTAACTGCACAACTTATCAGAGAACCAGTTTTCTTTTTATGCATATTATTCAAAAATTCAATATCCACTTTTTTAGTAACTACAGAAAGATCAATTGATTGCCCATCAGCCATTTCATATGCTGAAATTGCTAATAGTTTTAATAACTCAATTCGAATACCAGGCTCAATTGATTCATCCCTTGACAGAACTTCAAAAGCTAAAGCTTGTATACCATCCCCCGCAAGAATAGCCTGAGCTTCTCCAAAAGTTTTATGAGATGAAGGCTGATTATGCCTCATATCATCATTATCCATCGCAGGTAAATCATCATGGATCAATGAATAGATATGAATAAGTTCAATAGCACAGGCACAGGCATCGACTTTAATAAGATCAATGTCATACAAACTCGCAGTCGTGTAGGTTAATATCGGCCTGAAGCGTTTGCCACCAGCCAAAACACTATAACTCATTACATTTTTCAGTTCGCTTTGAAAATGACCTTCAGAGCAAATCGAGCTTAGGTAGTTTTTTAGTCGAGCATTAACTCGTTTTCTATAAATATCAAAGATCTTCAAAGGGTTTTTCTTCGCTGTAGTTGTCTTCTTCGCTAAGTATTTTGACTCTTTGTTCTGCATCAGTGAGCGCACTATGGCATTGGCGATGAAGTTTCACACCTTTTTCAAAATACATGAGTGAATCTTCCAAACTCAAGTCACCAGATTCCATTTTATTAATAATAACTTCAAGTTCAGCTAGACCTTTATTAAAATCAAATTTACTAGCCATCAGTCTTTATCTCCATCTTCCGCTCTGCTTAGAATATTATCCATCCATGAACTAGGTAGTATTCTACACAAGAACGCAAATAATTTTGTAGGAAAGGTGACTCGATAATGATTCTTTGGCACTTTGGAGCCTAGAGCATGCAAGACACATCGCAAAACTGATTCTGGAGCCAGTGTAAATTGGACATTTTTATCTGAATTTAGGCGTTCAATCATAGCTTTATATTCTTTTTTATAGTCACTATTTGATACATCAACATTTTCTTTAAAAGCCAAAAAAGCGTTTTGTCTAAATTTTGACTCGATTGGTCCAGGCTGCACTATACATAGCTTTATTCTTGTTTTTTTTAACTCAAGTCTTAAGGTATCCACTAAACCTTCAATGGCAAACTTAGAGGCTACATAAGGACCTCTAAATGGCATCGCAACAAATCCCAAAACAGAACTAATATAAACAATGCGACCTAAATTTCTTTCTTTCATTGGGGGTAAGACCAGATTAGTAAGCTCATGCCAACCAAACACATTTGTTTGAAATTGTTTTTCCAATACTTCTCGCGAAATGTCTTCAAGGGCACCAGCCTGTCCATAAGCGCCGTTATTGATTAAAGCATAAAGACTATCAGTTTTCTGAAAGACCTTAGAGATAGCAGCCTGTATAGAGTCCGATGAAGCTAGATCTAGCAAAAAAGCATCAAAACCAAGATTTTTTAGTTTTATTACATCATCAATTTTTCTGGCAGTTGCAAAAACACGATAGCCAGCTGCTCGTAATCCATAAGCAAGACAATGCCCTATGCCACTGGAGCAGCCAGTAATTAGAACTGTTTTTACTGTTGAAGTTTCGTCCAATACTTGGCCCTCTCTGCTAATTCAGGATTGATACTTTCTGAGCGCAAAACCAAAAAATCATAGGCCATTCGAAAGCGTGGATGCCCAATTAATTCTTTTGCTTTTTTTGTACTGCAATTCTCTAGCTGGTATTGCATTAGCCATATATCTTTAACACGAGCGGAAAGCCATCTTGGCATTAAAACCTGTTCAGTTTGTTTACTTATAACATCTTCTGATGCTTGTATCATTATCAAAAAACGGGATTTTTTCTTTTTATTAAGTTCATTAAAGCGTTTGTTTTGCGCCTCCCATAAAAAAACCGCAAACAGGAATGCTGGTGTTACAGGCTTACCATTTTTGATACGCTTTGATGTATTCAATAGAGTTTTATTTATAAATGAAGTTTCTTCAGTTTGAGGAAAAAGGTAATTCAATAGTCCGCATTTTACAAGTTGCTCAAAAACCTCATAAGCGTTCTCGTTATGAAACAACTTAATGCATTCATCATAAAGCCTAGCGGCTGGTATATTAGCTAGCAAATAGGCTTGATTAGAGATAGATTTTGAGATTTTTGGATCTATTGATGCCCCTAGTTTAACTTTAAATCTTATCGCTCTAATCATCCTTACAGGGTCTTCCTTAAAACGCTCCACTGGGTTTCCAATCACCCTAATTTCAGAATTATTTAGTGCATTAAGACCATCAACATAATCAATGACTTGAGAATTTTGAATATCATAATAAAGCGCATTGACACTAAAATCTCGACGAAAAGCATCCTCTTTGAGAGTACCATATAGATTATCTCTAACAATAACACCATTACCAGCGGCCCTTACTTTTCCAGAACGAAAAGTCGCAACTTCAATATATTTTCTAGATGAAAACATGATATGAACTAATCGAAAGCGTCTTCCAATAAGCCTTGAACGTTTAAAGATTTGATGAACCTGTTCCGGAGTGGCACAGGTAGCTATATCAAAATCTTTGGGTTTATGGCCCAGCAATAAATCTCGAATACAACCACCTACTAGGTAAGCCTCATGACCAGCTTTATTTAAGGTCTTAACAACCTTTTGTGCATCTTTGTCTATTAATGTTTTGTCAAAGTGAATGGTTTGACGTTTAGGTTTCATAAACTCCCTACATCTCTTGGCAACCAACCATCTTTTTTGTGTTCTGACTCTACAGTGGTGTAAATACCACCCCTTACGTTAAATATTGCTTTCAAGCGCATAAAACGAGGATCAAGAGCAGCTACTAGATCATCCAAAATTTGGTTGGTGACAGCTTCATGAAATGCACCCTCATTACGAAAAGACCAAATATAGTTTTTAAGAGCCTTAAGTTCAACACAACTCTTATCAGCAATATATTCTAAGTGCAAAGTTGCAAAATCAGGCTGACCCGTTTTAGGGCACAGGCAAGTAAATTCTGGAATGTCAATGCGAATAACAAAATCTCTCTCAATGTTTGGGTTATCAAAAACCTCTAAAATCTTACTCGGTGAACTAGGCATGACTTTTATCTTTGTTATTAAAAAAGGGTATTTTATCAAGATAGTTAGCTATTCTCATTTGTCTAAACTGATAAAGCAATAACAACAATAACACCATTAAAAGATGAACCCCCCAAAGCCCAATTATCGGATCCATTTGTCCAAGTTCTATGGCGCTTTTAGCTATCAACAATCCATTGTAGTAAAGCATAAAAACAATAATACCAATCAAGAGATTAACGCCTTTACCTCCTCTAGGCGAGGTTTTTCCAAGAAAAACACCAATCACAGAAAGTATCAAAACAGTGATTGGTTGAGATAGTCGCCATTGCAACTCTGCATTAGCATAGCGACCACCCTCTTTAACTAAGTCAAGTGTGCTTTTACCTTCAATTTTTGTATAAATAACTATCGACTTTTGTAATTCGCCTGAAACAATCTCTAAATCATACCAATCAAAATTTAGAATATTTATATTTTCATTACCAGGAATTCCTTGGTATCTAACACCATCTTTTAAGCGAAGATATATACTTTTGCTTTCAGAATCAATATATTTTTTCGCCTCTGAAGCTAGAAGAATAACTGGTTTTTCGTTATCAAAAGCATAGATAAATATTTCCTCCATATTTTGTCCTTCAATAGTATCTAGAGGCTTCGATTCAGAAGCATAAAAGACAATTTTACCTTGCTTAAATACTTCAAATTCACCCGCCGTAATAAAGGAAAACTCTGAGGCATTCTTGGTTTCCTCCTCCATAATATTTTTTTGTTGCATTGCCCACGGAACTGCATAGATTGTCAGGAAAAAAATAATAACAAAAGACAAAAGAACTAGAGGTTGAATAAAAACTATAAAATGTTTATCACTCAAACCCAGTGAATTCATCACAACAGCTTCAGAATTTTTATATAACTGAGATATAGTTAAAATAATAGCTAGGAAGAGTGACAATGACAGAATTAATGATACGTCTCTGATCATCTTAAAGCTCACCAAAGGCATAAGCTCTTGAAAGGGAATGCCTCGTTCAACGCTTTCTTGGACCATCATAACGAATTGATTACCAAATACAACCAACCCGATAATGAAAATTATTGCAAAAAACAGAGTAACTAAATTGCGCCTTATATATTTGGCAATTCGGCTATTTTGATACTTGAAAATACTAAGAAGCTTCTTTTGCATAATCAATCCGCTCCAGACATACTAACAAATTTTATTTCTTTTGTTTCATGGAGTCGAAAAATTCTTCGTTAGTTTTTGTAAAACGAAGTCTTTCAATTAGAAATTCTGCTGCTTCAACAGTATCCATAGGATGAAGAATCTTACGCAAAATCCACATTTTTTGAAGTTCCTGTTTTTCAGTAATTAGTTCCTCTCGACGAGTTCCAGAGGCATTAATATTGATTGCTGGGAATATACGTTTTTCGGAAAGTCTACGCTCAAGGTGGAGCTCCATGTTTCCAGTACCTTTAAACTCTTGGTAAATAACCTCATCCATCTTAGAGCCGGTATCAACCAATGCGGTTGCTATAATAGTGACACTTCCACCATTTTCAATGTTTCTTGCTGCACCAAAAAATCGCTTGGGTCTTTGTAAAGCGTTGGCATCAACACCACCAGTTAGTACCTTGCCAGATGAAGGGGCGACCGTATTATAAGCTCTTGCAAGACGTGTAATAGAGTCAAGCAGAATAATAACATTTTTACCTTGTTCGGCAAGTCTTTTAGCTTTCGCTATGACTATTTCAGCAACTTGTACATGTCGTTTAGCCGGTTCATCAAAGGTTGAAGAGATTACTTCGCCTCTAACCGTACGTTCCATCTCTGTTACTTCTTCGGGGCGCTCATCTATGAGAAGTACGATCAACTCACATTCTGGATGGTTAATTGAGATTGATGACGCAATGTTTTGCATAATCATTGTCTTTCCAGCCTTTGGAGGAGATACTATTAACCCCCTTTGACCTTTACCAAAAGGAGCCACCAAATCGATCACTCTAGCAGTTATATCTTCTGTGCCACCAGTACCTAGCTCTAATTTAAGTCTTTCATTTGGGTGAAGTGGCGTTAAAGAAGAGAATGGTATTCGGTTACGTACATTCTCTGGTTTGTCCTCATTAACTTCTGAGACTTTAGTCAACGCAAAATATTTTTCACCTTTCTTAGGCGCACGTATCTTTCCAGTAACAACATCTCCAGTCGATAGATTAAAACGCCTTATTTGATTTGGCGACACATAGATGTCATCCGGACCTGAGACATAAGAGTCATTCGATGAGCGGAGAAAGCCATAACCCTCTTGTAAAATATCTAACACTCCGTCACCCAAAACTTCTTCGTCATTCTCAGCCTTGTGTTTTAAGATTGCAAAGATGAGTGTTTGCTTTTTGGCCCTCGAAATGTTTTCGATGCCGAGAGATTGAGCTAAATCCAACAGTTCTGCTGGAGTCATAATTTTCAGGTCTGATAGTTTCATATTAAAGTATTTTTAGATTTTAGAGATTGACTAGATGTCAAATAGGGAATTAAATAAGCTCAGGATTGAACATACATTAAGTTTTAAAAGGTTTTCAGTAAGAAAATGTTTTTATATTTATGAGTTATTAAGAGTAAAAAAGTTAGTCCAGTTAAATGTTAGAGTCTAAAAATGCATTTAAGTTAGCCTTAGAGAGTGCACCAACCTTTGTTGCCTGAACCGAGCCATCTCTAAATAATAGCATTGTTGGGATACCTCTAATACCATATTTAGGTGGTATTAGTATGTTTTCATCAACGTTAACCTTTGCTATGGTTATGCGACCGTCATATTCATTTGCTATTTCATCTAGAATTGGCGAAAGAGCCTTACATGGAGCACACCACTCGGCCCAAAAGTCAACTAAAACAGGTTGTGTGGAACTAATTACATCAGCATCGAAAGAAGCATCACTGACTACTTTAATTTTGTCGTTCATGCATTAAAAAAAGGAAATTAACAATAGAATTTGAATAATTCTTAGCTATATTATATCACTTATCAACAAAAAATCTATTTTTTTACAAAGATTGTCTAATTTTCAAATAATTCCCTCTAATTGATCAATAAAGGCTAGGTAGCTAAAAATGCCAAGATAATAGGTATTGTTATAAATGATAATGTAACTTGAATTGTAATAATGCTTGTCATTAATTGGGTTTCCGCTCCAAATTGCTTAGCCAGTGAGTATGATGATGCAGCCGTTGGAACTGCAGCAAATATAACTGCTATAGTTGTTTCAAACAGACTCAGATTCATTGATTTAGCGACAAAAAATACAACTATAGGAAAAACAAGTAGTTTCAGAACACTTGCAATAATGATTGGTGTGATTGCTGAAGAGATTTCTCTAATCTTAATATTTGCACCAATACTTAAAAGCATGATGGGTAAAGCAGCTGAACCCAGTAAACCGGTAGTTTCATGAATAATAATTATTCTTTCTGCGCCAACAAAAGAAATGACCAGCCCAGTAGCGATAGCCAGAATGAATGGATTTTTTATCAGTTCAAATAATACATCAAATATGCTTGGTCTAGAATTATTGCCTACTTCTTGGTTCAAAGTAGAAGTCATCGTAGATACTATGACAATATTAATAACAGGTATTAGGATTACCATAAAAATGGCGCCTAAAGCCAAGCCTTTGTTCCCAAAAAGACTTCCTGCTATAGCAAGTGCAATGAAAGCGTTATGTCTAGCAGCGCCCTGCATAACTGAAGTCCAAATTTGTGGTGTATATCCAAAAAGTTTTCCAGCAATAAAAGAAAGCGTTGTGACAACAAAAAGTCCACTCAAAATAACCACAGCATAGTTAGCGAGCATTGTTGAAGACAAAGTAATTTGAGACACATGATGAAATAATAGCGCTGGGATTAGAACCCAGTATATTAGCTTATCACTTACATGCCAAAAAGAGAGGTCTGGGACTCCAATTCTTCTAAGAAGATTTCCCAGGATAATGAGAATAAATACAGGGGAAATTACCAAGAAAATTTCAATAAAATTTGATAACACTGGAGTTTTCGTTTTGTTAGTTAATTATAGAAATCAAAATACATTCTATGAGGGAAGGCTGTCAATCCAATCAATCGCCATTTTCAGTCTTAACAATACCCTCTTTTCGCCAACCAATTGAGCGCACTTATCAATACTTCCCGCTTTACCATCTCCGCTAATGGCTAGCCTGAATGGTTGACCTACTTTGCCAAAGCCTATATTACGACTCTCACATATACTCTGAATTACTTCATGAATATGTTCAGCGGACCATTGCTCTAAAGTGTTTAAATTTATCAGTAAATCATCTAGTACTGGCCTTGATTCCAAATGAAAAAACTTTATAGCTAGATCGGAGTCAAAGTCTTCAAAATCGTGATAAAACATCACGCAATTCTGAGCCATATCGACTAAAGATTTCGAACGATCTCTGAGGGCTTCAATAACTTCTTTTATATCTGGACCATCACTTAAATCAATAGAGAGTTGATTTAGGTGCCATTCTAACTCGGATACAAGTTCGTTAATCTCAGTAGTCTTTATATATGAATGATTAATCCAATCTAGTTTTTCTTGATTGAAACTTGCTGGTGATTTATTGATGTTTTCAAGTTCAAAAAATTTAATCATCTCATCAACCGAGAAAATCTCTTGATCACCATGAGACCAGCCTAAACGAACAATGTAATTTAATAAAGCTTTCGACAAAAAGCCTTCATCCCTATACGACATTAGATTAACCGCTCCATGCCTTTTTGACAGACGTGAACCATCAGCACCCAAAATCATGGGTACATGGGCAAATCTTGGAATATTCCAGTCCAAGGCCTCATATAGATTGATTTGTTTGGGTGTATTGTTTATGTGATCATCACCTCTAATAACACATTCAATTTCCATATCATGGTCATCAACGACAACTGTCAAGTTGTATGTCGGTGAACCATCTGACCTTGCAATAATTAAATCATCCAACTCAGTATTAGCAATTTCAATTTCACCCTTAACATAGTCATTAAAAGATACAGTCCCATTATCTGGATTAAGGAAACGAATCACACCGCTTTTGAGCTTCTTATTGCGACAACAACCATCATATTTTGGCTTGTCTCCGCTTGCCATTTGTGTTTCACGCATTTCCTCTAAGCGCTCTTTTGTGCATTCGCAGTAATATGCCTTACCCTCATTGAGCAACTGAGAAAGGACTTCTTTATAACGTTCAATTCTATCACTTTGATAAATAGGTCCTTCATCATAATTTAAACCTAGCCAGTCTATTCCTTGCAAAATAGCATCTACTGAATCCTGAGTTGAGCGATCCTTATCGGTATCTTCGATTCGAAGAACAAATTTACTATTATTTTTTTTAGCCCAAAGCCATGCAAAAAGTGCCGTTCTAGCACCACCAATGTGTAAGTATCCTGTCGGTGAAGGGGCAAATCTTGATTTCATTTTATTAATTATTTTGAATTAATTTATCGACTCCAATACTAATATTTACGTCAACTTATTAGGCTTATGATATTGACTATAAGTAAGTTTTTCAACTCCAATAATAAATCAAATGAAGTGCTAATTGTACACTGTTATAATTGACTTCCAACATGCAAATACTTAAGTCATTTAATGGAATTCACTCAGCAAAGCGCTAATCAAAATACCGTTATTTCTATCAGTGAATCTACCATTACACTAACTCAAGTTCAACTAAAAATACCCTGTTTTATCTCCTCTAACAGGGCAGAAGAAATATCAATATCCTCACTACAAGAGATTACTAAGGAGACGCTATTTCCTTTATTAAGTCAAGATTCATTAAATTTGTTGATAATTGGTACCGGAAAACAGTCAAAATTTCTTTCCCCTAAACAACAAGTCGCCTTATCTGAACTTGGATTAGGTGTCGAATGCATGAACAATATTTCAGCCTGTAGTAGTTTTAACTTATTACTTTCAGATTTAAGGCTTGTTGGGTTATTAATCCTATGATTGATTACTTTTTCAAAAAAATTAAGCTCTTCTATCGTTTCTTTAAAATAGACACACCCTTATTGATTTTGATTGCTCTTCTCTCAAGCCTAGGATTGATGATCTTGTATAGCAGCTCTGGAGGCTCTCTTGATTTAGTGTATCGACAACTGATTCATCTTGGGTTAGCCACATTGGTTATGCTAATTGTTGCCCAGATACCACCACTCTTTTTAATGAGATCGGCGCCAATATTAATGGTCTTAGGGACAGTTTTATTAATATTGGTGTTGCTTTTTGGTAGCTATGGGGGCGGCGCCCAAAGATGGTTGAACTTAGGCTTGATTAGATTCCAACCATCAGAACTGATGAAGATTATAGTTCCTATAGGGATATCTTCAATATTGAGTGAAAGAACATTACCACCTAGAGCATTTCCGGTCATTATTTCTCTGGTGGGTATCGCAATTGTTGTACTCTTAATTGCTAAACAACCTGACTTAGGAACCGCTTTGTTGATTGGGGCTTCAGGTATCTATGTGTTGTTTTTTTCAGGATTCAGAATTCGTCTGGTAAAAAATCCTTGGCTTAATTTAGGACTAATTGCGGGAATACTAGGGGGGTCACTTTATGCTGTATGGAATTACTTACTGATTTCTTATCAAAAAAATCGAATCTTAACTTTGTTCAATCCAGAATCTGATCCGCTTGGTTCGGGTTATCATATCCTTCAATCAATAATTGCAATCGGCTCTGGTGGTTTAACAGGAAAGGGTATCACACATGGCTCTCAATCCCGACTCAACTTCGTGCCTGAGCAATCTACTGATTTTATTTTTTCAGTTTTAGCTGAGGAAATGGGCTTTATTGGATTTATTTTGTTGTTATTAATTTACACCCTGATTATATATCGTTGCTTTAATTTATCTCTTCGCTGTGAAGATAACTTTTCTAGATTATTAGGTGCAAGTCTGACATTTGTTTTGTTTACTTATATTTTTGTCAATATGGCTATGGTTTCTGGACTTTTACCAGTCGTTGGAATACCACTACCATTGATCAGTTATGGAGGTTCTTCTTTGATGACACTGATGGCCAGTTTTGGCATTATTATGTCAATTCATAAACATAAAAGTCCACGCTATTTACAGTAATAAATAACAGCCTTTTCAATTTTCAATGTAGTATTTTTGATGACTTTATTGTTTTTTTCCAATAAACCAAGTGAATTTAAACTTTTTAATGAGTTTCTAAAAATATTATGTTATTACTCGTTATAATCACCCTAATCCTTATTTAATGGCAATAAATCAGTTTACCAAGGTGATTTATCAGCTAACTAAAAATACTATTCTATTGAAATCAAACTTCCTCATTAAACTCTTAAAATCTTTTGTCATACTTCTTCTGATCTCTAATGCTAATGCAGAAGAGCCGCGCTTCTATATTCCGGATGCGCCTGCCATTGGTGCAGTCTCCTATGTCCTCATGGATCACAATTCTGGAGTAATACTTGCTGCTAAAAACGAAGACGAAAAAAGAGCTCCTGCTAGTTTGACAAAACTGATGACCTCATATGTTGTCTTTCAACGCATAAAGGAAGAATTTATTACCCTTGAGGATGACGTAAAAATCAGTGAAAAAGCATGGAAAACTGGAGGTTCAAGAAGCTTTATTGAGGTCGGTAAGATGATTAAGCTTAAGGACCTACTGAGAGGAATGATAGTTCAGTCTGGTAATGACGCCTCTGTGGCTCTCGCTGAACATGTGGCTGGTTCTGAAGGTACCTTTGTCCTCTTCATGAATGATTATGCAGAACAACTAGGTATGAAAAACTCTCGATTTGAGAATTCTTCTGGGTTACCACATAAAGATCAGTATACAACCGCAAAAGATATAGCTATTCTTTCCTCAGCCATGATTCGTGATTTTCCAGATTTTTACAAGTGGTATAGCGAGAAGGAATTTACGTACAACAATATTACCCAACCCAATCGAAATAAGCTTCTATGGACTGACAGCACTGTAGATGGACTCAAGACCGGTTATACTCAAAAAGCTGGATATTGCTTGGTAACGAGTGCAAAGCGTGTAGGTATGAGACTTATTTCTGCGGTGCTTGGCTCAGCAGGTCCAAAAGTTCGATTTACAGAGACAGAAAAATTATTGGATTACGGTTTTCGTTTCTTTGAGACTCAATCTGTTGACGACATATCTCACCAAGTACCGATCTACAAATCTGAAAAAAGTAGCATCAAGGTTGGTGTAGCAGATTCAACTTATCTAACCTTGCCAAGAAACCAGTTTAAATATACCACTCAAACTATTACTCTTAACCAGGATTTAATAGCCCCAATTAATCAGGGTGAAAGGATTGGGAATTTGGTGATCAGTTTTAGCAATGAAACCATCGCCACACTTCCTCTTATTGCTCTTGAGGATGCACCTGAATCTGGATTCTTTGCAAGAATAGTTGACACCATTAAGTTACTTTTTAGATAAAGTATTGGTTTATTTAAACGGAAAATTTGTCTTAAAAAGTGATGCCTTTATTTCCGTTATGGACCGAGGCTTTCTATTTGGTGATGGGGTCTATGAGGTTTTTCCTGTCTACAATGGATTAATACTAGGACTGGAATCACATTTAAAGCGACTTCAAGATGGCTTAGATGCCATTGATATAGTTAATCCCTATAATAAAAAAAAGTGGATCTCTATAATTAATGATCTAATTTCATATCACCAAGAGAGTAGTAATCAGGCTATTTATTTACAAGTGTCTCGTGGCTGTGATGATGATCGAAAACACACCCATGGCAAACTCAAGCCAACTGTGTATATGCAGTCAACACCCTTTCAGAGCCCAACTAAAGGTGACCTGTTAAAAGGCTCAGCTGCAATTACCCGTGATGACATTCGATGGAGCCAATGTAACATCAAAGCTACCTCACTTCTCGCTAATATCATGTACGCTCAGGAAGCCAAAAAGCATGACGTTGAAGAGGTTATTCTTATTCGCGATGGTATCGTTACTGAATGCTCTAGTTCAAACTTGTTTTTAGTTACAAATAATTGCATCTTCACTCACCCCAAGGGACCCTATATATTGCCAGGAATTACCAGAGAAGTGGTTATAGATTGTGCTAAATACTGTGATATAGAAGTCAAAGAAGCGACATTTAATAAAGACTCTTTAATGGATGCTGACGAGGTTTGGATTAGTAGCTCCACACGCGAAATTGTTCCGATAACATGTATTGATGATAAGCCCATTAATAATGGCAAAGTTGGTGAAATATGGTCGTTAATTTATGACCGTTACCAAGCGATAAAAAGCATTAACGTTTAATTAATGAAACGTCCTTTATTGAACATAAAAAACACTTACAATAACCAAGATAAATTAATTGGAATAATCAAATCAAGTAAAATACGACTGTAGTGTCGAGGGTACACTAACAATGAATGGTTATGAACCCCGCCAGGCCTGGAAGGGAGCAACGGTAATAATTTTTTTATGTGTTGGACCCTATTCTCGGCACTACCTTACATACTGAAATAATACTAACCTTGATGAGTGGACATTACCAAGTTTTAGCTAGAAAGTATAGACCCCATAAATTTGAAGAGTTGGTCGGTCAAACGCATACAATTAAAACCCTTGTTAATGCACTCGATAGCAACAATCTGCATCATGGATTTTTGTTTACAGGAACACGAGGCGTTGGAAAAACTACTATCGCGCGTATCTTTGCAAAGTCTGTTAATTGTGAGAAAGGGGTCAGCTCAAAGCCGTGTGGTAAATGTGCGACATGCCAAGAAATAGATCAAGGTCAGTCAGTCGACCTCATCGAACTAGACGCAGCCTCGCATACTGGTGTAGACCATATGCGAGAAATTCTTGAAAATGCTCAATATTTACCAACAAAGAATCTCTATAAAATCTATCTCATAGACGAAGTTCATATGCTATCAAAGAGTAGCTTTAATGCACTATTAAAGACCCTTGAAGAGCCTCCAGGTCATATCAAGTTTTTGTTAGCGACCACCGACCCTAAAAAACTACCCGTTACAATATTGTCTCGTTGCCTGCAATTTAATTTAAATAAGCTCTCTCACAATGAAATCCTTTCGCAACTTAAATTTATTATGGATTCAGAGGGTCTTGAGTTCGAAGAGTCTGCATTATCTAAGATTGCAGATTTTGGCAATGGTTCAATGCGTGACGCTCTCAGCCTCCTTGACCAGTCAATAGCATATGGCAATGGAAGTGTCAAAGACAAAGACATAAAAGCAATGCTAGGTCTAGTGCTCCACGATGATATCATTAAACTGGCAACACTGGTCATAGAAAGAAGAGCTGACGAGGTTATATTGTTTGTCAGAGATCTTACACATAAAGGTGAAAACCTCTCTAACGCTCTTCAAGATTTAACGTCACTTTTTCATCAAATATCAATTGCTCAGTTGCTAACTAATAATGAGCAAATTGCTAGTGAAATCATAACCCTTGCTAGTCAAATTTCAACCCACGACCTACAGCTGTTTTATCAAATCGCTATTAATGGTCAAAAAGATCTTGCTTATTCACCAAGCGAACAAGTCGGTTTAGAGATGACATTGCTTAGAATGATTACATTTCATCCTGACTATGATAGTGAAAAAAAAACTCTAAAAACGTCAACTAAACCAAAAACTAAATCCCTCAAAGTTAAACGAAATACACTAGAAACGCAACCCATAATTGAAACAAAAAACACTAAAGAAGCGCCTGAAAAGAAGCCCAACAATGAAAAACAAACCAAGTCACGAAAGCAAATCAAAATCAACAACCAGAATGGTTGGGAGAAAATTATCAATGACTTGCCCTTTGAAGGTGCTGCAAAAATGCTTGTAAAAAATACTCTTTTTAGCTCCTATGAAAACGATAAACTTGTGCTCACCCTGAATGAAGAATTCAATAACTTACTTACCAAGAATGTTCAAAAATCGATCGAAAAAACTTTGCTCAAGGAGTTCAATAAAATAACACTGGAAATTGAAGTTGGAAACACCAATGGAAGTACACTGTCACAAAAAGAGGCCATCATTGATCAACAAAAAAGAAAGCAAACTGAAAAACAATTTCTCGATGATGATGGACTCAAAGAAATAGAAGAAGCCTTCAACACAAAAGTTGACCTTAAATCAATCAAATCCTTAAAGGAGTCATCCAATGTTTAAAGACGGCATGGTTAGTATGATACAAAAAGCTAAAAAAATGCAGGAAGACATGAAAATCGCCCAAGAAGAAATTAAATCTACTTCTTACCAAGGAGAATCTGGCTCTGGTGCCATTAAAATTACTTTGAGTGGGGAATATCGTGCCACAAACATTCAAATTGATGAATCTCTCTTAACTGACAAGGAGATACTAGAAGATTTGATTATGACTGCACTTAATGATGCCTCTTCTCAGGTTAGTGAAATTTCTAAAGCAAAATTGAAAAATGTTACTGGTGGAATTAACCTGCCCTTTTAATAATTCGCTAGGTTTAATTTATGATTGAAAAACTCAATAAAGCATTTTGTAAGCTACCAGGGGTCGGCTCTAAGAGTGCTCAACGATTCATCTATCACCTACTTGAACGCGATAGACAGGCTGGATTAGATCTTGCCAAGGCACTTACTGAAACAATGGAGAAAGTCAAAAACTGTGCAAGGTGCAGGACTCTTTCTGAAAAAACTCTTTGTAGTATTTGTGCAAATAATGCTCGTGATAGTTCTCAATTGTGCGTTGTGGAAACACCCACAGACATTCATGCCATCGAACAGAGTGGTGTTTATTCAGGAAATTACTTTGTTCTTAGTGGTTATCTTTCACCGATCGATGGCATAGGTGCTGCTGAGCTGGGTCTAGATGAACTTGAAAGTTTACTTAAGATTGAGGAAGTGAGTGAAATTATTTTAGCAACCAATGCGACAATAGAAGGCGAAGTGACTGCTCATTATATTTATAATTTAGCAAAAAAATACCAAATAAGAACCACTAGAATAGCTCACGGTATTCCGCTTGGTGGTGAATTAGAATATACCGATATTAATACCATTGCTCATGCATTGTCAGGTCGTAAGAGTTACGATATATATAGCTAAAGTAGAAGTTAAATTGTTGATAGTTATTGTATAATATCTCAGTTTTATCCATCTTCCTATTGCCATGGAAAAAACGTACAATCCTGAACTAATCGAAGCAAAGTTTCGCAATATTTGGGAACAGGGTCATTACTTTTCCTCTCAGTTAAATTCCAACAGTCAGAATGCCTTTAGCATAGTACTTCCGCCGCCCAATGTAACTGGAAGTTTACATATGGGTCATGCTTTTCAACATACAATCATGGACGTGTTGACTCGCTACCATCGTGGTAAGGGTAATCAAACTTTATGGCAACCTGGTACCGACCATGCAGGTATTGCAACTCAAATGGTAGTCGAAAGACAACTCGAGCGTCAAAACATTTCACGACATGATCTTGGACGTGAAAAATTTACAGAAAAGGTTTGGGATTGGAAACACCATTCTGGGGGAACGATTACTTCTCAGATGAGACGACTTGGAGCATCAGTGGACTGGGACAGAGAATGCTTCACTATGGATAAGGGCCTTTCTAATGCAGTACAAAAGGTTTTCATTGAACTCTATAACGAAGGATTAATTTATCGTGGAAAAAGGCTCGTTAATTGGGATCCCGTACTTTTGACTGCTGTGTCTGACCTTGAAGTAATTAGTACCGAAGAACAGGGATCTTTGTGGCACATAAGATACCCTGTAGCGAACTCTGATGAGGTTATGGTGGTAGCCACAACTAGGCCAGAAACCATGCTTGGTGATAGCGCTGTGGCGATTCATCCGAATGATTCTCGTTACCAGCACTTGATCGGAAAGATGGTCAATTTGCCACTGACTAATAGACAAATTCCAATCATTGCTGACGATTATGTCGATATGGAATTTGGTACAGGTTGTGTAAAAATTACCCCAGCTCATGACTTTAATGACTACAAGATAGGTCAAAGGCATGAACTTGAAAATATAAACATCCTGACTGATGATGCAAAAATTAATCTCAACGCTCCTAAAGCTTATCAAAATTTAGATCGTTTTATAGCTCGTAAAATTGTAGTAAAAGATTTAGAAAAACAAAATTTAATAGAGAAAATTGATCCACATACCATGATGGTTCCTAGAGGTGATAGAACCAATACTGTAATTGAGCCTTATATGACCGATCAATGGTTTGTCAAAACAAAACCTCTAGCTGAACCTGCTATTGATGCAGTTAAAAATGGTGATATTCGGTTCGTTCCTGAAAATTGGGAGAAAACCTATTTCAACTGGATGGAAAATATTGAGGACTGGTGTATTTCACGTCAAATCTGGTGGGGACACCGAATCCCTGCTTGGTACGACAAAACTGGAAAAATCTATGTGGCAAAAAACATTGAAGAGGCACAAAAACAGGCAGGTAATGATGTTGAATTAACTCAAGATGAAGACGTATTGGATACCTGGTTTTCCTCAGCTCTATGGCCTTTTTCAACACTAGGTTGGCCAGACAAGACTCCAGAATTTTCACGCTTTTATCCAACAAGTGTTCTTGTTACGGGCTTTGACATTATATTTTTCTGGGTTGCTAGAATGATTATGTTTGGAATAAAGTTTGCTGGCAATGTTCCCTTTAAAGATATATATATCACTGGACTCATTAAAGATAGTTACGGCCAAAAAATGAGTAAATCTAAGGGCAACGTTTTAGATCCGATCGACCTAATCGATGGTATTAGCTTAGAAGATCTGCTCGAAAAACGAACACAGGGAATGATGCAACCTGAGCTGACCTCAAAAATAAAAAAACAAACCGAAAAGGAATTTTCTAATGGGATACCGCCATTCGGTACCGATGCTCTTAGATTAACATTTACCGCCCTGGCCTCATTTGGACGCGACATTAAGTTCGACTTGAAGCGAGTAGAAGGTTATCGAAATTTCTGTAATAAGCTCTGGAACGCCTCTCGTTTCGTATTAATGAAACTTGAATCTCGATCAATTAGCTTTGATGCCCCCTTATCAATACCAGACAAATGGATATTGTCACGCCTCCAGCACACAAAAATTGCAGTTGAGAAGCACTTATCTGACTATCGTCTTGACCTGATGAGTCAAACTCTTTATGAATTTGTATGGCATGATTATTGTGACTGGTACCTTGAATTATCAAAACCACTTTTAAATGATAAAGAAACAAGGTCAGGTTGCGAAGCGACACTCATCAAGGTGCTCACTGAAACCTTAACATTACTACATCCAATAATTCCATTTATTACCGAAGAGATTTTTGAGCAATGCCGTAGCCTGAATAATGATAAATCCGAAAGACTTATCACCAAGCCCTTCCCTGAAATAGATCAGACATTAATTAGTAAAAACTCTGAATCAGAGATCGTTTGGATACAAGAATTTATTCAAGGCATAAGACAAATTAGAGGTGAAATGAATATTGCACCAGGAAAGCCTTTGCCTTGCTTTATTCAAAATCTTAAGACTTCAGATGAAGCCTATATCAAAAACAATCTATCAATAATTACAACTCTTGCAAAGTTGGAGAGTATTAAGCAGCTTTCAGAAAATGATTCAGCTCCAGAGTCTGCAACCGCACTGGTCGGCGAAATGAAAATACTTATCCCATTGGCAGGTTTAGTTGACAAAGAGCAAGAAATATTAAGATTGAACAAAGAAATTGATAAATTAATCAAACACCAACAGCAATACTCAGGCAAACTAAATAATAAAAAATTTATCTCTAGGGCTCCAAAGGCGGTAGTTGAAAAAGAACAATCGAAACTCTCTTCAGTAGAAAAAGCCCTAGGAAATTTAGAGTTACAATTGAAAAAAATATTATCACTATGAAGCAAAATACTAAAAAATTTTCCACCAAAAAAACACAAATAAAACATTTTTAACTTTATACGCAAGATACACTAACATCAATCGTCACTATGAAACAATATAAAGCATTACCATTAGTTTTCTTTTTCTTAGCTACAATGGTTAGTGCCGATGCGATTGTATATATTACAGATCAGGTAGACATACCTATCCGCTCAGATAAGGCTTTTGGTAATAATATTATCCGTTCTCTACCCTCAGGCACAGAACTGTCTATATTACAAATCACAGATGATAATGCTTGGGCACAAATCAAATATGAAGATACTGTTGGTTGGATTATTGCATCCTATTTATCTAAAGACCCACCAGCACGTGAAGAGTTAAAAAAACTAAAAAGAACCTATAACGCCAGCAAGTTACTAATCTCTAAATTTCAAGGTGAAAAGGAGGAATTAGAAAAGCAACTTGTATCTCTAAAACAAGAAAACACTGACCTTGTTGTTCAGAGCTCTAAGTCACAGGCTGAGAAGGCACACATTGAACAGATCTATCAAGACGCACTGAAGCTAGAGCATGAAAATGAGAGACTCATACAAGAAACACTTCAACTAAAGACAGAACTACAGTTGGCAGAAAACAACTCCCAAATAGAAAAAGACACAAGCTTAAGAAATTGGTTTATTGTTGGCGCTCTGGTGTTATTTTTTGGTATTGTAATTGGCTATATAGCGCCAGGACTTGTAAAACGTAGGCGATATTAATATCTGGAGAAATTTATGAATTTATTAAAAAAAGCACTTACTTTTGATGATATTTTATTGGTGCCTGCACACTCCTCAATTCTTCCTAAAGAGGTCGATTTAACAACACATCTTACCAAAAAAATTACTCTAAATACACCCATTATTTCTGCAGCTATGGATACTGTAACTGAAGCCAGGCTTGCTATTGCAATGGCTCAAGAAGGGGGTATGGGTGTTATTCATAAAAATATGTCTGTGGTCTCCCAGGCGAAAGAAGTGAGAAAGGTAAAACGATTCGAGTCTGGCATCATTAGAGATCCCATAAGTATTGAACCAAAAGCAACCATAAAAGATGTTTTTGAATTGCAAGCTCAGCACGGTATTTCTGCTCTACCAGTTGTATCAAACAAAACCTTAGTTGGCCTTATTACTAGTCGTGATGTGCGTTTTGAAACTCGCCTAGATGCACTTGTAGAGAGTGTAATGACTCCACAAAAGAAATTAATTACAGTCACTGAAGGTGCTTCAATGGATACAGTTCGCGCCCTTCTCCAAAAGCATCGTATTGAACGTGTGATGGTAACTGATAAAAGCTTTAAATTAGGTGGCATGATTACAGTTAGCGATATTAAAAAGACAAGTGACTTTCCAAAAGCTGCAAAAGACAGTCAAGAGAGATTAATTGTTGGAGCTGCAGTCGGTGTTGGAAAAGGTACTGGAGAAAGAATTAAGGCACTCGTCAATGCAGGTGTTGATGTTGTAGTAATTGACACTGCTCATGGTCACTCTAAAGGAGTCCTAGATCGGGTCAAGAAAACCAGAAAAGATTACCCTAACCTTGACATTATTGCTGGCAATATTGCAACCGCTCAGGCAGCACTTGATTTGGTGAAGGCTGGCGCTGACTGCGTTAAGGTGGGTATTGGTCCAGGTAGTATTTGTACCACTCGAATTATAGCTGGCGTAGGCGTTCCTCAGGTCAGTGCAATAGCGGACGTTGCTGATGCACTTAAGGACACTGAAATACCTCTCATTGCTGATGGTGGCGTGCGTTATTCTGGAGATGCTGCAAAAGCTTTTGCAGCCGGAGCCCACAGTGTCATGCTAGGTTCAATGTTTGCTGGAACTGAAGAATCTCCTGGAGAAGTTGAACTCTACCAAGGTCGTTCTTACAAGGCTTATCGAGGCATGGGTTCAATAGGAGCGATGGGTCAAGCTCATGGTTCCTCAGATCGATATTTTCAAGCTGAACTCGCAGCCGAAAAACTTGTACCAGAAGGCATAGAAGGTCGTGTACCTTTCAAAGGCTCTATTCGACCTATCATTTACCAGATTGTTGGCGGGATTCGCTCTTCAATGGGCTACACTGGCTGTAAAAACCTTGAAGCGATGCGCACAAAAGCAGAATTCGTTCAAGTAACCGCTGCAGGTATGACAGAGTCACATGTGCATGATGTTGCGATTACCAAGGAAGCACCAAACTACCATCAATAGAAAGTATCCTAGGTATCTATAGTTATAATTGTTTTAGGATTTTTATAGCCTGGCTTAGCAAGAATCTCTAAATAAAACGACTCTAGGTTTTCCGCCTCGGCTTCGCTAATACACTTACTTATTTCTGAAGCTAAAATAATCTCAGCTTTAACTTCTGTAGGGCCAAACTTACAATCAAAATCCCAATAATCAACACCATCAGGTAGTGGTTTTCTTTTCTCTCTTTTTAGGTACTTTTTAACATCACGTCTAACAGCCTCTATAAGTCTTGCTGGCTTAATTTTTGGATGGGTTAATTGAAATGTTTTTTTCATTATTTTTATCTTTTATTCCTTAAAAAGAGATGTATTTTTTTAATTAAACTAAATTTAAACAGCTTAAAAATTAAATTACTTTGACAACGCAATATATTCCTTTGATATTTTTCTTAGTCATATAGTCACTTTTTCTGATTTCTAAAATTTTCCATATATTGGTAGACTCTAAATTCTTAATTTTTGAGTCAAAGCCATATGAATCATAAACGCCTTCGTTGACAGTAAAACAAATAATTCCCCCAGGTTTAACTATTCGAACCAACTCATCTAGACGGTCCGAGCCTACATGGCCATGTGTAAAAACACCCACACAGAGGGCAGCATCATACTCATTATTTTCACAAGGAAGAGAGTCATTAAGACTACCGATAAATAGTTTAGAATAACCCCTCTGTTTTGCAATATCAATCATTTCCTGAGAAATATCAGTACCATCGAAATTACTAAAACTACCCTTCTCAAGTTCCACTCCAACCAAACCAGTACCGCAACCAACATCAATGATTCTTAGTGACTTGTCTTTAATATATTCTTGGAAAATTTGAACTGATAAAGGTTGTGATACTGTACCTAATAAATTGTCATTGTCATGATCATAGGCAGGTGCCCATTCTTTGTAGACAACTTGTAAATCTTCATCATTATGAGAATGAGTTAGATCTAAATTGTCATAAAATTTTAATCCTTTATTA
>Ga0209554_1000833_pt1 | contig 25245 bp, 17 predicted proteins | sample MarorgKNORR_S2LV_5_FD_188221 | JGI IMG/M metagenome (GOLD analysis project Ga0209554, IMG submission 188221) | Marine microbial communities from the Southern Atlantic Ocean, analyzing organic carbon cycling - Bottom_A/KNORR_S2/LV (SPAdes) (version 2) | ecosystem: Environmental > Aquatic > Marine... | reverse complement strand
TTGAAGGAGGAGACTCACCAGTTTCATTTTCACCTTCACCACCGGTTTCTGTTTCGTTTCCTTCGGAGGTGCCGTTGTCCTCTACCACCGCATAGACCTCTAGGCAGACCTCGTCTGATGAATAGAAATCTCCACCCTCGAGCAGTTCCAACTCGACCTGCAGACAGTAGGTTCCGGCGTCGAAGTCGACGCCGTAGTCATACCACCACAAACAATCATAATCATTGAAGTCCGTCAGGTCGCACGAACCCGAATCATCGACCTCATATGAGGAGTAACCTTGGCCGTAATCGGAATGATTGAGAGAATTGGAGGCCAGCACTGTTCCGCCACCATCAGTCATTGTCCAAGTAAGCAGATAATCGGTGTAACTGGTGTTCTCAACGAAGATGTCCCATACGATATGATCGCCGATCTGATATTCGGTCTGGGTCTGCCATTCCCAATTTGACCACTCATTCCAGAAGTGGCCGGCACTCTCACAGTCATCCTGAATCAGGTATGATGAATCTGAGCATTCACCCTCCCAAATCTCTACCCACTCCTCTTGCCACAATTCGATGTAGATGTCGCCATATGCGGTTACTGAGAAACAGGTATCTGTGGTATCATTGAAATCACCATCATCTAAGTCTAATGTCAGAATCGCTTCAAAGCAGTAATCTCCTACACCTAAATCAAGATAAATGTCAGCATCCCACATCGGGTGATACCAATAATCGATAAACTCACTACCGTTTTCGACGTCAACACCACCAGCATCGATTACACGCCAATCGAGATTATAATTCTCATTACTCAAATTCTCCGCTTCAACATAAATGACAATTGAATCCCCTAGAGAAAATTCTGATGAATCATCACTGCCGATTTGTGAAAGCGAAAGATTTCCTGTGGGGATGACCGGATTATTTACATCAAAGCATTTTTGAAAGTTATCAATTTCCGAGTTTTGAACAATTAATCTTGTGTTAAAGCAATGATAGCCTACAGTTAATCCACTCAATGTGAAGTTATAGTAATCTTGGATATAATTTCCAGGAAGACCCAATGTAAACCATGAGGTGCTCCCACCATCAACAATAGTATTGCCAAGGCTGAGATTCCATTTCACCAGGTAACTCACGTTCGTCACTAGGTTATATCCAGAAATATTCACATCGATAACGTCGCCATATTCATAATCATTATTGAGTAATGCACTGAGGTCACCGGAGTAAACTACAGTAAAACAGGAACTGTCGTAAGAAATATTTGTCCCAAATCCCATGAAATAATCATTCAAAGTAGCCTCCAAGCAGTAATCACCGACGCTCAAGTTGAGCCATGATTCGGACTGTGGGTACGTGCTTGACGTTGCGTTCTGAGTCCAAATAGTACTTCCGCTGTCCACCTGCACTCCATTTGAATCTAGTAATTCCCATTCCGTTTTGTATGTATCTCCCCCAACCAAATCATATGAGTAAATGTATCCCCATGAACCAATTCTAAATGGGTTTGAATTGGCATAGGGAACATTGGCCGCGATGTAAGGATTACCAGAGCCATTAGTCATGAAAATCTCATCGGCTTCTTCTAATTCGGCATCTACCTCGTCACCAATTGCCTGTCCCGAAGTCAAAAATTGCATTCCACCTAACGATGAAAATAACATCAATAATACAGAAAATAATACAAACTGATGATCAACTATTGACTTATTTTTACACACTAATTGCATGGATTCTTCCCGTTGCATGACATGCGGATGAAATACTGGCATTTCAAAGTGTTGAAGAATAATTACCAACAAAAAGCGGACTTTTTCTACTCAAATGTCTTCATTTTCCAGTTCAATGTCCGACTGGTCATCGATATCTGCTAAGTCGTCATCGAGCAATTCCAGATCATCATCGATGACCGGAGCAGGAATCTCAATGGTCTTCTTGTCAGAATCCTCGGGTAGTACTTCATCGGATTCTTCGTCTTCCCAGTCTTCGTAAACCACGCCGCGGCGGCGTGAGAAGCCGATTCCGAGAAGGAAGACGATGGCGACGAAGGCGATGATGGTCGGCATTCTCGGGTTGCTCAATTCGGCCATCAGGCGGTCCATTCCGACCGCTTCGACTTCGATGTTGACGTTTTTGCGCACGGTGTATTCCTCACCGAAGTGAACCTCGCTATCGAGTGGTCGCACCTCCAGGGTATAGGTGAAGTCATCACCGTGGCGCACACTGTCGGGGGCTCTTACGGAAACGGTGAAATTTCCTTCCGAGAAGGCGGGAATGGACAGTAGCGGATTATCGGAGACCGAGACCACCCATCCATCGGGCGAAATCACCGATACCAGCAACGAGAGATCGATGTTGTTGCCGTTGTAAACCTTGAAGGACATGTCGCGGTTCTCGCCGGCCGAGAACGGGGTCAACTCGCTCTTCTGGGTAATCTGGATGTCATCGGGTTGGTCGCGGTCGATTTCAAACCTCAACGGCAGGTCGAAATAGCGTGCCTCGTCGCCACCGCCTTCCTCGATGATGCGCAGGTAAATCGTATGGTTGCCAGCCGCCAAGCCTGATTTGGTGATGACATTGAGATTGATCTCCTCGCTCGAGTTGGCTGCGAGGTCGACCTTCGGGGCGAAGGTGCCGTTGGAAGCGAAGGTGATTGACCAATCCCAACGACCATACATTCCGTTTTCGACCTCAAGATTCTTGTCCAGACTCGCGGGGTTGCGAATCTGCCAAGGAGTCACAACACTGCTGTCTCCTGATTGGGCTGAGATTCTTATCGTCATCTCGATTTCGGCCCCGGCAGAAAATGGTCCGATGTGGCCATCGGGTAGACCATATGGGTCGTAAATCACTTCAGCGTAGACACCAAAGGTGCGGTGCAAGGTGAAACGAACCGACGATACCAGTACATCATCGCCAATGGAAATCACCTCGACCTCGATTATTCCCGAGTCCTCTCCTTCCCTCTCGGGTGGAGGGTATACTTCGAGGAAGAAATTGTCGACCGAGTGACTCTGGATTATTGGCGAGACCCAAGCGGCTTGTTGCTTCTCCAACTCGACCAAGGTAGTATTGTCGTAGACCGCAACATCCCATTGTTCGGGAATATCCTTGATCTTGATGCGGAAACTATCCTCGTCGAAACCGGTGTTCAGCAGGTCAAGCCAAAATCTGCCGGTCTGTTCCGAATCGACAAAGTGGGACAAGGTCTCATCATAGGCCTCGGGGCGGGCTGAGTCGGCTATTTCCATCTGATGTTCCACATCCTCATAGACGTTGATTCTAGGAGGGGCGAATACGCCGACCTCTTCGACAGTGATTGTGGTCTTCACCACCTGCACTTCCTCATTTGTGCCATCACCATCCTGGTCGGCGTAGGCGCGGGCGATGATGGTGATTGAATCGGGGGTGTTGGTCATATCATCCTCGGGCGCCGTGACCGAGAGAATCGGGCGAGCGAAAGAACCACCGCCGGAAAGGGAATAGAAACCCGGTTGGTCGAAGCGCCACAACCAACCGCTGGACAGACTCTGTTGAAGAGTGAAATTAACTTCAGTCGAAATGCTGGATGAGCCGATATGGTTGAGGACGAATTCCACCGACGAAGTCTTACCCGGCGCAACCAGCAGATTATCGGACTGGCCGGCGCCCAATTCAACCGAAACCCCGACCTCGAGCATCTCGATTCCGTCATGTTCAAACTTCACCGAATGACCTTGCAGATCGGTGATATCGAGTTTCAGGCCGTATTCACCGGGGGCGATGCCGGCGTTATAGGTCCAGTTGTAATTACCGACCAGTCCTTGGTTGTCGAGTTTCAACTCGTTGTTTGAGAATATCTTCTCGAATGGAAACGAGGTTTCGCCGGGTGAAATAAGTTGTAACTTCACCTGGGTGATGTCGTAGCGTCCAAACGAGTTGCGGACATCGATGCTGAATTGCATGGTGCGATGCTCGGGTGTGTGGTTGGGATACCATTCGGTGACCTGGGCGTCGTTCCAAGCGCCACCGAGTTTGTGTATTCTAACCTCGCTATTGGCCATCGCATTGGCACGCACCTCGATTTTCGTGAATCCCGAGCTACCACTATTGTCAACATTGCCATAGGCGACTCTGACATCACAGGAACTGCCGCCGACGGGATTGTTATCGCTACCTTCGCACGTTGCCTCAGCATCGATGCGGATCACCAACTGTTTTCCTGCAGGTATCAAGAATCCATTGACATCGATATCATCAAAATAAATTTCTCGACCGTTGTAGGCACAACTGGCCTGGAACAATCCGCTATTGCAGGGGTCATCAATGCTGATGCTCTTGTCGGCGATTTGGAAACCGCCGGCCTCTAGGGAAATGGTGACGTCGGCGGTGGAACCGTCTTGGCCGGTGAACTGAAGGTAGTAGTACATCCGTATCTCGGGAGAATTGGTTACCCCCTTACCGTATATCTGTAGGTCTGAAACCATTTCAGCAGAGCGGAACTCTATTCCGTCGATTGCACTGGCATCTTCCTGGTCACCGTCATCAGGCCTCAGCGTAGTGATGAAACCATCACCGCCAGCGGTCTGATTTTCCGCTGCCACGTACAGATCATAGTCGACAAGATTATCCTCACCGGCGTGATGTAATTCGATTTCTTCTGCGAGTTCGAGTGACTGGCCATGATACTGGTCTGAATGTTGTGGTGGGGTGAGCAACGGAACAAGTGAGGAAAGCATCAGGAAAACGAGGAAAACCGGGATGAGGAAACGCTCTCGACGTGGGCTGGTGATGGGTGAGTGAAACACTTTCCCCGCGCTATCGTACTTACGACTACTCATCGGCCTCACAGTGAGGCCTGTATTCGCCCCATTAAACGGTTTGTGTAGTTGGGATGAGGTCTGCATCATTATTCCCACCATACTCAAGCGCCGACCTATTCAAAGCCCACAGCATTCTGCGAGGTGGTGCAGAGATGGCTGAGCTTGGTCAAAGGCGCCGGAGTTAAGTTCCGGTCGTGATACGTTCGTGGGTTCAAATCCCACTCTCTGCACTATGCAATAAAACGCTTTTGTCGTGCTGAGATGGAATTTGAACCAGACACAATCGGCACATCAAAATGCATAATACCGATTGTGACGTGTTTCACAGTTTCATAAATCAACATTCCAAAGCGGGAAACATTGGTCCATTGATATTCTCCACTCTCTGCACTATGCAATAAAACACCTTTATCGCGCAGAGATGGATTTGAACCCCGATGGCCTGAGTGAACCGCTTGGGTGCACAGGGTCAAACCTCAAGACATACCCCCTCGGTGGTCTGGATATGACCGACTTGGTAAACTTCGATGGCTTGGCCACAGCCGAGGTCAACCCCATGGTGGTCGAGGCTATGCGGCCCTGGCTGAGTCTAAACTCCAGTCCGGCCAGCCTTCACCCCCTAGGTGATGCGACTCAGAATCTCCATACCACCGTGCGCGCCAAAGTCGCGGCACGCATCGGGTGTTCACCGGGGGAGGTAATCTTCACCAGCGGCATAGCCGAGGCCGATAATCTCGCCCTGAAGGGATTCGCAAAGCGCGCCGAGCCGGGTAGAAAATCTCTGGCGGTGCTATCCACCGAACCTCTGAGCACGTTGAACTGTGCCCGCGAAATCGAGAGCCACGGCTGGGACTTGGTGACCATTCCGGTAGATCGGGAAGGTGTGGCGGACCTGGGGCTGGCCAAAGAAGTCCTCAGTTCCGACACCGCATTGGTCTCGGCTCATCTGGTCAATGAGGAGACCGGAGCGATTCAACCGATTGCTGAATTGGTCGAGTTGATCAGAGAAATCGCCCCGAAGGCCAAGATTCACTGTAATGGACGCGCCGCCATAGGGAGGATTCCGTTTTCCTTCAATGAACTCGGCGTCGACAGCCTGTCGTTCGATGTCGCGAGCATCGGTGGACCGAGTGGTATCGGGGTGTTGATAGTCAAATCCGGCAATGTGCTCGCGCCACTGATTCACGATGGCGGTGCCGTTTCGGCCAGTACAAACTCCCGCTACGACTCGACCGGGCTGGCAAATGCGCAGATAGCCGGGCTTGGCGATGCCTGTGAACTGCCCGCTCTTTCGGCCGCCAACAGCCTCTTACTGGCAGATTCTATAGTGAAAACTGAGTTGGGGAGGAAGTGCTGGACGATAAGTCCGGAGAATTGTGCCGCGGGAATCCTGAATCTGTGCATCGAGTCGGTGTTGGCCGAACCTCTAGTCATCGAGTGCGGAATCAATGGGCTACTGATCTCTCCGAGCAGTGGTTGTACCTCCTCGGCCGGCAAGGCCAGTCATGTGCTGTTAGGGATGGGTATCAGCGAGGCCGGCGCTCTCTCATCTGTGCGCTTCAGTCTCAGTGGCGATCTCTCCGGCGAGGAGATTGCACGCGGAGTCTCCGCTCTGGCAAGGTCATATGCAGACATGTCGGGTTGAGCCGCCTTACCGGTTCAGCGACAGGCCACCATCGACATTGATTATCTGCCCAGTGAGATAATTAGACTCGGCCAGGAACAGCACCGTAGAAGCAACATCAATTGGCTCACCCCAGCGCTTCAGTGGCACCAGTTCGGCGATCTGTGATTCGAGTCCACGCTCAGCCCGGCTGGCTAGAATCGCCCCCGGGCCGATACCGTTGACGCGTAATCCGGGAGCGTATTCAAGCGCCTGCTCGATGGTCAACTCGACCATCGCGCGTTTGCTGGAACTGTAATCCGCGTATCCTTCCCCTGGACGCTCTAGCAGGGCGTCGATGATATTGATGATGCATCCATTTCTCTCCGCCAACGACTCTGAGAATGTCGCGGCGAGGTGGCGTGGTGCCTCGACATGGAGGGCGAACATTGTCGCTCTAGCTATGGCTTTGGCAGGCGGGTCGAGGGTTTTGCCATCGCTGAATAAGGAGGCGGAATTGACCAACAGGTCAAGACCACCGCATCCCGAGAAAATCTCGGTGGCGATAACCTCAGCTATGACCGCGTCTCGACCATCGTGGTCGGACAGGTCTCCGACCACCATCTCGGCGCGTCCACCGGAGCGGTTGATTTCACCCACCACGTCCTCACATTCCACTATAGAGCAATGTGCATGAACTATGACACTGAATCCAGATACAGCCAGATGACGGCAGATTTCAGCGCCGATTCGCCTGCTGCCACCGGTCACGAATGCGACCTTTTCACCCCTCGAGCGCGCGGCTGTGGGTGGGTGGTCGACAACTGTGCAAGGATTGCCGTCCATGTCGCTTCCACAGGTGGTTATCTCTTCAAATGTGGCGGTGGAATTCAGCGAGGGTAAGGCCAACCTTGATGCATAACCCGCGAATGGCTCGTCCCGTAGGGACGATAGATGGCTGAGCGACTACCGATGGCGGCCGGTGACGGCAGACCCTGTGGTGGTGAGGCCGCGGTGGAGAAAATGCCAGATTCTCGCTCAAGCCACCCGCGGCGTGGACGCCTACCGTCGTGGTTTCGCACCACTTTGCCCAGTGGTGAACAACAGGTGAAATACAATACGATGCGCGATGCGGTCAATGACCATTCCCTGCATACCGTCTGCCAAGAGGCGAAGTGCCCCAATATCCACGAATGCTGGTCGGCCGGAGATGCAACCTTCATGGTCGCCGGTCAGGAATGCACCCGAGGCTGTCGTTTCTGTGCGGTCGGCAGCATCAAGGCACCGCCTCCACTCGATGTGGATGAGCCGGAAAACCTCGCCACCGCGGTCGAATTGATGCAACTGAAACATGCTGTGATCACCGTTGTCAATCGTGATGACCGGGCCGATAGTGGGGCTGGACATTATCGCCGCTGTCTCGAGGCGGTGCACCAGCGCTGCCCCGAAGTGACACTGGAACTCCTGTGCTCCGACCTGGCCGGTGACCATGACGTTCTGGCACAGCTCTTGGACCACCTCTACATCGATATTTTCGCCCATAATGTCGAGTGCGTGCCACGCTTGGACCCGACCGTGCGCGACCATCGGGCGACGTTTTCGCAGTCGCTCGGGATTCTACGTGAAGCCAAGCGACTGCGCCCCGATGTCCTGACCAAGTCTTCACTCATGGTCGGGCTGGGAGAGAGCGATGAAGAAGTCAGTGAAGCCTTGCAACTACTGCGGCAAGCAGGAGTGGACCTAGTTACCATAGGACAGTATCTCGCACCATCGGCCAAGCATCTGCCGGTCGAGCGCTTTCCCGAGCCAGAGAGATATGTCGAGTGGGAGGATGAGATTGAACACCTCGGATTTCTCGCTTCAGCCTGCGGACCGCTGGTGCGCTCGTCCTATCATGCCGGGCAATTATTGCATAAGGCCCGAGGAATATTGCTAGGACAAAACCCCGGCAACGCTTAGAAAGGATGGACAGCAGGTGAGAATATGAGTGGTAGGAAGACTGCGACAACCACCCCTTATACCATTCCAACCGCACCGTTTCGCCCCGGAGATAAGGCCGACTTCGGCGGCCCGTGGAAGGAGAAACCGGGAGATTTAAACCGCCCTGACCCGGTTTCCTGTACGACTGCACAAACCATACCACACGCCTCTGGGTTGGTGCGAGTTCTCGATGATGATGATCTTGCCAAGGGCGAGTGGGACCCCAAACTGGGGGCTGAGGACATGTTGATCGGACTGGGCTACATGTTGCGGCTGCGAATCTTCGATGACCGAATGATGAAGATGCAGAGAACCGGGAAACTGTCTTTCTATATGCGCTCCCATGGTGAAGAAGCGATAGCAATCGCCCAAACCATGGCACTTGACGAAAAGGATTGGATTTTCCCCTCCTACCGCCAACCCGGGGCGCAATTCGTGCGTGGGCGCGATATGGTCAGCATGATCTGTCACTGCATCGGCAATATCGAGGACAATATCAGCGGCCGGCAGATGCCGGTGCACTACTCGTGGCGAGAAGGCCATTTCATTTCCATCTCCAGTCCGGTCGGCACCCAATTCAGTCAGGCGGTCGGGGTGGCGATGGCCAGTGCCTACAAGGGTGATGACCAAGCGACAATCACCTGGCTCGGTGATGGTACCAGTGCTCAAGGTGACTTCCATTACGGCTTGAATTTCGCCAGTGTCTTCAAGCCACCGATAATTCTCAATGTGGTGAATAATCAATGGGCTATCTCGACCCATGCTAACAATGCTACCGGCGGGTCGACCTTTGCCGCCCGCGGCATTCCCTACGACATTCCGTCATTCCGCGTCGACGGCAATGATTTTCTGGCGGTCTACTCCATCACCAAGTGGGCACGAGAGCGAATCCGGGCTGGAAAGGGGCCGACCTTCATCGAGACCTACACCTACCGTACCGGTGGTCACTCGAGCAGTGATGACCCGAGCCGTTACCGCCCAGCCGATGAATTTGAGAGTTGGCCCGGTGGCGACCCAATCGAGCGACTGAAGGATTATCTAATCAAGGCCGGCTATTGGAGCGAAGCAAAGCACCAGCATCTGAGTGAATTAATCGACGCAGAGGTCGTTGCCGCCTACAAAGAGGCGGTCAAATTCGGCGACCTCGCCAGCGGCCCTTATCCCCCGGCCTCGACGATTTTCACCGAGGTCTACGAAGAGGTTCCCTGGCATATTCAAGAGCAGCGTGAGGAGTTGGGTAAATAGGTGGTGACATGGCGAATATGAATATGATTCAGGCGCTTAACAGCGCCATCGACCTACAGTTAGAGCGCGACCCCAACGTGCTGATCTTCGGTGAGGATGTCGGCTACTTCGGTGGAGTCTTCCGCGTCACTGACGGCCTTCAGGAGAAACACGGCGCCCATCGGGTCTTCGACGCGCCGCTGGCCGAGGGCGGTATCGCCGCCATCGCCATGGGGATGGGATTGAATGGCTTGAGACCTATCGCCGAGATTCAATTCGCCGACTACATATTCCCGGCCTATGACCAAATCGTCAACGAAATCGCCAAATTACGCCACCGCAGTGGCGGTGAATTCTCGACCCCGGTCACTTTCAGAACCCCCGCAGGAGGGGGTATCAAGGGCGGCCATCATCACAGCCAATCACCCGAGGCACAATTCACCCACACCCCGGGATTGAAGGTAGTCTATTGCTCAAACCCATACAATGCCAAAGGACTGCTGACCGCGGCGATCGAATGCAATGATCCGGTCATCTTCTTCGAGCCGAAAAGATGTTACCGAGGCCCTTTCTATGGTGACCCGCACAACGTCCCGACCTGGAAGGACCACCCGAAGGCAGAGGTGCCCGAGGAGTATTACAATATCCCGCTTGAGCAAGCTGATATGGTGCTTGAAGGTGATGACTGCACGGTGATAGCCTGGGGGGCAATGGTTCACGTCGCCCAACAGGGAATCGAGGATAGCGGTGTCTCGTGTGACCTGCTCGACCTGCAGACCCTGGTTCCATGGGACCGCGATGCGGTGGTGAACTCGGTCAACAAGACCGGGAGGTGCGTCGTCGTTCACGAGGCCCCCAAGACCAGCGGGTTCGGAGCCGAGATGGCGGCGAGCATACAGGAGCGATGTTTCTGGAAATTGGAACATCCGATCAAGAGGGTCACCGGTTGGGACACCCCCTTCCCCCACACCACCGAGTGGGATTACCTACCTAGTCCAAAGCGCATCGCCGATGCAATCAAGCGGACGATGGAGGAATAACCTATGGGAATATTTGCATTCAAATTACCGGATATCGGAGAGGGCGTGGTCGAAGGCGAAGTCGTCGAATGGATGGTGAAGGTCGGTGACGAAGTTACGGAAGACGACCCGATTCTGTCGGTGATGACCGATAAGGCAACCGTGGAAATCCCCAGTCCTGTCGATGGGAAAGTCATCAGCCAATCCTGTGGAGTCGGGGAAATCATCCCCGTAGGTAGTGTATGTATAGAATTTGAAGTCGAAGGCGACGGCAATACCATCGCCCCCGACGAGACGGCCGATGAGCCCGGAGAACCGGAGAACGACGCGGATGATATGGCCGATGAGCCAGCCATTGTGCCAGACGCCGCAGAGGGTGAACCCGAGGACAGCGAAGAGCCGGAACCAACTCCAGAACCAGCTACCTCGGAGGAATCGTCCCCGGGGGCAACGCTGGATGTTGTCACACGTTCCAGCGGCAAGGTGCTGGCCTCCCCGGCGGTACGCAGTGCGGCGCGCTCAGCCGGAGTGGATTTAGCCACTGTTAACGGAACCGGACCGGCCGGGCGAATCTCCAAGGCTGACCTGGAAGCACATATCGAATCCGCCGCCAGTGGCGGACTCAAGATTTCATCCCCGGGCGTCTCCCAAGATGGGATTACAGAAATCCCACTCCGCGGATTGCGCCGTAAGATTGCCGAACAGATGGTCAAATCCTACACGACGATTCCCCATTTCTCCTATTTCGATGAGGTCGATGTGACCGAACTGGAACTTCTGCGGCAATGGATGAATGCCAACCGCAGTGAGGGACAACCCAAGTTGACTTACATCTCATTCATTATGCGGGCGCTGGTCAAGGCTTTCCAGAGCGGGCATGGAAAAATCAACTCTCGTTATGATGACGAGGCCGAGGTGATGAGACAGCACGATGCGGTGAATATCGGGGTTGCGACCCAGACCGAGCGCGGATTATATGTCCCCGTCGTCCACCATGTCGAGGGAATGGACATCTGGGGTGTCGGTCACGAGGTCATCCGTGTATCAAGTGCAGCCCGAGAGGGCACAGCAACTTTAGACGAACTTTCGGGCTCGACCTTCACCATCACCAGTCTGGGGCGCGACGGTGGTACCGGGGCAACCCCGATCATCAATGCACCAGAGGTAGGAATTCTTGGTATCCATAGTGCAGTGGAGCGAGCGGTGGTGCGCGAAGGTAAAATCGTCATCCGGCGAATCATGAACCTGTCTTCTTCGTTCGACCATCGGGTCATCGATGGTGCCGATGGTGCCGCTCTGGTGCAGGCGGTCAAACGGTTGCTGGAACATCCGATGGAAATTCTCTGAGGGGTTGAGGCGAGCCAGATGGTTGAGCAGATAGATTGTCAGGTGCTGGTGGTCGGCGCCGGCCCGGGCGGTTATGTGGCGGCGATACGGGCTGGACAACTGGGGCTGAAGACGGTCATCGTCGAGGGCGATAAATGCGGTGGCACCTGTCTGATACGCGGCTGCATCCCCTCTAAGGCCATGATTCACGCCGCCGACCGCTTCGAGGCACTGGCCAAACATCAGGAGGGGCATATGGGGATGTCGATTACCGGCGAGGTTAAACTCGACATGAAGGCGATGGTATCGTGGAAAGATGATATCGTCACCCGTCTCAACAAGGGCGTCGAGGCACTGCTGAAGAAGGCCGGAGTTCGGCTGGTCAAAGGCTGGGCGACCTTCACCGACGGCAAGACCTGCACCGTCACCACAGACAGGCCTGGCGAAGAAAACTCTGCAAGTGGCCAAACCGGTGATGCCGAGAGGAGAAAGGCCGGAGCGGGCCAACCCGGCGAGGGCGAGGTGGCGCGAATCTCGGCCGAGAACGTTATCCTCGCGACCGGATCTCGGGCGATTGAACTACCGTTCATGAAATTCGACGAGAAGCACATCATCTCCTCTACCGGAGCACTCGATCTGGAGAAACTACCCGAAAAGGTCGCCATCATCGGCGGCGGCTACATCGGTCTGGAATTAGGCTGTGCGCTGAGTCGATTGGGCAGTGAAGTCACGGTCATCGAGGGCTTGGATTCGGTGTTGGCTATCTTCGATGCCGAACTACGCCGCCCATTGGAGCGCTGGCTGAAAAAGCGCAAGGTCAAGATTCACACTAATTGTCTCGCGCAGGGTGCCGAAATCCTCCCTCCCGTAAAGTCTGGAGGTGGCAAGCGGAAGGCCGGTGGGGATGGCGGCAGCAGAGTCGAATTATCGTGGCAGAACAAGGCCGGAGAAATCGTTGCCGAGACCTATGACAAGGTTCTAGTCACAGTCGGGCGCATCCCGAATACCGAGGGTTGGGGTTTGCAATCGATGGGCGTCAAGATGGATGATGCCGGGCTCTTTATTTCTATAGATGAGCAATGTCGCACCAATATGAATGGCATCTTCGCCATCGGTGACCTCGCCGGCGAACCATTGCTGGCACACAAGGCCAGCGCCCAGGGAGAGATGGTAGCAGAAATCATCGCCGGGCATAAGCGGGTATTCGACCCGGTGGCAATCCCGGCAATAGTATTCACCGAACCGGAAATCGTCACCGTCGGATTATCCCCCGAAGAGGCGGTGGCGGCCGGTCATGAGATAGTGGTCGGGAAATTTCCCCTGGCGGCCAATGGCCGGGCGCTGACCATTGGAGCCGAGGAGACCGGGGGATTCGTGCGGGTGGTCGCCAACAAATCCGATGATGTCGTGCTAGGAATACAATGTGTGGGAAGTCACGTCAGCGAGTTGTCCGGGGAATTCACCCTCGCTCTGGAGATGGGTGCGGTGCTCGATGATATCGCCCATACCATCCATGCCCATCCGACGATGACCGAGTCCTTCCATGAGGGAATCCTCGCCACTCTGGGGAGAGCCATACATCAGTAAGTCTCTAAAATCGCCGAAGTGACACTCTACCCTGCCCATGTAAGGGGCGAATGGATTCGTATCATTCCTATCGCAGGAAGGCTTAGGCGATTTTCGGCGCTTCCTTGACAGTGATGTTCCGAATCCAACAACCGATTCCGAGTAACCACCTAGAACCCTACGCTTAGAACGAAACGAATCGATTCGCCGCCAAAGGGCGGCAGAGTTGAGTGGTGTCTACGTGGCTTCTATCTCATCTTCGATGGGGGAAATGGTAACGGGCTTACCCATTTCCTTTGCCAGGTCACAGGTTACCTGCGTCCATTTGCTGGTCTGGGAAGGGAAGGCAAGTATGTGGGTCGCAGATTCGACCAGCGCCCGGGTCAAGGTGTTCGGAGCCTCAGGGCGGCCACTGTCGACCAGCCCGCCGCGATTGCCGACCCATTGTTCGTGGAATACCGCAATTGGAATGTTGTTGTTATCGGCCCATCTCTCAGCCAGATAATCGACGCCACTCGCCCCACCGATGATTATCAGGTCGGGATAACCATTGGCCTCGACCCAATCCTCGATATGACCCTCGATTACCGAGAAATCGTAGAATCTGCTCGAGCCGACAATCGCTAAATCAATCACTGTTCCATCTTTGTTCAAATCGCGCCCGCCAAGACGCTCGATGATTTCCCTGCCCGTCGCCCGGTCAGTCCCCATGACAGGCCAATTGGGGTGGTGACTCTTGAAGTTTTCACTCATCGGGCGGCAAATATAGTCGGATTCGGGAAGGAAGCGCCGAGCGTATCACTCGACCCTGCCTCTGTCGGGGGCGACTCTATTCGCATCGCTCATTATTCAGAAGTTATTCGGCGATTCGGTTCATCGGTTGTAGTCCGCATTGGATTCAGAACGTCACTGTCAAGGAAGCGCCGAGCGATTCACTCAACTTTGCCGCCCTTTGGCGGCGAATCCATTCACCCCCCCCCGACAGGGGCGTGGTAGAGTGTAACTTCGGCAACTTTCGGGTCTTTATTCAGGACCCGCAACTCATGCAGTCATCGGGACTGTCGAGACTGTCGAGACTACAACTGATATCGACCATGGCCTGGTCCTCAGCCCGCTCAGCCAGTTTATTCATCGATTCGGAACCGCCATTGACCACGGATTCTCCGTTCGCTACAGTATCGGAATCCTTTACCGATGCATCGACGGTGAATTGAATCGCATCGGCGGCGGCCTTGGTACGCAGATAGTACATCCCGGTCTTCAGCCCCTGACGCCAGCCATAGAAGTGCATGGTCGTGACCTTGGCGGCATTGGCGTCGGTCATGTGAATATTCAAGCTCTGGCTCTGGTCGATGTAGGCGCCGCGGTCGGCCGCCATGTCGATGATGTAGCGCTGTTTTATCTCCCATGTGGTCTTGTACAACTCTTTGATGTCCTCGGGGATTTCATCGATGGTCTGAATACTACCCTTGTTGAGCAGAATCTTATCCTTCAGGTCGAGATTCCACAGGCTGCGCCCGATCAGGTCGCGCACCAGATGCTTGTTGATGACGACAAATTCACCCGACAGGGTTCGCCGGACATAGAGATTGGATGTGAAAGCCTCAAAGCACTCGTTATTGCCGAGAATCTGGCTGGTCGAAGCGGTCGGCATCGGCGCCAAGAGCAGGGAATTGCGCATACCCGTATCGACAATCTCGGCCTTCAGGGAATCCCAATCCCAACGCCCGGAGTGCTCTGTGACTCCCCACATGTCGAATTGCAGTATACCCTGGCTGGCGGGACTGCCGGGGAATGAGGAATATGCCCCATCGGTGATGGCCTCGTCTTTGGAGGCGGTGCAGGCGGCGAAGTAGATGGTCTCGAATATCTCTCGGTTCAGTTTGCGCGCCGCCTCGGATTCAAACGGCAGTTTCAGCATCGCAAAGGTATCGGCCAAGCCCTGCACTCCCAGCCCGATTGGGCGATGGCGCATATTCGAGTTCTTGGCTTCGGGCACCGGGTAGTAATTGCGGTCGATGACGCGATTGAGATTCCCGGTGGCGTGATAGGTCACATCGAACAATGTCTGGTGGTCGAACTCACCGGCTTCGATATCGACGAACTTCGGCAGGGCGATGCTCGCCAGATTACACACTGCAACCTCGTCATCGCTGGTATATTCAATAATCTCGGTACATAGGTTCGAACTGCGAATCGTTCCGAGATTCTTCTGGTTGGATTTCTCATTGCAGGCATCCTTGTACAACATGTAAGGGGTGCCGGTCTCAATCTGTGAGGAGATGATGGCTTCCCAGACCTCGCGCGCCTTGACGGTCTTGCGGCCGCGCCCTCCCTGCTCGTACTTCAGGTACAGGGCACGGAATTCATCGCCATAGGTCTCGTGCAATCCCGGGCATTCGTTCGGGCACATCAGAGTCCACTCGGCATTGGCCTCGACCCGTTCCATGAACAGGTCGGGCGTCCACATCGCGTAGAACAGGTCACGGGCGCGCATCTCCTCCTTACCGTGGTTCTTGCGCAGGTCGAGGAAATCAAAGATGTCGGGGTGCCACGGTTCAAGGTAGACGGCGATTGAGCCCTTGCGCTTGCCGCCGCCCTGGTCGACGTAGCGGGCGGTGTCGTTGAATACCCGCAACATCGGCACCAACCCGTTAGAGTTACCATTTGTTCCCCTGATGTAGGAACCCTTGGCACGAATCTGATGAATCGAGATGCCGATTCCACCGGCCGACTTTGAAATCAGCGCACACTGCTTGAGGGTATCGTAGATTCCTTCCAGAGAATCGTCTTTCATCGCCAGCAGGAAGCAGGATGACATCTGGGGTTTCGGTGTTCCCGAGTTGAAAAGAGTGGGGGTGGCGTGAGTGAACCAACCCTGCGACATCAGGTCGTAGGTCTCCTTGACCTTATCCATATCATCGAGATGGATGCCCAAAGCGACTCGCATCAACATGTGCTGTGGCCGCTCGGCAATCTCGCCATCCAATTTCAGTAGGTAGGAGCGCTCAAGCGTCTTGAAGCCGAAATAATCGTAGTAATTATCGCGCGAATAATCAATGTAATCATCCAGTTCCTCGGAATTCTTGCGCACCACCGCCAAGACCTCATCGGATATCAGGGGGGAATGCTTGCCCGACTCGGGGTCGACATAATTGTACAATGCCTCGATGGTAGCGGTAAAACTGGCGGCGGTCGAGCGGTGCAGGTCGTCGACCGAGATACGTGCCGCGAGGTAACTGTAATCGGAGTGATGACTTACCAGGCTGGCGGCGGTCTCTGCCGCCAAACGGTCTAACTCTCGGGTGGTGACACCGTCGTACAATCCCTCGATGACCAATTTAGCGACGTGGCCGGGATCGACCCAATCCTTATCGAGACCCTGTGAGAGAGTGGTAATCTTCTCAAGGATGGCGTCGAAGCGAACATCTTCTTTCTCGCCGCGGCGATTAACGACTTTCAGACCCATCCGATTTTTCCCCCTTCATAAGTCACTAATTAAGACAGCGCAATTTCTTCCCGTGCGCGCACGGTTTAGAAGTCTTCCTCCATAGAGAAGGTTGTTTGTACCGAACCGAGGCTGGAGCCAGACTTCATCACGCCAGCCTTCTGATATTCGCCGACCCGCTTTTCGAAGAAATTGGTCTTGCCCTGCATCGAAATCATCTCCATCCATGGGAACGGGTTTTCGGCATTGTACATCTTGGCGCAGTCGAAGGCGACCAAAAGTCGGTCGGCGACGAATTCGATATAGGTCGCCATCAGGTCACAATTCATCCCGATGAGAGAAACCGGAAGCGCCTCGATGATGAATTCCTTTTCGATGGTGACCGCTTCGGAGATAATTTGTCTGATCTTGTTCTCGCCGGCGCCGCGCACCAGTTTATTGTGCAACAGGCAGGCGAAATCACAATGCAATCCCTCGTCTCTTGATATCAGTTCATTGGAGAAGGTCATGCCGGGCATGATTCCCCTCTTCTTGAGCCAGAACAGAGCGCAGAATGAGCCAGAGAAGAAGATTCCTTCGATGGCGGCGAAGGCGACCAGACGTTCGGCGAAATTACCGCGCTTGCGCGACAGCCAGCGCAGTGCCCAATTACCCTTGGTGGCAACCGAAGGGACGGTCTCCAGGGCATTGAACAGGTGGGTCTTTTCCTTGGCGTCCTTGATGTAGGTGTCGATCAATAATGAGTAAGTTTCGGCGTGAACATTCTCCATCATTATCTGGAAACCGTAGAAGGCTCGAGCCTCGGGCCATTGTACCTCATTGGAGAAATTCATCACCAGATTCTCATTAATGATGCCGTCACTGGCGGCGAAGAAAGCGAGGATGTGTTTCAAGAAATGGCGCTCATCGTCATTGAGTTTGTTTTCCCAATCGGACAGGTCTTCAGCCAGGTCGATTTCCTCGGCGGTCCAGAAACATGCCTGCTCCTGTTTGTACATCTCCCAGATGTCGGAATGCTCGATTGGGAACAGGACGAAGCGGTCGAGATTCTCACGTAGCATCGGTTCGATGAACTCCGAGGACAGGTCGATGTCCACGCCATCTCTAGTCGCCCCTGTCTGCATTATTCATCCCACCCGTTATTGCGTTTTTTTTGTCCGGAATCTTTCTACCTTTTGCCACAGTTATTGGTCTTATCTCAGCTTTTCTTTGTCAAGGCTGGTGTTTTTTTTACCCTTGTGAGGGGGTCGTAGGCACTACTCTCCTAGACACGGAACTGCACTCCCTCAACGCGGCTTATCATGTATCCGCTGAGTTTCAATGGGAGGACGTTTTCCGCGCACGTTTGCAAAGTGGCCGGGCGAGAGTGCTAAGGGCTGGTTTCTTTCACCGAGGTTCATGGGCGGGGCGGGCACGGGGCGAGAAAAAATTTCGCTCGGATTCACTAAACTGGAGGCCGGCGCCATCGCCCCCACCCGCGGCTCACAGGCCGCGGCCGGCTGGGACCTGTACGCACTGGAGGACACTACGATTCCCAAAGGGGCGACCACCAAGATACACACCGGAATCGCCATCGCCATCCCGCCGGGCTGGGAAGGGCAGGTACGGTGCCGCTCAAGTCTGGCGGTGAAGGGGATGATGTTGCCCAACGGTGTCGGCACCATAGATTCAGACTACCGGGGAGAACTGCTGGTCTTATCCACCTGGATCGGCGAAGGAGATTCATTTCAGGTCAGCGCCGGCCAAAGAGTCGCACAGATTATCTTCGCACCGGTCCCCGAAGTCACTTGGCACGAGGTCGCCAACGTCGAGGAACTCGGTAAGACCGAGCGTGGTGAAGGTGGATTCGGCTCGACCGGAGAATTCTGAGCCAGCGTTAAACCATCGGCCAGCCTCGCTGCGACAGACGACCGGGTGGTAGGTCGGAATGAGGTGAGCGCAGTGCGGGTCATCAAGATGGGGATTGTCGAGCACGAGGTGGTCGATGCGGAGATGCGCCGACTGCAGAAGTTGCGCATCGCCGGGGAGATTCCCGACACGGTGATTCTGGTCGAACACCCCGAGGTGGTAACCATCGGACCTCGGGCGCGCAAGGAAGGGATTGTCATCCCCGATGGATATACCAGCCGGCCGGTCGACCGCGGCGGAGGACTTACCTGGCACGGCCCGGGCCAGGTCATCTGCTACCCGATAATCGAATGGCAGCGGGAGGAGGAGGCGCACGTCGGTAAAATCATCAGCCTGATCGAGGGTTGGATAATCTCAGCCCTGGGGGAGTTGGGAATCACCGGTCGGCGCGATGCGCGGATGCGGGGGGTCTGGGTCGGCGAAAATAAGATTGCCAGCATCGGGTTATCGTTCTTCCATTGGACTTCAAGGCATGGTTTCACCATCAATTACGCCACCCCCACAGGCCGGCTGGAGGAGATTTCCGGGTGTGGTCTGGAGAGTCAGGTCACGACCTCGCTGGACAAACTCGGGCATCGGGTCACCAAACAGGAGATTCACGATGCGCTGATTGCAACCGTGTCGAGCATCGGCCGCGAAATAGGCGAAATCAACGATGTCGAGGAGACCGGGGTTTTCCCCTACTGATTAATCCGAAGGCCGGCATCGCCGGTCATGGACGGCGAGTGGTGGCCACAGGTCGGCGCGCCGGTTGCCGGCGGTGATATTCCACCGGTGGCTCACTTGGATTGGTATATCCCCAAACTGGGCCAGGGCTATTCTCATGACCTGTCGCAATCGGGACTGATGATGGATTGGGATTGGGAGAAACTTCTCGACCGCCAAGTCGGCCAACTGGATAAGTGGTGGTCGCTGGGCAAGGGTGACCCGAATGAGTTGGTCGCCGAACTTGAGGGAGTCTCCCCTGACCGGGTGGTCTGTTGTGCCGGGGCGACCCAAGCGGTGCAACTGGCGCTGATGGCGGCACTGGAGAGCCGCGGCAAAGGTTCCCGCGGTGGTTCGGATGAGCGAGATGGGGACAATGGATCAGATGGGCGGATGACCAGAGTGGCGGTGGAGATGCCGTCCTATTCACCGGTCACCCAGAGTGCCCGATTGCTCGGGCTGGAGACAGTGCCCTTTCATCGTCATCCAGATGAAGAACGCCCGAGCGCGTCGCCGTGGCACCTCGACCGAGAAACCCTGTCGAATATCCTACCGACGGTCGGCGCCCTCATCATCACCCCGGTGTTGAATCCATGCGGATGGTCGCTCACCGATGAGGACCACGCCTGGCTGGTTGCGGCTACCGCAGAACACGGGGTGATGCTCATCGCCGATGAGGTCTATGACCATGCGCTGAAACCAGAGGGATTGTACAATCCGTTCTTCGCCGAGGGTGAGCACTGCATCTCGGTCTCATCGCTGACCAAGTGCCACGCGATGGGGAATCTCCGCTTTGGCTGGCTGGTCGCCAGTAAGGCTGTGGCTCAGGCGGCACAGCGCGCCTTTCGCACCACTTCGGCGCTGCTCTCGAGTCCGGTCATCACCATGGTGGCGGCGGCATGGCCGCATCTCGATAGGGCGCTGGAGAGAATCACCATGTTGCGGCAAGCGAATCTTCCACTATTGCAAACGGTGTTGGAAAAACACGAAATCGATTGGGCACCGCCGCCGGCAGGCCTGTTCGGCGCCTTTGAGCTACCCGGCAAGATGTCGGCCTTCGAGGTGGTCGAGACCCTCGGCAAGAAGCACGATCTGCTTGCCGTGCCAGGCTGTATGTTCGATGAATCTCTCGGCCGCTGGTTACGGGTGGCGTGGTCGATTCCAGCCGACAAATTCGCCGCGGCGATGGTCGCCCTCGACGCCTTACTGTCAGACCTGAGGTGAGTGAAGAAGGTTGGCGCGATTCAATAAGGATTGAAGGAAAGGGGAAAGCATGGGCGAAATCGTCGTGGCGATAACTGGCGCTTCGGGCGCCGCCTACGGCCAGAGGCTGGTCGAGGTACTGGCGCAGGATGGCCGCACGGTTCGCCTTGTGGTCACCGATGCCGGCCGGCTGACCTTGGCACACGAATGCAACACAACCCCCGAGGAACTTGCCGCCGCCGCGACCGGGGGCGGGGCCGGCGCTGCGGGTGGTGGGTCCAGTGAGTCTGGTGCGGCCGAGGTGATTCTCGAGGATAATGACGACATCGCGGCACGCTCGGCCAGTGGCTCAGCCGAGATCGATGCGGTAGTCATCTGTCCGTGCTCAGGCACGACCCTGGGGAAGTTGGCGGCGGGAATCGGCGATAATCTCACCACCCGCTCGGCGATAGTGGCGATGAAGGAGCGGCGAAAACTGATTCTGGTGCCGCGCGAGACCCCCTATGCGACCGTGCATCTGGAGAACATGGCGAAGTTGTCGTCTTGGGATACCGTCATCCTACCGGCCAGCCCGGGATTCTACAATCATCCCACCAGCATCGATGACCTGGTCGATTTTGTCGTCGCCCGGATTCTCGACCACTTGGGAATCAAGCATTCACTAGGTCGACGATGGACCGGCGATGAATTGAAGTAAATAGTTACTGATTTACAACCAGTTGGCTGATTTCCCAGTTTGAACGGGTCATTTTCGACGCGACCAAAGAAGCCAACCATTCATCAATGACGGATGACAGGGAACACTGGGTGGGGAAATGTCCTGGCAAACCATGACCGTCAAAGAACTGCGAGATGAGTTGCGCGCCCGCAACCTGCCGTTGGGTGGGAAGAAGTCCGACCTGATCGCCAGACTGGCCGACAGCACTCCCGAGGAGCATCCCTCCATCCTGCTCGCCGACAGAGATTCCAGTGGTGAGGTGGTCGCCGGGGAGATTTCCGAGGAGTCGGGGGAACTGAACGCAATTTTCCGCCGTGGGGTGGCAACCGTCGTTGGACTGCCTATTCCGATTCTAGTGATTGCCGGATTAATTGTCACCAGCACCTTGGGCTATGGTGCCTACACTTTGGTTTCACAATTCTTTGAAGAGGAGATCGAGTATGACCTGATAGACTTCAATGGTACAAGGGCTAGAGGATTCGCCCAGGCATTGGTAGACATGGGCAACCCTGGTCGGCTCTCTGGCAGTCCTCAGGAAGGGGCGGCGGCCGATTTGGTAATCGATAATCTCACGGCGCTGGGATTCAGCGTTCAGGATGAGTCCTACGATGTGCCGATGTTTGAGATAATGAGTGAGCCGGAACTCTCAATCTGCATTCCGGGGGGAACCATTCCCTTCATGAACACAATCTCACCCTGCGGAATCGGTGATGTCGGCCAACAGGTGACGACCTTCGAGCACCGCACTGATTTCGTCTTACAGGGATACTCGGGAAGTGGTGACCTCTCCTATGCCGACAATGTCGAGGTGGTCTATCTCTACAACGGCTCTGAAAATTCTGGATGGGCGAACGCGACCGGCAATATCGCCCTGGTGTTACTGGAAGCGGTCGGGGTATCGAGCAATACCGACCTGTATTCACGCGCCGCCGCCAATAATGTCGCGGCGCTGATCCTGTGGAACGGGGTGCACAATTGCGGCAAGGTCGTGGCCGACGACTGCGTGCCTATCTTCAAGTCGATCGGGGTCGATGATGTGAAGAGCGCGGCGGGCGGCGGCCTGCCCACCGACATCCCTTTCATGATGGTCTCGAACAAGACCGGGAAGGCGATTTATGACCAGGTCCTCAACGGCGATGGCCGATTGGCGGTCTCGACCGAGGTCGACAATGCCGGAACCCGCACCATCCGCACCCCGTGCGGCACCTGGTACGGCGACAGCGAGGAGATGATAGTCATCGGCGCCCATCACGATACCGTCTACAACGGCCCTGGCGCGGTCGATGATACCTCGGGAACTGCTTCAGTGCTGGAGATGGCGCACCAGTTCGCGGCCGAGGTGGCCAAGCGCGGCGACCCGCAACTGTCGGTGCGGTTCTGCACCTGGGGTGGTGAGGAGGAAGGGCTGTGGGGCTCGAAGGCTTATGTCGAGGCGCACAATGGGGAGTTGTCGCAGAATCTCAGGCTGTATGTGAACTTGGATATGAACCATGTCGATATCGATAAGAGCAGTGAGCGGGGGAAGTCGGTGACACTGTTCGGAAATAACAAGGGAGATGTCGATGCAATCAAGGAACTGGCCAAGCAGTACCAGCAGAAACGGTCTGCAGTTGCCAGCCAATACGAAATCAAATTCAGACTGTTGGAGGGAGAGAAAGGGGAGGAGAATGGTCTGCCCTACAACTCTGACCATGGGCCCTTCGCCTATGACCTGGATAATCCGGGGAAGGTGCTGGTGTGCTATGGCTCTGGGTCATGGGAATATCACACCTATGCCGATGATATGAGTAGATTCAATGAGGAGAGCCTAGGGATCTCTGTAGTGATATACGGTTCTTACATTACTCATCTGGCCTGGGAAACTTCGTAACCTCGCGAGGCAGCACTCTACCCTGCCCCTGTTGGGGCGAATAAATTCGTTTCATTCTAAGCGCAGGAATCTACGGGCCTCCCTTTACCCGGCCCCTCAGTAGGTTTTACCCGGCCCTCAGCAGGTTTTACCCACCCCATCTTCGACTTGAGTTAATCTATATGGGAATTAAATTGCAAGTGCACTCATCCAGAATCCGTAAGTTGCATGGGTAGCCTCTGAAGTGGCCCACTGCAAACCCTTTAATTCCTCAATACCGTTGCAAAGGGTTTTCGGATAGACCCTTGCGAATGGTCCGATTCGATTATTCGAATCTCAAACTTGTTTTCTAAACACAACCCCTCTACATTGAATTCTTATGGTTCATACATGAATCCATCATACCGTACACGGAAAGTAGTATCCTGATTCAAACTTACATCTCCAGAGCTTTCGACTACCAGACTCCAACTTCCCCTCTCTGGGCCGTAATGGTATAATTCCCATGTGTAATCATCTCCACCTTGGATTGTTTCCGTATGTGTTTCTACTACCTCACCATTTGGATTGATTAATTCCCATGTAATATCAACAGGCTCTGAAAGAAGGGGCCAGCCCCAGATATTGGCAATCCTAGATTCAATATGGAAGTACTCAGGTGAACCCACAGAGTTCGGATTTGGTGGATCGATGAAAATATCTGCAGGTTCGTCAACGGAGGACTCATTCATGTAATATGCAGCGTGACGAATAAGTGCTGGCGAATCATGTATAGAATATGGAAATACATCCTCGTTCCCCTCAGAATCTATGACTCCCCATTTGGACATAAATGCCCCATATCCGGAATATGTGTGGTTTATTGTATCCCCTTCGGATGCTAGAAGATGTTTGATTTCAGAACCATCTCCAGGCTCGAACCAATATTCGACAATAGTCGCATTAATGGTTGACTCCGCCATAAACCTAAGATTAAGTTCACCTAGATTTTCCTCAGTATTATTATCAGAATCTTTCTCAAAGTGATTGGTTACTTCCCATCCGCCGAGACCCATCCCCACCAAAATTGGGTATTCATCGGGATCGACACCGATGCACCCTGCGAAGAGGAGCCCTGGAATTAACAGTGCAGCAAGCCTCCTCCACACCATGGGGGGGGGTCTGTTCGGTGTGCAATAAGGTTTGAGCCGACATCCTGTTCAAATGGCCCCCTTTGAAACGACGGGTTTCGAGAGGCTACCCATTGATTTAGCAATTCTGAACGCATGGTACCCCGACGCGAGCACCAAATGAAAGCAGTGGTTCAAATAATGCGGTGAATTAAAACAATGATATGAGAACATGCGATAGATGCCGTTCACCTTTAGCTGGCTCGCGTTGCCATAGATGTAACTCTTCGCAACGAAGTCGACGATGCGAACGATGTGGAAGAGATGCCTACGGTTTGAGGGGGCCAAAAGGCGGAGAGAGGGCGATATGCCGAGCTTGCCGAAGGAAACTTTGAGTATCAAATAATCGAATAGGACTATTCGAAAGGGTCTATCCGAATAGCCTTGCGAATGCAATTATCGTTTGAATGGGCTATGTGTGGGCCATTCTAGTCGCTAGCCTCTGAAGTGGCCCACTGCAAACCCTTTGATTCCTCAATACCGTTTCAATGGGTATTCGGATGAACCCTCTAAAACTATCCGAAATGGATTATGCAGGGATTGCAATTTCTCTAAGCCGTAACTTAGGGATATAATTGAAAGGTTAGTCTTCTTGGGTTTAACCATGGACCCAATAAGTGCTACACTCGGTGTAGTAATGCTTTGTTATCTTGTTTACTGCCTTTATCATGGGGGGATGTATGACAAAAAGGGACAATGGAGAGATAAATCTGAAATTCCAACCCTCTTCCTTGT
>Ga0209554_1000832_pt1 | contig 25294 bp, 28 predicted proteins | sample MarorgKNORR_S2LV_5_FD_188221 | JGI IMG/M metagenome (GOLD analysis project Ga0209554, IMG submission 188221) | Marine microbial communities from the Southern Atlantic Ocean, analyzing organic carbon cycling - Bottom_A/KNORR_S2/LV (SPAdes) (version 2) | ecosystem: Environmental > Aquatic > Marine... | reverse complement strand
TGATCCGAAGTCAGGCGCTCTATCCAATTGAGCTACAAGCGCGTATAATATTATTAATATAGTTTATGAAAAAAATCATTAATTTAATTGTTAAATCAGAATATGTTGGCTTAAGAACTGATGTTTTTATAAGTAAAAAAGAATCTTTCTTAAGTCGAACGAGAATAAAAAATCTAATTTTAAAAAAGAAATTAAAATTTAATAACCAAATTATTACTAACCCATCAAAAAAAATAAGCTTGGGTGACAATATAATGCTTGAAATACCTGAACCAAAAAAAACTTCATTAAAACCTTATGATTTTAAATTAAATGTTGTTTATGAAGATAATGACTTATTAATAATAAATAAACCTTCGGGAATAATTATGCATCCAGGAGCAGGAAACTACGATCAAACTATTGTAAATGCACTGATTAAATACTGTAAAGGTAATCTTTCAAATATAGGAGATGAATTAAGGCCTGGAATAGTTCATCGTATTGATAAAGATACTTCTGGGTTAGTTGTAATAGCTAAAAATAATATTGCTCACGAAAACCTTTCAATACAATTCAACAAGCATACAATAACAAGGATTTACAAATTGCTTGTCTGGGGAAAGTTAAGACCACAAAATGGCACTATCTCAACTCTAATTAAGAGAAGTTCTAAAAACAGACAGTTAATGGAGGTAAGTCAAATTAAAGGTAAAAGAGCAATAACAAATTATAAAACTTTGGAAGTTTTTGAAAACTTCAATACTCCAACTTTTAGTTTAGTTGAATGTAAGTTAGAAACAGGTAGAACTCATCAAATTAGAGTTCACATGAGCTATAAAGGAAATAATATTTTGGGTGATAAAAAATATAAAAAAAAATTTAAAAAACTTAAAAATATAGCACCACATATAGAAAACTTAATTTTAAATCTTGATAGACAATTTTTACATGCACAAACTTTAGGTTTTTTTCATCCTAATAATGGTAAAAAAATTGAATTCTCCTCAATTCTGCCACAAGAGCTTGAAAATATATTAAAAACGCTTAAAAAACTTAGCAAATAAAACGTTGTAATAAATAATTATTTTATTAAATAAATAGCACTATGAGTTCTACTATAAATTATAATCTGCCAACGCTAATAAACGAGGGTGGTCTTTCTGCGTATTTAGCGCAAATTAAAAAATTCCCTATGCTTGATGCTGAAGAAGAATACATGTTGGCAAAAAACTGGAAAACAACTGGTAACTTAAAATCTGCTGAAAAATTAGTTACTAGCCATCTAAGATTAGTTGCTAAAATTGCAATGGGTTATAAAGGTTATGGGCTTCCAGTAAATGAGATGATTTCGGAAGGTAATGTCGGTCTAATGCAAGCTGTAAAAAAATTTGAGCCAGAAAAAGGATTTAGATTGGCAACATATGCTATGTGGTGGATTAAAGCATCTATACAGGAATATATATTAAGAACATGGAGCCTAGTTAAAATTGGGACTACAACTGCTCAAAAAAAGTTATTTTTTAATCTAAAAAAAATAAAAAACAAAATAGCGCCTAGATCTGAGGGTGATTTAAAAGATGAACATGTCGCTGAAATTGCAAAACAACTAGCCGTAAAAAAAAATGAAGTTGTTTCGATGAATAGAAGACTTTCAGGTAAAGAACATTCTTTAAATGCACCAATTGGGGAAGATGGGGACGAATGGCAAGATTGGATTGTGGACAAAGAAATGGATCAAGAATTAAAGTTTGCACAAAAAGAAGAAATGGAACAAAGAAAAGATTTATTAAAGGAATCGATTAAAATTCTAAATGAAAGAGAAAAAGAAATACTATGCGCAAGAAGACTTAATGATAAACCTACAACGCTTGAAGATTTGAGCAAAAAATATAAAATTAGTAGAGAAAGAATCAGACAAATAGAAAATAAAGCATTTGAGAAAGTTCAAAAAAATATGCTTAATGCTGCAAATTCAAGAAATCTTCTTCCAGCTAATTAAAACTATATATCAAAAGGATTTTCCAAAAGAATTGTATCTTCCCTTTTTGGGCTAGTAGAAATGCTTGAGATTTTTGCTCCTATAAAACCTTGAATTGCATATATATATTTTTTTGCATTTTCAGGAAGTTCATCAATATTCTTTTTTCCTTTAGTTGAAGATTTCCATCCTTCAAATACTTTATAAATTGGTTTAACTTTTAATTGGTCTTCAACTGCAGAGGGAAGATAGTCAATTTTTTTTCCATTTAATTCATATTGAACACATATTTTAATTTTATCTAATTCATCCAAAACATCCAATTTAGTTAAAGCAATTCCATTAATTCCGGAAACTATAATTGTCTGACGAACCAAGACTCCATCAAACCAACCGCATCTTCTTTTTCTGCTTGTAACCGTTCCAAATTCTTTACCTTTCGTTCCTAAGTGCTCTCCAATACTATCTTTTAACTCGGTTGGAAAAGGTCCTTCGCCTACTCTGGTAATATAGGATTTTGTTATGCCTAAAACATAATTAATTGTATTTGGACCGCATCCAGTTCCTGTTGCAGCGCTTGAAGCAACTGTATTTGACGACGTCACAAAAGGATAAGTTCCATGATCAACATCTAATAAGATTCCTTGAGCTCCTTCAAATAATATTTTCTTTTTTTTTTTCTTAAATTCATCAATTTTTAACCAAACAGGTTGAGAAAATTTTAAAATTTCAGGTGCTATTTTTAGTAATTCTTTTTTTAATTCATCTTTTTTATAAATTTTTTTTCCCAAGCCTTTTCTTATAGCATTGTGATGAAGCAATACATTTTCCAGTCGATGATCTAAATTACTTTCTGATCTTAAATCCATTACTCTAATTGACCTTCTTCCAACTTTATCTTCATAAGCCGGTCCTATTCCTCGTCTTGTAGTTCCTATTTTACCTTTTCCTGCAGCATCTTCTCTAATTTCGTCCATTTCTCTATGAAAAGGTAAAATTAAGGTAGCTGATTCTGAAATAATGAAATTATTTTCATTAACTTCTACACCTTTTGATTTAATTTCTTTAATTTCTTCTAATAGTGCCCATGGATCTACGACGACCCCATTTCCTATAATTGATATTTTATTTTTTCTAACAATTCCTGAGGGAAGGAGTCTTAATTTGTAAGTTATACCATCAATAACTAAAGTATGACCTGCATTATGTCCTCCTTGGAAACGTACTACCACATCTGCCTGGTCTGATAACCAGTCTACAATTTTTCCTTTACCTTCGTCTCCCCATTGCGAACCTACAACAACAACATTTTTCATTATCTAAACTTTTTTTTTATTATAACTGAATTCAAATGGTTTACAGGACCGCAACCTTTTCCATATTTTAGGTTAGATCCTATTGCATTATTTACATACTTAATTCCTAGCTCACAAGATTTCTTTAGAGTTTTTCCACACGAAAAATATGTAGCTATAGCACTTGATAAAGTACAACCAGTCCCATGTGTATTTTTGGTTGAAATTTTTTTATTTTTAAAAATTTTAATTTCTTTTTCGCTTACAAACACATCTTGGACAATTTTTTTATTTAAATGACCACCTTTAACTAGAACATTTCTTGCTCCATATTTGAGTAGTATATTGGCTGCATTGATCATATGTTCTATATTTTTTATTTTAGTTTTAGTCAAAATTTCTGCTTCAGGAATATTTGGAGTTATTAAAGATACTTTTTTAATCAACTTGTTCATTAGAATATTTATTGCTTTATTATCTATTAACCTCGCTCCTCCTTTAGTTATCATAACAGGATCTAAAATAATTTTTGAAATTTTAACTTTATTTAATCCATTAATTACTGATTTTATAACTTTTGAAGAATGCAACATACCAATTTTAATTGCATCTGGCCTAATATCTTTACATGTAAATACAATTTGGTTTAAAATTTCTCTTGGGTCTATTGAAACAATCGATTTAACTCCCATTGTATTTTGAGAAGTAATTGCAGTAATTGCCGACATTGCGTAAGAACCAAGAGCAGTAATAGTTTTGATATCTGCCTGTATGCCAGCTCCTCCAGAAGAATCTGAACCTGCTATTATTAATACTTTAGATTTTGGTTTCAATTTATCTGATTGCTTTTTTTATTATGTTAATACTCTTTTTATTTAATCTCATGCTATTAGATTCTACCATAATTCTTATCTTAGGTTCTGTTCCAGATCTTCTTACTAATAGCCTGCCTTTTCCATTAATTATTTTACTTGCTAATTTAATGGCTTTTTTACAACTAACATTTTCTATAATATTTTTATCTTTAACTTCTATACTTTCTAAAATTTGTGGAGTTTGTTTAAATACATTAAAAAATTTGCTAGCTTTTTTTCCCTTTCTAAGAGAAAATAATATCTCTAATGCTACCAATAATCCATCTCCAGTCGTTGCAAATTTCCCTAAAATTATATGACCCGATTGTTCTCCACCTAAATTAAATTTATTTTTTTGCATTTTTTCTTTAACATAACGATCACCTACATCAGCTCTTAAAAATTTTATTTTCGACCTCTTAAAAAATTTTTCTAAACCATAATTGGACATTAATGTACCAATAACACCTCCTCGTAACATTTTTTTACTTTTCCATCTTTTGGCTAATGCTGCTATCATTTGATCACCATTAACTATATTGCCTTTCTCATCACTCATGATTATTCTGTCTGCGTCTCCATCTAACGAGATTCCGAGATGGGCTTTATGTTTTTTAACAGCTGCTTGAATTTTTTTTGGAAAAGTAGATCCGCATTTGTAATTAATATTTAAACCATTTGGTTTAGTTCCTATGGTTATAACTTGTGCACCTAACATTTTTAACAATTTTGGACCAGATTTGTATCCAGCTCCATTTGCACAATCTATTGCAATTTTCAGTCCTTTTAAGTTGAAATTTTTTGGAAAATTTTTACGTAAAATTTTAATATATTCATCGTTTCCATTCTCCAGTCTTTTAACTCTACCAAGAACTTTTGGTTTAGAAAGCTGAGTTATAGTTTTTTGATCAATTAAAGTTTCAATTTTTTTTTCAATTTTGTTTGAAAGTTTTAATCCATCTGGTCCAAATAATTTTAAACCATTATCGTAATAAGGGTTGTGTGAGGCTGTAATCATTATGCCCATATTTGCTTTCATAGCTTTTGTTAGCATCGCAAGACCATTTGTTGGTAATGGTCCCAGTGTAAATACGTGCATTCCTGCAGAAGCTAATCCCGAAACTAAAGCTGGCTCTAATGTATAACCAGATAACCTTGTATCTTTTGCAATAATAGCTGTTTGTTTAGTTTTTTTTTGATTTTTGAAAAATGTTCCTGCTGCCAAGCCGAATTTAAAAAACATTTCGCCATTAATATTGCCTTTGTTAACTGTGCCTCTTATTCCATCTGTGCCAAAATATTTTTTTGTCATTAATTATTTAATAATTTTTTAAATATTTTAATACCTTGAATAATTTCATTAACTTCATGTACTCTTAAAACTTGAACACCTTGCATTAATGCAAATAATGTTGAGCCAATCGTGCCACCTAATCTATGTTTGCTATCATTTTTTCCAGAAACATCTTTAATAAATTTTTTTCTAGACATGCCAAGTAATATAGGAAAACCTAAACTATGAAAAAGAGAAATTTTAGAGATTAATGTAATATTATGTTTCAAGTTTTTACCAAAACCTATTCCTGGATCAATTATAATATTATTATGCTTAACACCACTAAAACGAGCATACTTTATCCTTTCTTCAAAATAATCGTAAATATCTAATAATACATTTTCATATTTTGGATTTTTTTGCATTGTGGATGGTTTACCTTGAATATGATGTATGACAAAAGGTATATTGTGTTTTTTTATAATCTTAATAGATTGATTGTCAAATTTTAATCCTGAAATATCATTAATAAGTTTAACACCAAGTTTTATTCCTTTCTCCATTATCAAGGATTTTCTACTATCTAAAGACACTGGTATTTTTTTCTTTTTTAATCTTTTAAGAGTTAATCCAATTCTATTCCATTCGTTTTTGCTTTTAATTTCTTTAGAACCTGGGCGTACAGATTCGCCACCAACATCAATAATATTTGATCCTAATTTAAATAATTGAAGAGCATGGTTGTAACCTAAATTCTTTTTATTATATTTTCCACCATCAGAAAAACTATCAGGGGTTAAATTTAAAACTCCCATAATTTTAGGAAGATTTTTAAAATTTAAACCTGAAAAGTTTCTTTTTCTTTTTGCTATAATTCTTAAATCTTTGTTAATTTTTTTTTTTAGTTGTATTGGTAAATTTTTTATTTCTTTAATATGAATTAACTTATTGCTGTTTCTTGATAAAATTTCTACATGATCAAAAGAAATTTTCAAATTGCCATTAAGAGGTAATGCTTTTTTTTTTTTAATTAAATTTTGTGAATTGTTTCCGTAATAAAAATTACACACTCTTGTGTAATATTTTTTCATTACGATTTAATGAACAATTTTTGGTTTTAACCCAATAGACCCTAGTGCAGATCCTTGAGCTTCATCTTCAACTTTTAAATCTTCTTTGTTTGCAGGATGTATATTTTTATTGACTAAATTTTCAATTTCTTCACCTGTTAATGTTTCGTATGTTAAAAGTGCCTTTGCTAATTTGTGCAAATCATCAATTTTTTCTGTAATGACTTTTGTTGCTCTATCATATCCTTTATCAACAATCTTTCTTATTTCTATGTCCACTTTTCTTGATGTTTCTTCAGACATATGTTGTTGTCTTGCAATTGATCTACCCAAAAACACTTCTTCTTCATTTTCTCCATAAGTAACAGGGCCCAATTCCTTGCTTAAACCTGCCTTCATAACCATTGCTCTTGCTCTTTTTGTAGCTTGTTCAATGTCACTTGCGGCTCCGGTTGTAACCTTGTCTTCACCAAAAATAATTTCTTCTGCTACTCTTCCTCCCATAGCTATAGCCATTTGAGCGTGTAATTGTTCTCTAGTTTGAGATATCTCGTCTCTTTCAGGAAGCTGCATTACCATTCCTAGCGCTCTTCCTCTTGGTATTATTGTTGCTTTGTGAATTGGGTGAGCTGCCTTTTCATTAATAGTTACAATTGCGTGTCCCGCTTCATGATAAGCAGTTAATTTTTTTTCATCTTCTGTCATTACCATAGATCTTCTTTCAGCGCCCATCATAACTTTATCTTTAGCTTCTTCAAATTCAGTATAAGTTACTATTCTTTTGTTTTGTTTTGCGGCTAGTAAAGCTGCTTCATTAACTAAGTTCGCTAAATCTGCACCTGAAAAACCTGGTGTTCCTCTTGCTACAGTTCTTAAATTAATATCTGGAGTTATTGATATTTTTTTTGCATGAACTTTAAGAATTTTTTCTCTACCAATAATATCGGGGAGTGGTACTACTACCTGTCTATCAAATCTTCCTGGTCTTAAAAGAGCAGGATCTAAAACATCCGGTCTATTTGTTGCAGCTACTATTATAACACCTTCGTTAGTATCAAAACCATCCATCTCAACTAATAATTGGTTTAAGGTTTGCTCTCTTTCATCGTTTCCTCCACCTAAGCCAGCTCCTCGACTTCTTCCAACTGCATCAATTTCATCTATAAAAATAATACAAGGAGAATGTTTTTTTCCTTGTTCAAACATATCTCTAACTCGTGAAGCTCCAACACCGACAAACATTTCTACAAAATCTGATCCAGAAATAGTAAAAAAAGGAACATTTGCTTCTCCAGCTATAGCTCTTGCTAGTAAAGTTTTACCAGTACCTGGAGCTCCTACCAATAAACATCCTCTTGGTATTTTTCCACCAAGCCGACTAAATTTTTTTGGATCTTTCAAAAAATCTACTACTTCTTCAACTTCTTCTTTTGCTTCTTCGATGCCCGCAACATCATTAAAGGTAACTTTGCCTTTTAATTCATTCATTAATTTTGCTTTTGATCTTCCAAAACCCATGGCTCCACCTTTGCCTCCTTGCATTTGTCTCATAAAGAAAATCCAAACTGCAATTAATAGCAACATCGGAAACCAAGATAAAAGTACTCCAAACAATGAAGGCATTTTTTCATCTATAGGTGCTGCTGAAATACTTACACCTCTGTCAGTAAGCTTTTCTATTAAGTTTGGGTCATTAGGTGAGTAAGTTGAAAATTTATTTCCATTTGCTAAAGTTCCATAAATATTATTTCCCTGAATTTGGACCTCGACTACTCTTCCATTATCAACTTCTGATAAAAATTGAGAAAATATTATTGTATCTTTTTTGTTACTCAAGTTTTGTGGATTCTTGAACATATTATATAGCCCAACAGTCAAGAAAACTATTACAGCCCACATTGCCAAATTTTTCAAATTCATAAGATTAAGATAAGAGTTATTATTAACTAAACAAGTGTCAATTTACAACAATTTTAGAATTTATTCTTAATTTTCACTAGTAATAAAGACAGTTTCATTAACTTTTTCAATAAAACAGCCTCCAAGAGTAAATTTTTTGCATTTTGTCAAATTAATTTTTACAATTGAATCTGAAATGCTTTTTCCTCTTGGTGGATAATATCTGCCACTAATTTTTTTTAAAACCAAAGAAATACTTCTAAAAATCACTTCTTCAGATTGTGTAAAGAAATACTTACTTAAAACATAGGTTTTTTTATTTTCAATAAATTTTCCATTATTTTTAATATTTTTTTTTACATAAAAATTTATTCCATCGTTTGCAGATTTAAGATTTTTGATAGTTAAATCTAATTTTTTTTTATTAAGACCTTCTTTATTTAAATCAGCAATCAATCTTCTTATTCTACTTCTTAGAAAAAATAAATTTTCATTTGAAGGATCTTTAATAAAAAAATTGAAAACAAGTTTTGAAATATAAATTAAATCTTCTTTTTTAAATTTAATTAACGGTCTTAAAATAAAAAAATTACCTTCTTCTTTAATTGGCTCTCCAAAAGACGAAAGGCCTCTTAATCCACTTCCTCTTAAAAGTCTTATAAAAAAATTTTCATAAAGGTCATCAACATGGTGTCCAATTAGAAGATGTTTTATATTATTTCTTTTGCAAGCTTTTTTTAAAAGATTATATCTTTCGTTTCTTGCAATGCTTTGAATATTAGAATTCGGCTTTTTACCTTTCCATTTGAGAATTTCGCAACCAATATCAAATTTCCCTAATAACAACTTTACTGATTTTGCTTCTTTTGAAGATTCTTTTCTAAGTCCATGATCTACCAAAAAAAATTTTGAATCTAATTTGTTTATTAACAAATAACATTTTGTAAGATATGCTAAAGCTAAGCTATCTGGGCCGCCAGAGATAGCTACCCCGATTTTGTTTTTTTTATTTATAAATTTGTCTAAATGATTTCTATAACCATTAAAAACTTTGTTAACTCGACTATATTTTAAATAATTAAAAAGTGATCTATGTATTGTCTTTTTTGCAGCCAAACTTTTTTTCTTCATATTTCGCTTTTTGAAGAACAGATTGATTTGCTTTTGGATATTGTTCCTTAACTCCAGAAATCATCAAACAACCCTGATCTTTTTCTCCTATTTGAACTAATGATACACCAAGTTTCAATAAATTTATAGGAGCCTTGCCGCTTTTTGGATATTTTTGATAACCTTCTAAATACGCTTCTGCAGCATCAGTATAAAGTTCTCTAATCCTAAAAGTTTCTGCATACCAGTATTGTGCATTTCCTGCTAAATTATGTTCTGGATTTAATTTTACAAATTCTAAAAAAGCTCTTTCTGCAGTATTGTAATCGCCTACTTTCAAAAAACTTGTTGCAAATTCATATTGTTTTTCTGGAGTTTGATCTGGCAAAATTTTTTCTTCTGATTGAATAATTTCTGCAACCACAGCACTTGTAACATCTATCGACTGAGTTTGTTGATTTGCCTCTTCAGTAGATGTATCTTTATAAGATATAGAGCCTAAATCTTGAGGTTCTAATGAGCCTGGTAGAATTTTATTTTTAACTTCTTTTGGCTTTGAAACTAATCCTTTGCTTTCTACAATGCCTGTTGAAATTCCATCTTCTAACTGCTGAAATCTTAATTGATTATCAGCTTGAATTTTTGATAACCTATTTGAAATTTTATCTAATTTAAAATTAACTTCTTCATATTTGTTAGTTAATGTATTGAATTGATTTTCTAACTCTGACAGCTTTAACAAATGACGTGTTAAAACATCTTCGGTATTTTGATCAAATTCAGTTGTAGTATTTGAATTTATAGAACTCAGGTCAGAATAGACTGCCTTTTCAAGAGTTTTTAAATCTTTTTGAATTATTTCTAAAATTTCAAGAACATTCTGATCTTGTGAATAAGAATTGTTAGCAAACAATAGAAAGAATAAAATAAATAAAGATAAAATTTTTCTTTTAAATACAATCATTACAAATCATTTCTAACAATAATGATGGCAAAAAAAAGACCCTACATGTTCACACACGAGGGTCTTTTTAATTATTTAATAAAGCTATTATCTAATTAGCTTTAACAGTAACTGATCTTCTGTTTTTTGACCAAGCCAATGGATTAGAGCCTGAATCAACAGGTCTTTCTTTTCCATAGCTAATTACTGAAATTCTATTTGCAGATACTCCATAGGTCATTAGGTAATCTTTAGCTGCATTCGCTCTTCTCTCTCCTAATGCCAAGTTGTACTCTCTAGTTCCGCGTTCGTCAGCATGACCTTCGACTACAACGTTAACGTCTGAATTTTCTCTTAACCATGTTGCTTGTTTTCTAAGAGTGTCTCTTGAACGAGTTGTCAAAATTGATTCATTCGTTGCAAAGAAAACTCTGTCTGGAACACCAGAAGCTAAGTATTCAACAGTGTCTGAACCTACATATACATCGCCTTGTATTTGTCCGCCAAGATCACTTACAGTTACTTTTTTTGTGGCGCAAGCAGATAATACCAGACATGCAGTGATTACTAAAAATGTATTTCTCAAAATTTTGCTTAAAGTCATTAGTGCTCCTTAAATTAAAAATATAACTTATTCACAACTAAATAGATGTTTCAAGTTAAAAAATCAAGAAATTTAAGCATTAATTGCTTAATAAAGACGACCAGGATGGGTCCGAAGCATCAGTTTTCGTAGGAACTTGCCTTTCGTTATAGCCTGTTAAGTCAATAGACCATAATTTTGCTGAAAAGCCTTCTCCTTTTTCATCAGTTTTAGTTTCTCTATAAAAAATCAAAACCCTTCCATTTGGTGACCATGAAGGTGCTTCTTGATAAAAATTTTCTGTTAAAAGTCTTTCTCCAGATCCATCCATTCTCATAACTCCAATATAAAATCTTCCTTTATGCAACTTTGTAAAAGCAATTAAATCGCCTCTTGGAGACCAAACTGGAGTTCCGTATAAACCATTGCCAAACGTAATTCTTTTTACATCAGAACCATCGCTTCTCATTACATAAATCTGCTGATAGCCACTTCTATCAGAATTAAAACAAATATATTTACCATTAGGTGAAAAAGAAGGAGAGGTGTCAATTGAAGGATGGTTTGTAATACGCTCTACAACTCTATTTTCTAAGTCCATTGTGTAAATGTCAGAATTGCCACCTGTAGCAAAACTCATGATTATTTTTTTTCCATCTGGAGAAAATCTTGGTGCAAATGTCATTCCAGGAAAATCACCTACAACTTCTTGCATGCCTGTTTCAATATCCAAAAGATAAACTCTTGGCAAATTTCTAAAATAAGATAAATATGTTACCATTTGATTTGTTGGATTAAATCTAGGAGTTAAAACTAGTTCATTTCCTAGGGTTAAATATTTTAAATTAAAACCATCTTGATCCATTATGGCTAATTTTTTTACTCTTTTTGTTTTAGGCCCTTCTTCAGAAACATAAATTATTCTTGTATCAAAATACCCTTTTTCTCCAGTTAAGCGCTCATAAACTTTATCTGTTATTATATGACCCACCCTTCTCCAATTTGTTGGAACGGTTGTAAATGCTAATGCAAGCATTTCTTTTGCTGCTAAAACATCCCACAACCTAAATTCGACTCTTAATTTTTCATCAACCATTTCTACTTTTCCAGTTATTAATGCTTGAGATTTAATCAAAGCCCAATCTTCAAATCTTGGTTTTAAATGGGCAATTTCTGAGTTTTGTAAAAATGCATCTTTGTCAAGAGGATTAAAAAGTCCAGTTTGTTTTAAATTATTTTCAATGATGATGGATATTTCAGAACCAAGATCTTTTTGTTTCAAAATTTTTTCAAATTTTGCATGTGAGTCATTGTCTGAAAATAATGCTGACACTGCTATTGGAAGAGGGCTCAAATTTCCTCTAGTTATATCTACTTCAATTAAAGCATAAGCCTTGAATTGAATTAATAACAGTATTGTTAATATTCTTAATAAATTCAAATTATTATCCTTCTAACATCTCTCTGGCATCAAAATTCAGTTGTAAGTCTTTCCATCTCTCGTATCCTGTTGTTGGTACTCTTAATGGCTGACATAATCTTATAGCTCTTAACGCACTTTCTGCTAACACTTTATAAAATCCTTGTCCAGGCTTATTCATTCTAGCATGATCTAATATCTCTGATTTTATAACTGTTCCATCTGGTTTCAATTGCATTTTTATACGAACAAGCAAATTTTTATTATATGGCAATCCCAACGGAATACTCCAACATCCAAAAATTTGTGCCTTTAATGCGTCCTCTTCACTTAAAGAAAGTCCTCTTGGTTCTGCGTTTCTATCTTGAGATTGTGTAATTTTGTTTGTGGTTTTCGTAGTTTCAGCAAGATTCTCTTTGGATTTATCAATTAATGCAGCAATGTTATTTGGATCAAACAATTCCTTTTTTTCAAATTCTGAAACTTGTTTAACTTCTGTTTCTATTTTCTTCGGATTTTGTTTTTTTTCTTCTATTTTCTTAACTTTTTCAATTTTTTTATCTGGTAAAGGCACAGCATCAGGTTTTTCTTTTTTTATTTTTTTTGGCGGTGCTTGTTCAGAAAGCACTCTTTCTTTTTCTCTTTTTTTAACTTTTTCTATTATTTTTTTTGCTTTTGGAGCAAATGGAATGTTTGTTTTGTCAGTAATTTGAATTAGTTCTATAGATATGATGGGTGGAAGCTCAATTGGTGTCTTTGCTAAAAAAGGCAAACTCAAAGTTGCTACAATAATTATAAGTAAATGAAAACCTGTTGAAATAGCAAGATTTCTATACACTTACTTACCTTTCTTTATAAGGTTCTGAAATTAGAGCAACTTTAGTAAATCCTGAACCAGACAGCATGCCTATTATTTCTAAAACTCTTCCATAATTAATTGTTTTGTCTCCTCTTACGTAAATTCTAGTATCTGTTCTATTTTTTGAAACAGCTAATATTTTTGCAACAATTTTTTCATATTTTATCTTTGACTCTTGTATAAAAATTTCACCTTTTGCATTAATTGTTAAAGTTAAAGGTTCTTGTTCTTCTGGTAAAGAATCTGCTGAACTTTCAGGCAGGTCAACTTGAACTCCTACTGTTAATAGTGGGGCAGTTACCATAAATATAATTAACAAAACTAACATCACATCAACAAAAGGTGTTACATTAATTTCGCTCATAGGTTTTCTAGATGAACGTTGTGATTTGAAAGTCATTTTAAATTATTGACAAAAGTCTTTTTGAAAAATTTTCTAATTTTTGAAAGTATTTTTTTGAATCGTTAGTAAATTTATTATATGCTATTACCGCAGGAATTGAAGCCAAAAGGCCAAGCGCAGTTGCAAATAATGCTTCGGCTATTCCAGGTGCAACAATTGCTAGACTTGTGTTCCTTGAAATTGCTATTGATTGAAAAGAATTCATAATTCCCCATACTGTTCCAAACAAACCAATAAAAGGTGCTGTTGATCCTACTGTTGCAAGAAAAGTATAACGTTTTTCAATTTTTTCCATTTGCTGATCAGTATTTATCTCTAACATTCTAGACATTTTTTCATTAAGATTAGAGCTTCTTTTGGATTTCAGCATTATATCCATTGAATGTCTAAACACATCCGCCATTGGATCATTAACATTATTTGGTAAACTATTATAAAAAGATTCTGCTGATTTGGATTTCCAAAATTTGTTTTCAAACTCTTCGGTACTCTTATTTATTCTTCTAAACATTTTTATTTTTTCAAAAATAATGGCCCATGAATAAATTGAGCTAACTATTAAAATAATAATTACAGTTTTTATTATAATGTCAGCTCTAATAAATAAGTTTATAATAGAAAAATCTGTATTACTGGCTAAGCCAACAGCTTGTGAAGTTATATCTGCTTCCATTATGGATAGTTCACACTAAAATGTGTCATGAATTTGGCTATGTTAATTGTTAAATATTAAATATTTAGTCCTCAGATTGAAAGGTTTCAAAGAAAAAACTAGCTAATAGAATGGCATCTGCCTTATTAACATCCTTTTTTTTCGATAATTTTGAAGAAATATAAGGAAAAATTTGAATTGCTTTAGTTCTGCTAGCATCCTTTTCTGAATTAATAAGATTAAAGTATTTTTTCCATTTTGCTGGTCTTATAAAGTACGTTGACAACTGCATTGCAGAACAAATTCCTTTTAATATACCAAATGACTGACCAAAATTAAACATGCTAGTCACTCCTTGTCCTGGCATTGCAGAAACTTGTTCGATTACAACTTTTATATCTTCTTTATTGAAATTTTTTATCCTTGAGGAAATTTCATTATATATTTGTGCACCATTAACTTGTCTTTTATTTTTTTTCCCATCAGCCATATTTGGCATTTCAACTATATCAGTTACTTTTCCATCTTCAAAAAAACAAATCGAACCTGAGATTCCTGGATCAATTCCGATAATAATCATCAATTATTTCCAAATTTTAAGTTAGTATATACTCTTTGGACATCATCATCATTTTCCAAAGCTTCTAAAAAATCGGTTACTGGTTCAACTTTGTCTTTACTCACCTCAACACTGTTTAGTGGCTTCCATTCTATTTCTGTAGAAAGAAAATTTTGAATTTTCTTTTCGATTTTTTTTTTTACCTTGTAAATCTCATTTTTTCCACATTGTATTTCATGAAATTTATCATTTGATATGCACTCATCAGCCCCCGAATCAATTGCAAGTTCAAAAATTTCATCATCTAATATCTCATTTTTATTGATTTTAATAACACCTACTTGATTAAAATTGTGTGATGCCGAGCCTTGGGTGCCAAGACTTCCTCCATACTTATGAAAAACAGTTCTGATGTTTGAAGCTGTTCTATTTTTATTATCAGTCAAAGTTTCTATGATTGCTGCTATTTTATCTGGTCCAAAACCTTCATACCTCAAATTTTCAAAATTCTCGTCTGCATTCATTGAAGATTTATTAATAGCTCTTTCGATATTATCCTTTGGCATATTAGCAGATCTGGCTGCCTGAATTGCTGATCTTAATCTTGCATTCATATCTGGGTCTTTGTCGCCCAATTTAGCCGCAACGGTAATTTCACGAGAAAGTTTAGAAAAAAGATTTGATCTTACTTTGTCTGCTCTTCCTTTTTTATGTTTAATTCCTGTCCAATGAGAATGTCCTGCCATATAAAACCTAATGTGAATTTTTTAAATTTCCCCCATATATGAATTGATTTATGCTTTTTGCAAGTCCAGTTTCTATATCACATTCAACTATAGATCCGCACAAACTTGCTTCACCAGTTGCTGGATAATGTTTTTGCGAACTTCTTTTTAAAAACTTATTTAAAGAATTATCCTTATTCATTCCTATGACTGAATTATAATCACCGCACATCCCGGCATCTGTTTGATATGCGGTACCATCTTTTAAAATCATAGTATCAGAAGTTGGAACATGTGTATGTGTGCCTACTACAAAAGTTGCTTGACCATCAAAAAAATGTCCCATTGCCATTTTTTCACTTGTAATTTCACCGTGAAAATCAACTATCAAAAGATCATAATCTTTTTTTAATTTATGATTTAAAATAAATCTTTGTGCAGCTTCAAAAGCATCATCGCATTTTTTCATAAAAATATTTCCCATTAAATTTAGTACTCCAACTTTTAATCCATTTTTCGAGTTATATATTCCAAAACCCTCCCCTGGCGAAGGCTCTATCATATTCTTTGGTCTTAAAAGTCTGTTTTCTCTTTCAATGTGTTTAAAAGTTTCTTTTCGATCCCAAACATGATTTCCTGATGTTATTACATTAACGCCTGAAGCAAATAAATTATTTGCAACTTCTTCTGTGATGCCCACTCCTTCTTTTGCAGCGTTTTCTCCATTCACAATAACAAAATCGATTTTTTTTTCTTCTATCTTTTTTGGTAAATATTTTTTGACAGCCTCACACCCTGAACTACCAACTATATCTCCCAAGAAAAGAATATTCATTTTAAAATTTTTTTATTTGTTACAATATAATCTAGTTTTTGATCATATTTAGTAGTTGGTATTAAATTTAACTCTTGAAAATCAAAAGCTAAGCCGATCGAAATAATATTTTTTCTTTTTTTCAAAGATTGTATAAGTCTATCATAATAACCTGCGCCATAACCTAGTCGATTTAAATTTTTATCAAATGCAACTAATGGAACTAACAAAATATCTGGATAAACAACTTTGCCTTGGGCTGGCTCAGGAATACCATATTGATTAACAATAAAGGGGTCATTAATCGAACATTGAATAAAATTTATTTTATAATTTTTTTTAATTGATGGTAATGAAACTTTAATTTTTTTTTTTTCAAATTCTTTTAAAATTCTTAGATCATCTATCTCATAATTTACTGGGTAATATCCACCAATAATTTTTTTTTTTAAATCAGTTTTTTTTTTAAATAAATCATAAATGTAGTTAAATTTTATTTGAATTTTACCTTTATTTCTATTTTCTCTAATTTTTAGAATTTTTTTTCTAATATTAGATTTCAACACAATTTTTTACTGGATTTGATTATCTGAATTTGCTTTTTGAATAAACGTTTCAATCTTATGTGCGGCATCATCTATTATTTTTTCATACACTTCTTTATTCTTTTCTATTTCTTCCCTAAAGCTTTCTTGATTTTCTTTTAAAATTTCAATTTCTTTTTCTTTATTATCTCTATATTGATAAACTAAAGACCTTAATTCTTTAAACTTATTAGATAAATCATTAAACTCTTTTTTTTTTTCTTCAATTTTTTTCTTTGTCTCAAAATATTCGTCCATAATTTTAATTGAAGTAATAAGAAGCAATTTATTCTCTCCAATGTTTCCTAACTGAGATTTTAAACCAGCAAACCTATTATTGAGTTGTTCTGCTAGCTCTATGAGATGTTCTTCTTGTCCATCATCACAAGATAGAAGAAATTCTTTCCCGTTAAACGTAATATTTACATTTGCCATTTATCAATTTCCTCAAGCAGAGTATCCGTTTCCTGATTTAATTCATCTATTTTTTCTGAAAACTTTTCCACTTTATATTGTTCATCAATTTTTTTTTGCTTATATAGCTGAAGCTCTTGTTTAATTTTTTCGTGCTCTTGAAGAAGCGCTTCATATTGATTGGTAATTTCTTTTTTTTCAATTTCTAATTGATTTTTTTGATAATTAAGGCGTTGTAAATTTTCTTTAAAATTTGTGTTTAAATTTATATTTATTAATTTGTTTAATGCTACATCAAGTTTTTTTTCTTTTTCACTTAGAGTTTTCATATATATATATTATAAAATTGAATCTTCTTAGTCTAGATAGGATAATATTTGAACAAGAAAAATAAAGATTTGGCCAACGCGATTAGATTTTTATCAATCGATGCTGTAGAAAAAGCTAACTCTGGCCACCCGGGCCTGCCGATGGGAATGGCAGATGTTGTTACTATACTTTTTAAATACTACCTTAAGTTTAATCCAAAAAATCCTAATTGGATGAATAGAGATAGATTTATTTTGTCAGCAGGTCACGGATCAATGCTTCTTTACTCGCTTCTATATTTAACAGGATACAAAAGTATATCATTGGATGATATTAAAAATTTTAGACAATTAAATTCTATTTGTGCAGGACATCCAGAGTTTAAGTCAAATACTGGTATCGAAAGCACTACTGGTCCATTAGGTCAAGGAATAGCAAATGCGGTTGGTTTTGCTTTAGCAGAAGAAATTTTAAAAAAAAAATTTGGTAGAAATATCATAAACCATAAAACTTATGTTTTAGCTGGAGATGGTTGTCTAATGGAAGGAATAAGTCATGAAGCTTTAAGTTTGGCAGGCCACTTGAAACTAAAAAATCTTGTAATGCTATTTGACAATAATGCGATCTCTATAGATGGACCAACAAGCCTTGCTGTGTCTGATAATTTTAAGAAAAGATTTAACAGTTATGATTGGGACTTTATTGAAATTGATGGTCACAACGAAAGGCAAATAATTAAAGCGTTAAAAAAAGTTCAAAAAGCAAAACGCCCTACGGCAATTTCTTGCAAAACTACTATAGGTTATGGATCCCCAAATAAGTCGGGAACTGCCTCAGCCCACGGGAGTCCTTTAGGAAAAGATGAAACAATTTTAGTTAGAAAAAAATTAAAATGGGACTACGAGCCTTTTAAAATACCCGAAAAGATCTTAAAAGAATGGAGAGAAATTGGTAATAAAGGAACTAAGGAAGAAATAAAATGGAAAAAATCATATAACAAAAGAAAAAATCTTATAGAAAAAACTTTTTCACATGATTTTAAAAAAATTTTTGAAATAGAAAAACAAAATATAATTAAAAACCTTGAGCCAAAAGCTACAAGAAAATCTTCAGAAAAAATTATAAGTAATTTGGTTGAAAAAAATGATGCCATAATTGGAGGTTCTGCAGATTTATCTGGATCAAACAACACCAAGACAAAAAATCATAAAATAATTAAGCCTGGAAATTTCAAGGGCAACTATATTCACTATGGTGTTAGGGAACATGCAATGTGTGGAATTATGAATGGTCTAGCTCTGCACAGTGGGTTAATACCTTATGGTGGAACTTTTCTAATTTTTAGTGATTATTGCAAACCCTCAATAAGACTTTCTGCTTTTATGAAACAAAGAGTTGTTTATGTAATGTCTCACGATTCAGTTGGTCTTGGGGAAGACGGACCAACACATCAACCAATAGAACAACTATCTAGTCTTAGATCTGTCCCTAACTTAAATGTTTTTAGACCAGCTGACTCTACAGAAACTTTGGAATGTTGGGAGCTCGCTTTAGAAAACCTAACTTCACCAAGCATTATAGCATTAACAAGACAAAAACTTGATCCTGTTAGAAAAGAATTTATTAAGGAAAATATGTGCTCAAAAGGCGCTTATGAATTGTCAAGAAACAATCAAAAAATAGATTTAACAATATTTGCTAGTGGTTCAGAAGTAAATTTGGCTCTTGAAGTTAGTCATAAATTAGCCACACAAAATACTTATTCAAAAGTTATATCAGTGCCTTGTCAAGACTTATTTGAAACACAATCGACTAATTATAAGGAAAAAATTTTAAATGAAACAAAATTCAAAATATCAATTGAAGCTGGCTCAACTGATTGTTGGAAAAAATTTGTTGGTGAAAAAGGATTAAGCTTTGGTATAAATAATTTCGGTAAAAGCGCTCCTTATAAAGACGTATTTAAGTATTATGGTTTAACAAGTGAGAATATTATAAAAAAAGTCAAAGAAATGTTAAATAATTGAATATGACTATAAAAATTGGAATAAATGGTTTAGGCAGAATTGGCAGAATGGTCATTAGATCTCTTGCTGAAAGTAAAAATAAAAACATAGAAATCAAACACATAAACAATAGAACCAACTCTGAAACTAGCAGTCTATTATTAAAATATGACTCTGTGCATGGAAAGTTTAACGCAGATATTAATTGTAATGAAAGAAGTTTAATTATTAATAAAAAAAAAATAACTTTTTCACAAGAAACAGAATTGAATAAAATAAATTGGAAAAAAAGTGGTGTAGATATTGTTTTAGAATGTACTGGAAAACACAATTCAAAAGAAAAATCTTTTCAACATATTAAAAATGGAGCAAAAAAAATAATTGTTTCGTCGCCTTGTAAAAATGCTGACAAAACTATTGTTTATGGAGTAAATCACAAATCAATAAATAAAAATGATTTAATAATTTCTGCAGCATCTTGCACGACAAATTGTCTTGCACCTATCGCATTTGTTATTAACAATGAATTTAAAATAGAAAAAGGTTTCATGACAACCATTCATTCCTACACAACTGACCAAAGATTATTGGATAATTCACACAAAGATCCAAGACGTGCTAGATCTGCTGCACAATCCATTGTTCCAACTTCTACAGGAGCCTCAAAAGCTCTCGGAGAAATTATACCAGAATTAAAAGGGAAACTTGAAGGTTTGGCAATGAGAGTTCCAACCCCAAATGTTTCTCTGGTAGATTTTGTTTTTAATTCAAAAAATAAATTATCTGTTAAAAAAATTAATGACTCGTTTATAAGAGCTTCAAAAAAAGAACTAAAGAATGTTCTTGCTACAACTACTGAAAAATTGGTTTCAGTCGATTTTAATCATAATCCTAATTCTGCTATTGTAGATTTATCTTTAACAAGTGTCGTTGGTGATAACATGGGAAAGGTTATTGCTTGGTATGATAATGAATGGGGATTTGCCTCAAGAATGAATGATTTAGTTGAATATATTCATAAGATTTAAACTTTAATGAATAGCATCTTGGATCAAAATTTAATACTAAAAGGAAAAAAGGTATTATTAAGAGTTGATTTAAACGTTCCAATAAAAAATGGAGCAATCACAGAAAGTTCTAGGATAGAAAAAATAATACCAACTATAAAATTATTAATAGAAAAAGAAGCAAAAATAATAATATTATCACATATTGGGCGCCCGAAAGGCAAAGTAGTAAGTGAAATGTCTTTAGAACCTATTTCAAAAAAATTGGCAGATTTATTAAATAAAGAAGTTTTATTTAACAAAAATATAATAAACGAAAATACTTTGTCTGAAATAAATAAAATTTCAAATGGCTCTATAATGATGTTAGAAAATATTCGTTTTAACGAAGGAGAAGAATCAAATGACAGTAAATTTTCAAAAAAAATTTCAAGTTTAGGAGACATATATATTAACGATGCTTTTTCATGTTCCCACAGGGCTCATGCGTCCATTGAAGGAATTACAAAATATATTCCTTCTTATTTTGGTATACAAATTGCTGAAGAAATTAATGCACTAAAAAAAATAACCGCTGAAATAAAAAAACCAGTTTCGCTCATCATTGGAGGTACAAAAATTTCGACTAAAATTAAAATTATTAATAATTTAATAAAAAAATTTGATCACATAATTATTGTTGGAGGGATGGCAAACACAATGCTAAAGCACACTGGTTCAAAAGTAGGAAAATCCATATACGAGCGTGATTGTGGAGTTTTAATAAAAGAAATTTTAGAAAATTCTAAAAAATATAATTGCAAAATTACATATCCAGTAGATGTCGTTGTTTCAAAAAACTTAGAAAATGTAGGAAAAAATAAAGAAATAAAGGAAATAGAAGAAGATGACATGATATTAGATATTGGACCAAAAACAATTTCTTCTATCAAAACAATAATTAATAATTCGAATACCATATTATGGAACGGCCCAGCTGGATATTTTGAAAATCCAAATTTTCAAAATGGCACTAAAAAAATCCTAGAAATAATTTCTCAAAAAACTGCAAATGATAATATTTTTTCTGTAGCAGGTGGAGGAGAAACCGTTGCTGCAATAAACAAATTTAAAAAAATAGATTCTTTCACTTTTGTTTCAACAGCGGGTGGAGCATTTTTAGAATTTCTTGAAGGTAAAACTTTACCTGGTATAAAAGCAATAAATTAAAATGTCTGAATTAAATAAAATTGCTCTAAAAATAATTTCCAACGGTAAAGGAATTCTGGCGGCTGATGAAAGCACTGGAACAATGACTAAACGACTTGATAGCGTTAAAGTACAGTCTAACGCGCAAAATAGATTGTTATTTAGAGAAACGCTTTTTAGTTCTTCCAGTATGAAAGATTGCATAGGTGGTGTTATACTTTATGATGAAACTATAAAACAATCTAGTTCATCAGGGAAAAAAATTCCTGAATTAATTTCTGATTCCGGAGCAGTTCCTGGAATAAAAGTTGATACCGGTGCAAAAGTTTTAGCAAACTCCCCGGATGAAAAAATCACAGAAGGACTCGACGGTTTACCAGAACGTTTAATAGAATATTATAAACTTGGTGCTAGATTTGCCAAATGGAGAGGGGTTTATATAGTCTCAAAAAAATATCCAAGTAAACTTTCTATTTTTTCTAACGCACATGTGCTTGCACGTTATGCTGCTTTAGTACAAGAAGCAGAGATGGTTCCAATTATTGAACCAGAAGTTTTAATGGATGGAAATCATAGTTCTGAAGATTGCTTTTTAAAAACTTCAGAGGTTATTAAAAAATGCTATGAACAATTAGAACTTCATAAAGTTGAACTAAAAGGAACAATTCTTAAACCGAATATGATTTTACCTGGAGTAAGTTCTGATGAAAAAATTGATAGTTTAAAAATCGCCGAAATGACAAATAAGTGTCTTGAAGAATCTGTTCCATCAGAAGTTCCTGGCATAGCTTTTTTGTCTGGCGGACAAACAGAAAAGGAGGCAGTAAAAAATTTAAATGAAATTAATATCAATAATAAATCAAATTTTATTATGACTTATTCATATGGTAGAGCTTTACAACAAAGTGCTCTTAAATTTTGGTCAAAAGATCTAAATAACATTAAAGAAACACAAAAAGTTTTTAATCATAGAGCTAAAATGTGTAGTCTTGCATCTAAAGGTGAGTGGACTGAAAAAGTTGATAATATCTAAATCAAATAATAAGTTTATTTATTTAATCTCTCCAAATAAAATCAATAATAATAATTTTTATAGCCAGTTAAAAGAAATATTTAAATCAAAAAAAATTGCTTTTTTTCAACTTAGACTAAAAAAAGAAAGTAATAAAAATAAAATTATTATTGGTAAAAAAATACAAAAATTATGTAAAAAATACAAAGTTAAATATATAATTAATGATGATCCTTTTCTTGCAAAAAATCTAAATGCAGATGGATGTCATCTGGGACAAAGTGACACTAATATCTTGCTAGCAAGAAGAATTTTAAAAAAGCATATTATTGGGATTACTTGCCATAATTCAAAAAAATTAATTAGGAAAGCTGTTAAAAATAAAGCAAACTATATTGCTGTAGGTGCTTTTTTTTCGACTAAAACAAAAAGAGTTAAATATAAAGCAAGCCTAAAAATTTTAAATTGGGCAAAAAAAACAACCAATATTCCAATAGTTGCAATAGGGGGTATAAAGATGGATAATTATAAAAAACTTTTATTGAATAAAGCAAACTTTTTAGCTATCTCAGGCTACATTTGGAACAATAAAAAATATAAACCAATTGAGGCGATAAAAAAATTTAAATGAAGATATTAGGTAATGAAATTAAACCTGGAATGATAATAGAACACAAAAATGATCTTTGGGAAGTATTAAAAACGCAACACGTTAAACCTGGTAAAGGCGGTGCCTTTAATCAAGTTGAAATGAAAAGTGTGAATAATAATACAAAACTAAATGAAAGATTTAGATCAAGCGACTCTGTTGAAAAAGCTTCTCTTGAAGAACAAAAGTTTAATTTTTTATACGAAGATGAAAATGACTATTATTTTATAAACCCAAAATCTTTCGAACAAATAAATATTAAAAAAGAAATTATAGAAGAAAAAGGGAAATTTCTTACAGAAAATTTGGAAGTTATAATTAATTTTTACGATGAAAATGCGTTATCAGTAAATCTTCCTAACCAAATTCAATGTAAAATTGATAGCACAGACGTTGCTTTAAAAGGACAAACAGTTTCATCATCTTATAAGCCAGCTATATTAGGTAATGGTTTAAAAATTCAAGTTCCTCCATTTATAGAAAGTGGAGACATAATTTTAGTTGATACGAGAACTATAGAATACGTAAAAAGGGTATAAAAATTAAAATGAATTCTATCTCTGCAGATCTTAACATAATGATTAAAGCAAGCGAAAAAGCTTCCAAAGCTTTGATTAGAGATTTTGGTGAAGTTGAAAAATTACAAGTTTCGGTAAAAGGCCCATTCAACTTTGTGTCTAATGCAGACATTAAAGCAGAAAAAACTATTATTGATGAACTTAATAAATCAAAAAGAAATTATTCTATAATATGCGAAGAAAGTGGAAAAAAATTTAATGATGATAAAAATAATTTTTGGATAATCGATCCTATAGATGGAACAAATAATTTTTTGCATGGCATTCCACATTTTGCAATAACAATTGCTTTAAAATCTAATAACGAAATTGTTTCGGGTCTAACTTACGATCCTATTAAGGACGAAATGTTTTATGCAGAAAAAAATAATGGAGCTTATTTTAATAATCAAAGAATTAAAGTTTCAAAAAAAAAAAAATTGGAATATTGTTTATTCGGAGCCGGTGATAATGGTATTAAAGAAGTTAAAGTTCAAAAAAATATTAAAATTAGAAACTTTGGAAGTGCTGCTCTTGATATGGCCTATGTTGCTTCAGGAAGGTTAGATGGATATTTTCAAAAAAATTTAAATATATGGGATATAGCTGCAGGTATACTCTTAGTTAAAGAGGCAGGTGGCATAGTCAATGATATTGACATGAGCAAAGATGAAAATATAAACGTAGTAGCATCTAGTGCTGAAATTAATGAAAAATTAATCCAAAACTTACTTAACTTTTAATTGTTTTATTAAATTGTTTTGTTATAAGTCTCGATATGAAAAAAAAAATTCATCCAGATTATCACATTATTAAAGTTGAGATGACAGATGGTTCTCAATTCGAAACCAGATCTACATGGGGATCAAAGGGTGATGTATTAAAATTAGAAATTGATCCAAAATCACATTCGGCATGGACTGGGGGGAAACAAGCGATACTAGATAAAGGCCGTGTAAGTAAGTTTAACAAAAAATTTCAAAATTTTAGATCAGAAAATAAAAAATAAATGAATAATGCACCATTAATGCCAATGGCTACTGCTATTTGGTTAGTAGAAAATACAACTTTAACCTTCAGGCAAATTGCTGAATTTTGTAATTTGCATGAAGTAGAAATTCAAGGAATAGCAGATGGAGAGGTTGC
>Ga0209554_1000831_pt1 | contig 25319 bp, 20 predicted proteins | sample MarorgKNORR_S2LV_5_FD_188221 | JGI IMG/M metagenome (GOLD analysis project Ga0209554, IMG submission 188221) | Marine microbial communities from the Southern Atlantic Ocean, analyzing organic carbon cycling - Bottom_A/KNORR_S2/LV (SPAdes) (version 2) | ecosystem: Environmental > Aquatic > Marine... | reverse complement strand
GAAGTTGATGCGCTCAACCAGGGTTCCGCTGTCGATCCACTCGCGGCCGGTATGCCAGCCTTCAACAGTGGGCGGGTTCATCAGGTCCATGCCCATGTATTTGGGCTCCTGGGAGGCTTCGAACAGACCGGGCTGGTAGCCTTTGAACTCTCCGGTCATGCGGAGCAGGCTGACAACCATCTCGGTGGGGTTCTTGACCTTTTGGTACCGGACCGCTTCGTCTTTGAAGAAGTCGGAGGAGAACAGGAGTTCCAACATCGCCTTGATGGAGTGGCCGGAGTCCCAGTAGACCTTCTCCATGGCTTCGATGGCCGCCTGGTCGCGGGGCGGGGTCAGCCGCCAGGCCGGGACCTGGGGCTCGTCAGCGACGAAGTAGTTGTAGAGATGCCGGGCAAGGAAGCGGGCGGTGGCCGGCTGCTTGCAGACGATCTCGATGATGTCGTTTCCGTTCCAGTTGCCCGTCTCGCCCAGGAAGGTCTTGTCGGTGGAGTCGTGGTCGGCGGGGTCAAACCGGAATTCCCAGGGACTGCGGCCGTGGGGGAACGGAGGATAGGGCGGAGCGATGTTCCAGCCCGTGAAGGCCCTGGCGCAAGCCTTGACGTCATCTTCACTGTAGTTGAAGCCTTCGTCCATTCCCACGCCCAGGGAGAAGAGTTCCAGGAGCTCGCGGCCGTAGTTCTCGTTCAGGTTGGCCTTGTGGCTCTCGGTGTTGTCCAGGTAGTACATCATGCCGGGGTTGGTGGAAAGAGCGAGCAGAAGATCGTCGAACTTTCCCATTCCCTTCTGGCGGAAGATGTCTACCATCAGACCCATCTCTTGGCCGCTGTCGATCTTGCTATGGCCTGCACAGAAGATCATGTGCCAGAAAAGTGCTACTTTCTCTTGAAGCTGGCGGGGGCTATTGATCATGCGCCAGATCCACTGCTGCACGTTGTTCTCGATTGCAGCGGCTTCATAATACGAGGGGTTGTAGCGGATGAGCAGGTCTTCCTCGACGGCCTCTTGGGTCTCGGGGTTGAGCAACTCTTTTACTACGCTGTCATAACCTTGGGTTGCCTTAGCCTCAATCTCATCGCGGCTCGCACCGAAACCGGCGCGACGCAAGAGGTGGGCCATCAAGGCAATATCCTGTTCAGCCATGTGCTCCTCCTTAGGGGAATGTCGTATTTAGTTCGTCCTCGGGCGGCTAGGCCACCCGTAATTCTCGGTTACATCAACAAGGCGCGACGAGCATAGGAGGAATCCTATGCTCGATACGCCCCTTATGTAACATTCATTACAAGGAAGAAATATAAACTAATGTGGAAGCAGTGTCAAATGCTTTTCGGCCGATTTTCAGCGTAGCTAATCTGTGGCTGACCAGAATGCCGTTAAACCGGGAATCTGGGGCCCTGGGCCGCCGTTAAAATAGCCATCGGGCCGTTTTTGGCCCCGTGGGCCGCCACCGAAACGCCAATCAACTCGAAAATTATACCAGTTTCCGTCAGGTCCCCACAGCCACCGCTCAGGCGTAAACGTCTACCATACATATGGAATACTAGCGGAGGGATAGCGAAGCCTCTTTTATCTTGACACCGTCCAAAATGCTTTGCTAGCATTTCAGGCATCGTCATCCATCGAATGCCGATGTACCATGGATCACGCCTGTTTAGGCGTAGGCCAATATCAAACGGCCGCACCGGGGCGGCCTACCTTTTCTCCGGGGAGAAGAGGATTATGGTCAAAAACGAAGGCGCTCAGCCATCACAAAGGGGTTCGGACGCGGGGACGAAGCTTCCCGGTATGTTCTCCAGGTACAAAAGCTCTGTGGAGCAAGGGCTTCATAACGCCGTGCCCGGCGGTGAGAACTCCGAAACCTACCGGCTGCTCCGCTACCACCTGGGCTGGGTCGACCAGCAGGGCGGCCCGATGGACACCGCTTTAACCCAGGGCAAGGCACTCCGCCCCACTCTATGCCTCTTCGCCTGCAACGCCTTGGCCGACGACTATTCCATGGCCGTGCCGGCGGCGGCCGCGGTTGAATTGATTCACAATTTCTCGCTGGTCCACGACGATATCCAAGACCAAGACGTGGAGCGGCGCCACCAGCCAACGGTGTGGCACCTTTGGGGCATCCCCAAAGCTCTTTGGTCAGGCAACGCCATGCAATGCACCGGCGACCTGTCTCTGTTGAGCGCCGACTCACAAGACATCTCTCCCGCCACGGTGCTTCAGGTTTCCCAGATTCTGACCGAGAGCTACCTGGAGATGATCCAGGGCCAATGCCTGGACCTGAATTTTGAGTCTCGCACCGATATCAAAGCAGACGAATATTTATATATGATCGCCTGCAAGACTGGGGCATTGATTCGCTGTGCTCTGCAGATCGGGGCCCTCCTGGCCACGGAAGACCAAGAGACGGTGAAGGCTTTCGCCGAGTTTGGCAATCACCTGGGGCAGGTCTTCCAGATCAGGGACGATTATCTGGGGATCTGGGGCGACCAGGCCACGCTGGGCAAGGCCACAGACAGCGATATACGCCGCCGCAAGAAGTCTTACCCGGTGGTGTTCGCCCTGGAACGGGCCAGCGGGCGCGCCATGGAGGACTTGCTGCGTATCTATGAACAGGAGGAGCTTGAAGAAGACGACGTGCAGCGGGTATTGGCTGTTCTGGACGAAGTGGGCTCCCAGGAAAACTCTCAGCGTCTGACCGAGGCCGCGGCAGTCCGCGCATTAGAAGCATTGAAGCCCGTCTCGCTGCCTCAATGGGCCCAAACCGAGGCCGAGGAACTGGTAGACTTTCTCGCCCGCAGAGAATACTAAGATAGAACCGATCCGATTCAACCGACTGGAATCTGCTGACCTTTAGAGGTTTTTCGATATGACCACTACAAATAAGCCCAAACGAGCCAAACGGCCCCTGGAACTCTCCACGAGACTGGCGGCTTATCTGCTTAAGATGAAGCTCAAGCGCAGGAAGAAGTTCCCGCTTGTGACCATGCTTGAGCCATTGGAGATGTGCAACCTGGCCTGTATCGGTTGCGGGCGCATCCGCGAATACAAACCGGTGTTGGACAAGATGATGCCGGTGGAGGAAGCCCTCAACGCCGTTCGGGAGTCTGGCGCCCCCATCGTTTCCATAGCGGGCGGGGAACCGACCATCCACCCCCGGATACACGAGATCATCAACACGTTGGTGGCAGAGAAATATTTCGTCTATTGCTGCACGAATGGCCTGGTGCTGGACCGCGTCATGGACAAGGTCCCTCCGTCAAAGTACCTGTGCTGGGTGCTCCATCTGGACGGCATGGAAGCGAAGCACGATGAGTCGGTAGACCGGGCGGGCGTTTTCAAGAAGGCGGTCGGCGCCATACAGTCGGCCTTGGACCGTGGTTACCGTGTCTGCACCAACTCCACGGTCTTTCGCACCAGCGATGTCGAGGACCTCAATGAGATGTTCCGTATGGTGAACGACATGGGAATAGAGGGGTCGATGATCTCTCCCGGATTCGATTTCAAAGATGCTCCGGACCAGGACATGTTCCTGACCCGGCAGGAATCGCACGACCTCTTCAAGGAGCTTCTGTCGCCGGAGAACTCTGAGGGCGCCAGTTTCTATAACAACCCCCTCTACCTGAATTTCCTGAAGGGAGAACGCGAGTACCAGTGCACGGCCTGGTCGAACCCAACCTACACCGTGATGGGATGGCGGAAGCCCTGTTACCCGCTGGCCGACGAGCATGTGGAACACGTCTCCGAGCTATTCGACGAGGACATCTGGGAGAAATACGGCGTTGGCAAAGACCCCCGGTGCGCCAACTGCATGATGCACTGCGGCTTCGAGTCGGCGACCATTTTCGAGGCGTTGAGAACGCCAAAAGACTGGGTTACTTTGATCAAGTCCGGCGCTGCCCATAAGGGCGGCATCACCGCCGCTTAGATACGAGAGTATGGGAAGTTGTTGATCCTGGCCGCCAGTATGGAGCAAGAGTTGACCGGTCTTCGCCGTGAGTTACTCGACATCGAAACCGCCACCGGGGTTCATCCCCAGGTGGAGTTTCAGGTGTTGGGCGTCGGCCCGGAGCGGGCTGGGGCCGCTTTGACGGCATTGCTTGACGGTAGAGTTTCAGATGTCGATGGAGTGCTCGTCGTCGGCGTGGCCGGAGGGGTGGACCCCGAACTAGAGACCGGAGACCTGCTCTTGGCGGACCGCTATGCCCTCCAGAACGGCGCGGCCCAAGGCGCTGGGCAGGCGATCAGGCCGAACCCGCAGATGCTCCAGACCGCGCAACAAGCGGCTCTCGATCTATCGGTGCCGATCTTCGACGGCGGGTCGCTTACGGTTGACCATCTGGTGGCGGAACCCCAAGAACGGCAGGAGCTTCTGACCCAATACCAGATCAACAGCGTCAACATGGAAGACTACCGTGCGGCGGAAGCGGCTCAGAAGGCCGGAGTGCCATTCCTCTCGGTCAGGGTAGTCTTGGACACCGCCAGCCAGGTTCTCCCCGGCTACCTGCCGGGCCTGGCCAAGTCGCGTTACAAAGTGTTAACCAATGTCATCCTCCAGCCTTGGCGCATCCCCACGATGCTGCGCCTGAAAGGGCAGCTACAGCTTTGCCAGGCGGTGCTGACCAACTTTGGGTTGTCGTACCTGAGGGCGACCGGAATCATCGGCGCAGGCTAGCTCCAGCATTGGCTGGTTTTAACAAATGAAAGTACTGGTCACCGGCGCCACCGGGTTCATCGGCGGAAACCTGGCCCGTGAGCTGTGGCGGCGGGGTGACGACGTGCGGGCGTTGGTGCGCCCGGACAGCAGCCGGTTAACAATCGAAGACACCGGAATCGTCCCCGTGGAAGGCGACATTCTGGACCGGGACTCGGTAGACCGGGCCGTCCAGGGTTGTGAGGCAGTCTTTCACGTGGCGGCCGCCTATACCTTTTGGTCCAGAGACCCCGCGGGGGTGTCTCGGACCAATGTGCAGGGCACGCTGAACGTGCTCGAAGCGGCGCGGCAGGCGGGGGTCTCCCGCACGGTTTACACCAGCACTGTTGGGACCGTGGGGCTCCCCAAAGGCGGTTTGGGAGACGAGGCTACACCCCTCAATCCCAGGTCTCTCCACGGCCACTATAAGAAGTCCAAGCTCCAGGCGGAGCAGGCGGCCCTGGCCCTGGCCGCGGCGGGGATGCCATTGGTGATAGTGAACCCCACCGCTCCGGTGGGACCGTGGGACGTGAAGCCGACACCAACGGGGAAGATGGTTCTGGACTTTCTCCGGCGGAAGATTCCGGCGTACTTGAAGACAGGGATGAATCTGGTGGACGTGGCCGACGTGGTTGAAGGCCATATCTTGGCCCTGGAGAAGGGAAAGCCAGGCGAGCGGTACATATTGGGCAACCGGAACGTGAGTTTGAAGGAAATATTCGACATATTAAGCAGCCTGACCGGCCTATCGGCGCCCCGCATCAGGGCGCCCTACTGGCTGGTTGTGGGAGTTGGCTATGCCGACCGGTTCGTCGAGGGCACCCTCCTTCGACGGGAGCCGGCGATCCCCGTGGAGGGAGTCTTGGCGTCCAAGACTCCGGCCTACGTGAGCTGCGAGAAGGCGGTCAGGGAGTTGGGACAGCCACAGCGGCCCATCGAAGACGCATTGAAACAGGCAGTCACTTGGTTCACTGACCACGGTTATGTGGACGGGCAAAAACAGGCGGTCCGGAGCAACTCTCTCTAAAGATGGCGGTCCAACCGAAAAATACAGACGTCAACCAGGCGGCGGACCAAGCGGTGCGGCGGTCTCAGGACTATTTTCGCCGCACTCAGTACCCGGAGGGGTACTGGTGGGGTGAACTGGAATCCAACCCCACCATGGAAGCCGAGTACCTGATGCTGTGCCATTTCACCGGCCGCCACGACGAAGAGCGGTGGCGCAAGGTCTGCAATTACATCCTGAGTAAACAACGGGACGACGGCTCGTGGGGCCAGTATTACGAGGCGCCCGGCGACGTCAGCACCTCGGTTGAGTGCTATTTCGCCCTCAAACTGGCCGGGCATTCTCCGGACTCTGAACCTCTGCAAAAGGCCCGTGAGTTCATCCTTTCCAAGGGCGGGATGCCCAAGGTCCGGGTGTTTACCAAGATCTGGCTGGCGCTGTTCGGCCAATGGGACTGGAAAGGCACTCCGAACATGCCGCCCGAGATGATATTGTTGCCATCCTGGGCGCCCTTCAATATCTATGAATTCGCCAGTTGGGCACGCGCCACCATCGTGCCCATGCTGATCATCCTGACCCACAGGCCGTACTGCCCGGTGCCCGAGTCGGCCAAGATCGACGAGCTCTACCCCGGCGGAAGGGAAGGGACGGACTACAGCCTGCCCAAGCCCACCGGGGGCTTCGGCTGGGCCAAGACCCTCCACTGGACTGACAAGCTGGTGGGACTCTATCAGCGGTTGCCGGTGCACCCCCTCAGGGGATGGGCCGAGCGGAAGATCATGCGATGGGTCTTGGAGCATCAGGGAGCCGACGGCTCATGGGCCGGCATCCAGCCTCCCTGGGTCTACTCCCTGATCGCGCTCCACATCATGGGCTACGGGCCGGAGCACGAGGCGGTTAAGAAAGGCTTCCAGGGCTTCGAAGGGTTCGCTTTGGAGGATGAAGACAAGTACAGCGTCCAGGCTTGTATCTCGCCGGTCTGGGACACCTGCATCGCCCAATTGGCCCTGCTTGAATCAGGATTGGCCCCCGACGACCCCATGGTCCAGTCATCGGCCAGGTGGCTCATGGACAAGCAGATATTCGCGGGCGGCGACTGGCAGGTCCGGGCCAAAGACACCCGTCCCGGCGGCTGGTCGTTTGAATTCGACAACCTGATCTATCCGGACATCGACGACGCGTCCATCGTTGTCATGGCCTTGGACCAGGTGCGGCTGCCGGAATCAGAGGAACCCCGCCGCGCCGATTCCATCCAGAGGGGCGTGGAATGGATGGCCGGGATGCAGTGCAAGAACGGCGGCTGGGCGGCCTTCGACAAGGACAACAACAAGAAATACCTGACCAAGATACCGTTCTCGGGTTTTGGCGAGACCCTCGATCCGCCCAGTGTCGACGTAACTGCTCATCTTCTTGAGATGTATGGACGATTGGGCTACACCCGCGAAGACCGGGCTGTCGACCGGGGTTTTGAATACGTGATCAGCGAGCAGGAAGAAGACGGCTCTTGGTTCGGACGTTGGGGCGTGAATTACGTCTACGGCGCTGGAGCGGTCCTGCCCGCATTGGAAGCCATCGGCGAAGACATGTCTCAGCCCTACATCCGCCGGGCCGTTGATTGGATCGTGGCCCACCAGAACGATGACGGCGGCTGGGGTGAGAGTTGCGGCTCCTACGTGGACCCTGCCCTCAGGGGAGTTGGGCCCAGCACCGCGTCGCAGACCGCCTGGGCGTTGCTCGGGCTGGTGGCGGCTGGGGAGTATCAGTGTCAGGCAACCCAGCAGGGCTTGCTCTACCTGACCGAGACGCAGCAGGAAGACGGCGCATGGGACGAGCCGTACTTCACCGGAACCGGGTTTCCCGGCTACGGTGTGGGGGAGCGCTTGAAATCGCTGCCGGATTACGGAGAAACCAGTTACCAAGGCTTGGATATGCCAGCCGGATTTATGATTAACTACCACCTGTACCGCAACTACTGGCCGTTGCTGGCTCTGGGAAGGTATTCCCAGGCCGCAGCCAGACAGTAGAAAAAGGGACAGGGACCGGACTCACAGGGCCTTTTAAAAACCCGGGGAAGAACGCCAAATCTAATTTAGGGTTAACAATCTAGGGGGGTCTCTAAAATGAAAACCAGGTCCTTTTGCAAGCGGGTGGAGACCACGTGCGCGCCGGAGTTCATCGACATCACCGACTGGGTGGCCGAGTGTGTCACTGAGTCCAAGATCGCCAACGGGTTCGCGGTCGTGTACTCCAAGCACACCACCGCGGCGGTCAAGATCAACGAGAATGAACCGCTGTTACTGGACGACATGGCCAATTTCCTGGAGAAGATTTTCCCCAGGCACCACAGCTATCAGCACAACAACTTTGAGATTCGCACCGTCAACATGACCGAAGACGAATCTCCCAACGGCCACGCCCACCTACAGCACCTGCTGCTGGGCACGAGCGAGACCGTGCCGGTTATCGATGGCGCGATGCAGTTTGGCACCTACCAAAGCATCTTCTTCATCGAGTTGGACCGTCCCCGCCCTCGTGAGGTCATGGTCCAGATAGTCGGCGAATAATCCCGCCCCTATTTATCGACCATGCAGGCGACCACGCAGGAGATTAAGTTGGCCCAGACCCACACCCCCGGTCTGGGCAGTATTCGTAATATAATTATCAAACGGCCCCGCGGGCCGGCCATTCCCCCATCACCCGCTAATGCTCGGCAGGTTCTATGCAATCTCCCACCACTGATCTGGCGATAGACCTGGAGTCGGCTTACGAGGCCTGCCGGGAGATCACGCGCCGGGAAGCCAAGAACTTCTACTACGCCTTCTTAACCCTCCCTGCCGCCAAGCGCCGGGCCATCTACGCCGCCTATGCCTTCTGCCGCCACTGCGACGATTCCGTTGATGAAGAGACCTCCACAGACGCCAAACTAAAGGCCCTGACCGACCTTCAGGCCAGCTTGGACAGCACTTATTCCGGCAACGCCTCCAGCCCAGTTTATGTGGCATTGGCGGACGTGGCGCAGAACTACGACATCCCCAAGGACTACTTCCAAGAGGTCATCCTAGGCGTGGAAAGCGACCTGGTCAAGGACCGGTTCCAGAACTTCGAAGAACTCAAAGAATACTGTTACCGGGTGGCCTCGGTGGTGGGCCTGATCTGCCTACAGATCTTCGGATATGAGGACGACGACGCCAAGGAATATGCGATCGACCTGGGCCTGGCGATGCAGTTGACCAACATAATCCGGGACGTGCGCGAGGACTTCGATGTGGGGCGGATCTATCTACCCCAGGACGAGATGGCGCAGTTCGGATACTCGGAAGAAGACCTCAAGAATGGGGTCCGCAATCAGGCATTCCATGACCTGATGGAGTTCCAGGCGAAACGGGCCAGGGAATATTTCGACCGCGGCTTCAAGCTCTTGCCCTATCTGTCGCGGCGGTCACGGGCCTGCCCCGCCGTTTTGGGGGCGCTGTACTCCAAGGTCCTGGACCGGATAGAAGCGTCGGACTACGACGTTTTGGAGTCCAGGGTGTCCTTGAGCAAGGCCGAAAAGATCGGCATAACGGCCAAGACCTGGCTGGGCAGTATGTTGCCCCTTCCTTCCTCCCTCCGGTAACCTCTACTCAAGACCTTTTGCCCCCTCAGCGTTTACCCAACAGGACAGCAGGATAGATGGCCCAACAGGGAAAGATAGTGGCGGTGACCGGAGCCTCCGGTTACGTGGGCACCAAGCTTCTGGAGCGGCTGGAGCAGGAGCCTGGCGTGCGGAAGATGGTCGCCTTCGACGTTAATCCACTGCCGCTGCCCGTCCACAACATAGCCTTCTACCGCAAGAACGTCTCCGAGAGTATCGAAGACGAGTTGAACGAACAGGGCGCGACCACTCTGGTGCATCTTGCCTTCAACGCACGCCGGGGCGCCAACCGCCGTGAGGTGGAGGCGGTGCACGACGAGAACGTGGAGACCCTCCGGTCGGTGATGGCCTCATGTGTCAATGCGCGGGTCACCCATCTTATTTACCTCAGTTCCCATTCAGTCTACGGCGCGCACAGCGACAACCCGTTCCCCATACCCGACGACGCTCCCATGCGGCCGTCCTCTGGTCTTCCCTTCGCCTACGACAAGCAACAATGCGAGATGGTCCTGCAGGAATTCGCCCAGGCCCAGGACGACGTCAAGATCACGACGCTCAGGTCATGCATCGTGTTGGGCCACGGCGCCGACAACCTGACAACGCAGTCGTTCTTCCGGTCATGGATGTTTGGGGTGATGGACTACAACCCGCCCTTGCAGTTCGTCTACGACGACGACTTGGCCAGAGTCATGTCCATCATCATTCAGCAAGAGATTCCGGGGACGTTCAACGTTGCCGGAGACGGGGTGGTGCACTACCGGGAGATGGCCAAGATCATCAAGAGCAAGCTGATCAGCCTCCCGCCTTTCCTGGCTTATCCGCTGGTCCGGTTGTGCTGGGGGCTGCGCCTGCAACGGGAGGCATCCGCCGCTGGGCTGGACGAGGTCCGCTGGCCCATCTTGATGAGCACCGGCAAGCTGCACAAGGCCACCGGATACCGCTTCTGGCACACGGCCCTGGAGTCGCTGACCGCTTTTGTCAACTCGGCGTATCTCTACAAAGACCCGGTCCCCTTTTAGCCCCGCCCCTTCGGCGCAGCCGAGAAAGCTATGGTCCAGCCGATCAAGATAATCATCGACACCGACCCCGGCGTGGACGACGCTGTCGCCATATTTATGGCCTTGGCCGCCCCTGAAGTCGAAGTCGTGGGCCTGACAACGGTGGGTGGCAACGTCCCGTTGGCCCGCACCACCCGGAACGCCCTGGCATTGCTGCAGGCGGCGGGCCGGAGCGACATCCCAGTGGCCAGGGGCGCGTCCCAGCCTCTGCGTGGCAAGTTCACCTACGCTCCACAATTTCACGGCCCCGGAGGGCTGTCCTTCCGGCTGCCGGAGCCGGTTGTGGGAACCGTGGAAGAGGGCGCGGTCCAGTTGCTTTCCGACAAGCTTACCGGCCAGCCCGGCGAGGTGGTCCTGGTCGCGCTGGGGCCCCTGACCAACTTGGCTCGTCTATTGTGGGAGAGCCCTACCGACCTGGAGCAGGCCAAGAACATCGTGGTCATGGGCGGCGCCGTGAACACGCCCGGCAACGTCACTCCCAAGGCGGAGTTCAACATCTACAGCGACCCGGCGGCGGCCGAGATCGCCCTCTCCAGCGGTCTGCCGGTAACCGTGGTTGACCTGGCGGCCTGTCGTCAGGTGGACATCAGCCGCGAGCAGGCGCTGGGTCTGCGCTCGGACCACCCCATCGGCAAGCTGACCCTGGATATGCTGCAAGGATGGTTCAAGAAGGACTCCAATAGAGAGTGGTTCGAGTTCTATGACCCCTTGGCCATGGCCATCGCCCTGGAACCGGCCATTGCCACGGTCACCAAGGTTGATTTGGACGTTGGCCTGGAAGAGAACGAGTCCTGGGGAGAGACGTCGGAAACGGGCGGGCCTGGCGAGATCACTCTGCCGCAGGACATTGATTCAGCCCGGTTCTTTGGGCTGCTGGAGGGGTTGTTGGAGTTGGAGGGGTTGTCAGTTAATTAGAAGGGCGCCGCAACCGATTTCCGTTCGTCCTGAGCTCCGTCGAAGGATGCGCATAAGTCATGCTCTTAGTGGAAAACAGACTTGGCTTAAGCGGTGGTTCGACGGAGCTCACCACGAACGGACCTGGCTGGAATACGAATAGGCGATCCGTTCCCCCGGCTACCTCGCCAACGCGGCGGCTCCGTCACGGACCATGGGAATCAGTTCTTTGCCCCAGTCTATGGTGTCTTGCATCGGGTCGAAGCCCCGGATGATGAAGGCGTCGGCCCCGGCTTTATGATAGGCCAGCAGCGACTCGGCAACCTGCTCGGCGGTTCCCACCAGGGCGGTGGTGTTGCCGGCGGCGCCAGTGGTGGCGGCGATGGGCATCCAAAGCCGTTGGTCGTGGATGTCGCCCTGGGCGGCAAAGTCCAGCAACCGGCGTGACCCCTCTGATTGCAGCCTCGCCGGTTTCGCCGGGCCGATAGTTTCTCCCACTGACGATTTCACCCGCTCCAGGATACCTTTGGCCCTTTCCCAAGCCTCGCCTTCCGTGTCACCTAGAATCGGCCTGACAGAGACACTGAAGCGCATGGTGCGGCCGTACTTGGCGGCCCGAGCCCGGATGTCCGCTATCTGCTCTTTGATGGACGCCAGCGGCTCCCCCCAGAGGGCGTAGACATCGGCCCGTTTGGCGCCGACCTCCTTGGCCACATCCGATGCCCCGCCGAAATAAAGCGGCACGTGGGGGCGCTGGTAGGTCCGGACCTCACTCAGGTTCTGCTCGAACTTGTAGAACTCACCTTCGTGATCGAAGGGCGTGGTCTCAGTCCAGACCCGTTTCAAGACCTCCATGTACTCGTCGGTGCGCCGGTAGCGGGCGTCGTGGTCGATCCAGTCGCCGTCCCGCCGTTGTTCGATGTCGCTGCCGCCGCTGATGATGTGCATGGCGACGCGGCCTCCGATCAGTTGGTCAAGCGTGGCTATCTGGCGGGCGGCCAGCGTGGGTACCATGAAGCCAGGCCGATGGGCGATGAGAAACCCTAGGGTCTTGGTCTGGGACGCCGCGTACCCCGCCACGCCGAAGCCCTCCGCCGTGGCCGACGAGTACCCGATCAGCACCTTGTCGAACCCGCTGGCTTCATGGGCCTGGGAGAACTCGGCGATATAGTCCGGGTCGATACCGGCCGGAATCTCGTCAGCCGGGTTGATGCCGCCACCAAAGAGGCTGACCGTCACGCCCCGTGAGGAGTCCCGCTCCCGGTTGACGCCGATCATGCCCATGATCTCTACTTCTGACATCGCAACGGCTCCTAACTCTGGCCGGCCAGAGAGCGGCGCGGCGGAGCGAACACCACGACAACGCTGAGCTCTTCGGTTATGGAATGGAACCGGTGCTCAATGTGGGCGTCCACGTAGATAACCGACCCGGCGCTCACCGGGCGGTTTTCTCCAGCCACCTCGATCGTTGCAGCCCCGGACACTATGTAGTAGATCTCATCCTCGGTGTGGGGAGACTGAGGGTCGGTTGCTCCGGCTCCCAGGACATACAGGCCGGCGCTCAGACGTTCAGCCCTGATGAACTCGTGATATAGCTCCCCGTTCTTCCCGTGGCCCTCCACGATCTCAGACCTGTCGAATGCGTCCATCTTTCTCCTGACCTTGGCGGGCGTCGGTTAACGCGCCTGACACCCCGTAATTCACTCGTAATTTTCCGAGTATATCATGGTGATTGATAGGTTATGTCGACCGATATACGGCAGCCGGTGAATCAAACAACTGGTCTGCAAAAAGGGTGGTGTGCTAACGTGGTGTTATGTCTACAGGATACGACCTGGACCAATCTCCGGAGCCGGGACAACAGAGCCCAACAACAGGGGACGGACCGGCCCCTCAGCGCGGCCCAAAGCGTCAGTCAATCCAGAGTTTGGAGGACGCTGCCGGCGAACTTGCCAGGGCCATGGGGCTGCCCGAACTCAGGGGTCAGGCCCAGCGGGAAGCGCTCATCCTGGCGGCCCGGGGGGCTCTCGACGCCCCTGACCTAGGCGGCATAAACCTCAAGGCCCCGGAATGGGACACCCACCGGGCCGAGTTGGACGAACTTCTGGCTGCCGGCGTCTCGCTGTCCGCCATCCGCGCGGAATTCAGCCAGACCCTTACCCCCGATTCTTGGACCCAAGACGTCTCCCAGATAAAAGACGTGCTCATCGAGGCCAGCGGCCGCCGCACCCGGCTCCTCTCCGGCAAGTACCGCCAGGCCCAAAGCATCCTCTCCCAGATATGCGTATCCAAGCCGCCCTCCGAGTGGCCCGAACAGAAGGTCTTGCTGGACGCCGTTCTCGATTCCCAGGACCTTGGCCGGACCATCGACCGGCATCTGCCCCTGGGAGTTTCGCTGTTTGGCCAAGGCCGCGTCACCGGCCCTCAAGCCTGGCCGGGACTTGAAGCGATCTCCCTCTGGCGGAGAAGCGTCGGGGAGCAGATCGACGGCGGGATGGTCCCGGCCGGGCTCTTGGACTACCTCGGGACCGAACATTCCTCTGAACTTCTGCCGCCGTTGGTGCAGACTCTGGAGGAGATGTCCGCGGCCCATCAGAGCCATTCCAACTCGGTCGGAGCCAAGCTGGAAGCCGCGCGCCGGGATCTTCTGGACCTGGGCATGCGCAACCCGCTGCTCAACTACCGGCTGCTGCGCTCCAGGGGAGCGTCGTTTCAAGGGCATTCCCCTCAGGAACTGATCGACGCCCTCGACGAGGGAGAACGGGCCGCGGTGCTGGTCCCAGAGTCCGGCGATGAGTCTGGGGTGGACCGCCGCCGCTACCTGCAACTGACCACCGTACACCCCGCCGCCGAACTGGACCGGCGGCTGCTTTCCACCTTCCGCCTGGCCAATTCTTTCATCCAGGAGCAGGGGGTTAACACACTCTTCCTGGCCTTGGGCATGCTCCAGTGGCTGGACAACGGCGCCAACTCGGAACCCCGCCTGGCCCCACTGGTCCTACTGCCGGTCAGCCTGGAGCGGATCAACCCCCGCGGGCAATTCCAGATGCGCCACACCGGCGACGACCCCGAGTCCAATGTGTCCTTGCGTGAGAAACTTCGGTTGGAATACGGCGTCGCTCTGCCGGAGTTGCCCGAGTCGGAAGGCCTGGACATCGGGTCTTATTTTGACTCGGTAGCCGAAGCCGTAAGCGGACTGAGCGGGTGGACCGTGAACCGCGAGCGGGTTGCTCTGGGGTTCTTCTCCTTCAGCAAGTTCCTGATGTACCGGGACCTGGACGTTGCGACCTGGCCCGAGGACGCCGCTCCCACCGACCACCCGGTGATCGGGGCGCTGCTGGAGGACGGTTTCGACGAGCCGCCACCTCTCATCGGCAGCGACGACAATCTGGACTCGGTCTTGGCCCCGGGCGACAGCTATCACGTTGTCGACGCCGACGGCTCTCAGACGCTGACTCTGCTGGACGTGAACCAGGGTCTGAACTTGGTGGTCCAGGGCCCGCCCGGCACGGGAAAGTCCCAGACCATCACCAATATGATTGCCGAGGCCATGGGCCATGGCCGGACGGTCTTGTTCGTGTCGGAGAAGATGGCGGCGTTGGAGGTGGTCAAGCGCCGGTTGGACAACGTGGGTCTAGGCGACGCCTGCCTGGAGCTGCACAGCCACAAGACAGCCAAGAAGATGGTGCTGGACGAACTGGCCCGCACGCTGGAATTGGGCCGCCCCCGCACCGGCGCCGCCGCTGAGGACCTGACCGAACTTGCCCGCCTGAGAGAACGGCTGAACAGCTACTGTGACGCCATCAACCGGGAGGTAGGAGACTCCGGCGTGACCCCGTTCCAAGCGGCCGGAGAAATGTTGGCCATCTCGGGGTCTAAGTCCACAAAGGCACCAGTCGCCGATATCAGCCAATGGCCGCAATCCGAGTACCGCCGCAAGCGGGGTCTGGTGGAAGAGTTGCAGGCGAGAGTACTAGCCATGGGCCCGCCTGCCGACCACCCGTTCTGGGGCTCGGGTTTGACGGAGCTACTGCCGGCGGCCCAAGAGAGTCTTCAGAACAAGCTGGGCGCGTACAGAACTGATTTGGACGTTCTCATGAGCCAGGCCAACATACTGGCCCAGTCCATGAGGCTGATCGCCCCTATAGACCTTACATCGGTCCGGCGGTTGGTAGCGGTGGCGCGCCGGGCCGCCTCCGCGCCGGACTTGGACGGTATCGACCTGATGAACCGGATCTGGCCGGAGCGACCCGTCGATGTGAGGAACTTGGTGGAATCGGGGTCGGAGATGGCTTCGATAAGGGCCGAGTTTGGTCCTTCATTGAGGCCGTACGCCTGGGACCAAGACCTTTCCGCGGATAGACTCGTGCTAGAAACCGAAGGGGTTAAACCCTGGCGGCTGCTCAACTCGGAATACCGCCGCACCCGGGCTCGGCTCGCCGGCATGATCACGGGCGGCGGAACGGGAGCCAAGCGGCTTTTGTCGGTGGTGACGGCGATACAGTCTCACCAACGGAACGAGGCGGTGTACCTGGAGAGCGACGACCTTGGCCGTGAGTTATTCGGCGGCGGGTGGCAGGGCAGGAACTCCGACTGGCCGCGACTGAAGTTGGCGACTCGATGGCTGTTGGAACTTAACGACGACATCGCAGAAGACCGGATGCCTCAAGCGCTATTGGCCTACCTGTTCCGCGATCCGGACTTCGACCAGATACTTGAAGCGACGGACGGCATAGACGTGGCAGCAGTCAATCTCGAACGGACCGCCTCCGAAGCAGAGCTAAGTCTGGATATGGACGTATTTCAGCGCTTCCAACAGCCGGGAGCTTTGGTAGACCAATCGCTGGAGCAGCAGCACCGTCTGGCCGCCGGTTGTCTGGATAGCATGGAGGCCGTTCATGACATGGCCCGCCTGAATGTCCTGGCCGCCGAGTGTCAGGCCGACGGGCTCCAGGGCATCTTGGAAGCAGCCTACCAGTGGTCAGGCGGCGAAGACACCCTGCCCGACGCCTACGAGCGTGCTTGGTACGAAGGGCTCTGGGAGCGCGCATTGAAAGAGCGGCCCGAACTGCGCTCATTCGATGGGTCCGCGCACGACCAGGTGAGACAGAGCTTCCAGCAATTGGACGTCCGCATATTGGCCCACAACCGCGCCCGGCTGGCCCAGGCCCACTGGGAGCGCATGCCCAGGAACCAGGGCGGTGGTCAGTTAGCGGTGCTGCGGCGGCAGTTCGAGATGCGCCGCCGTCACCTGCCCATTCGTCAGCTCCTGGAACGGGCTGGAAATCCCATCCAGGCGATCAAGCCCGTCTTCATGATGAGTCCCCTGTCCATAGCGGCCTATCTCAGCCCCGGCAGCATCAAGTTCGACCTGGTGGTGTTCGACGAGGCCAGCCAGGTGAAGCCGGTGGACGCCCTGGGCGCGGTGATGCGGAGCGGCCAGGTGGTGGTGGTGGGCGACAGCCAACAGCTTCCGCCGACCCCGTTCTTCGAGACCGCGGGCCAGGTGGAGGAGTACAGCGAAGACGACCTGACCAGCGATATCGAAAGCATCCTTGGCCTGTTCGCGGCCCAGAACGCCCCCAGCCGCATGTTGCGCTGGCATTACCGGAGCCGCCACGACTCGTTGATCGCCGTCTCCAATCAGGAGTTCTACGGCGGTAGCCTGGTGTTGTTCCCCAGCCCCGACGCCGGGAGGGAGGACACCGGCCTGTTCTTCCACCATCTCCCTGAGACTGTTTATGGTAGGGGCACAACCGGCTCCAATCCCCTCGAGGCGGAGGCAGTGGCCAAGGCCGTGATGGAGCATGCGAAAGCCAGACCGGCGCTGTCCCTGGGCGTGGCGGCCTTCAGCATAGCCCAGACCAGGGAGATACTCGACCGGCTGGACGAACTGCGGCAGGAGGACTCGTCGGCCGATGCGTTTTTCGCCTCCCACCCGGACGAGCCGTTCTTCGTCAAGAACCTGGAAACTGTGCAGGGCGATGAACGGGACGTGGTCATGGTCAGCATCGGTTACGGCCGTGCGGAAGACGGCCGGGTGGATTTGAATTTCGGGCCCCTTAACCGGGAGGGCGGGGAGCGGCGGCTCAACGTACTGATCACCAGGGCCAGGCGACGCTGCGAAGTGTTCACCAACATGACCGAGGACGACATCGACCTGGAGCGCACCCAGTCTCAAGGAGTCCGGGCGCTGCGCACTTTCCTGGCCTTTGCCCACCGGGGCGTGTTGGAGATCGAACCAGAGGACATGGCAGCAACAGACGGAGCAGAGTTGGCCAAGTTCCAGAGGTCGGTGGCCGAGTCCATCACCGCCAATGGCTATTTGGTGGCGGAGTCCCCAGGGTGGGGCACCGGCACAGTAGACCTGGCGGTCTCGGACCCCGAACATCCGGGGCGTTACATCTTAGGCATCGAATGCGACGGCCCTTCCTACGACAGCGCCAGGTCAGCCCGCGACCGCGACCGGCTGCGGCCCCAGGTGCTTGAAGGTCTGGGTTGGCGGTTGCACCGCGCCTGGAGCCCCGAATGGGCCAGCAACCCTCAGAGAGAGTTGCAGCGCGCCTTGGCAGCCATAGACGCCCCCGACCCGCCGGCACCGCCGGTTCATTCGGCTTCGCCGGAGCCTCAGTCCAGCGAATCAACTTCTGTGATAATCCGGGATGACGTGCCTGAACCGGCATCCGGCCCTCAGGTCACCGAATACAAGGTTGCCCAACCGAGTCTTAATGACGGGGATAAAGACCTAGCTGCCGCGTCGGAGTTGTCGTTGGCCCTTTGGCTGGCTGAGGTGGTCCAGACGGAAAGCCCGGTCCATGTGACTGAAGCCGTCCGCCGCATTTACTCGGAAGCGGGCGTCAGGCGGGCGAGCAAGGGCGTTCAGGCGGCCATGGACGAAGCAGTAGGCCAACTGGTCAAGTCGGGCCGTATCTCACGCCGCGGCGACTTCCTCTGGAGTACCGACATGACCCAGCCGCCGGTCAGGGACCGCTCGGGCCTTTCGGCCGCGTCACGCAAGCTGGAGATGGTCTCGGACGAAGAGATGGCCGAGGCGGTGTGCGTGGTTGTCGGGCAAGCTTATGGCATCGCCAGGGAACAGGCGTCCGCGCCGGCAGCCAAGCTCCTGGGCTACAGCCGCACCACCGAAGCCATGAAAGACCGGCTGGATAGCATCGTGGCCGTGCTGCTGACAGAGGGCCGTCTGGAAGACGACGGTGACCACCTGGTGCTGGGCGCTCATCCCGGAGACTAGGCGAAGTCAGTTTATTCTTGGGGTAGTGGCGAATCACCTGTATCGCCCATGTTCTTATGCGCACCCGGATTCAGTATCCGGGTGGTCAAGAAATGACTGAGGCCGACGGCGATGGGGATGGCCACCACGTAGACGGCCAGAGCAACGGAATACCCGGCTGGGTAGGTCAGAACAGGTATGGCGACCAAGAAGATGGCCAGAGGGTAGATGGCCTTGTGGGTCAAGTACAGCACCACCAGGCACAAGGCCCCGATGGGCAACCCGATGATGGGCACCGAAGCGATCAGCACTCCCACGGCGGTGGCGGCGCCCCGTCCTCCCCGGAACTTCAGGTGCACGGGGAAATTGTGCCCCGCCAGCACGGCCGCTCCGGCCATCATCTCCATGCCCGTGTCGTCCACCAATACCATGGCCAGCACTATCACCAGACCGCCCTTGATGATGTCTATGGACCCAACAGCCACGCCGGCCTTGGCGCCCACGTTCCGAAAGACGTTGGCCGCGCCGCTGTTGAAATCACCCATCTGGCGAATGTCCTGTCCCAGGATGTAGCGGGTGAAAAGATAGGCCGTAGGGAGACTGCCGATAGCGTAGGAGAGTAATCCAAGACCGATCCAGGTCAAATCACGTTACTCCTGCCTGGGAGATTCGGTTAAACGAAACGGACGCCCGTTGGTTGGGGCGTCCGTTAGTTCACTACTCAAAAGCGCCCGGCTGTGCTTCTTAGGCCGGCACTACTTGGGGGGAGACCACCGTACACCAGTGCAGGTACTTGGGGTTTCGGCCCACCACGACGTCGAAATACAGCTTCTGCAGTGCCATTGAGACCGGGCCCGGTTCGCCGGTGCCGATGGCGCGGCGGTCCAGCTCTACGACCGGGGTCAGATGCGCCGCCGTGCCGGTGAGGAACATCTCATCGGCCAGGTAGAGCTCACTGCGGTCGATGCTGCGCTCAACGACTTCGATGCCCAGTTCGGCTACAGCCAACTGCATGATGCTCTCGCGGGTGATGCCGGGCAGGGCGTTGTCTTCCGACCGCGGAGTGATCAGCTTGCCGCCGGTCACCATGAAGACGTTCTCGCCGGAGCCCTCGGACACGTGGCCGTCCTGGCCCAAGATGATGGCCTCGTCGAACCCGGCCAGGGTGGCTTCGGTCTTGGCCAGCATACTGTTGACGTAGATGCCCGCGCTCTTGATCTGGGTCGGGATCATATTGTCGTCAACCCGCCGCCAGGATGATGTGCAGCACTTCAATATGTCGGTGCCCAGGTAGTTGCCGAAGGGCACTGTGATCAGCGTGAAGTCACTGGCCAGCTCCTGAAGCTTCAGGTTGGCCACGACCTCGGCGCTCTTGTAGGCCAGGGGGCGGATGTAGATGTCCGACTGATGGCCGTTGCGTTCAATTAGATCCACGGTGATGTCGCAGAGTTGGTCGGCGGTGTAGGGTATGTCCAGCAGCAGGATCTTGCAGCCACGGAGCAAGCGCTCGTAGTGCTCCCGCATCCGGAAGATGAACATCTTGCCCTGTTCTTCGTTCCAGTTGCCTCGAATGCCCTCGAAAACGGCCGTTCCGTAATGCAGCGCGTGGGTTGTCACACTCACCTTCGCCTCATCCATCGGTACCACAGCGCCCTTGAAAAAGGCGTGCAGTGTCTGATTGCCATTGACGGATGTAGCTTTGTTTGTGCCCACGGTTTACCCCTTTAATTAGAATGTAAGCTAAATTATAATCGGACAGCCTCAGCTAGTACAACCTGAGCGTAGCTACAATAATTGGCCCACCGGATACCGAGCAAGTTTGGGGGCGATCCATGCCGGTGATCACGGCCCGTAACATCGCTTTTGCGGCACTGGTTATCGCAACCGTGGCGGCGGTATTGGCCGCCGTGGTGCTGCTCGCCCGGCAGAACGACAACGCGCCGATCCTGATCATTCCGCCATCGGAAGCTCCAGCCCTGGCTGCCGAGTCCAATCTTTCTGGCTCTCAGGTCCAGACCGAGGGTTTGATCGATCTGAACACGGCGTCAGCCGGACTACTAGACACCCTCCCCGGCATCGGCCCGGCGTTGGCCCAGGCGATCATCGACTTCCGGGAGCACGTCCATCCGTTCCAGTCCATTGCAGAGGTCCAAGAAGTCCCAAAAATCGGTCCCGTGACCTTCCAGAATATGCGGGAGTCGATCACGGTGTCGAGGGTCCGTTGATCATGAGACTTCGAATGAGCGACCTCCTGCCATGAAGCTGGTATTCATGGTGGCGGAGTGGCTGATCGGCGTCCTGGCCGGACTGTAAACCAGCACGCCGTTGGCGCCCTTGCTCCTGTTATTGGGTGGTTCGGTCACATTCGGTCTGGCCTTGCGTCTGCGCGGCCTGCCCGTGTTTCCGGCGGTGCTTGCGTTGTTGCTGGTATTGGGCGTCTGGCGGGGAGATTCCGTTTCCAGTCCGGTCCCGGTCCTGGCAACCCCGTCTTTGGCCGGCCAGAGCGAGGCCAAAGTTACCCTCGGAGGCAAGATCAGCAGCGACCCGGAGTTCTCTGGCGGCCGGGTCAAATTTGAAATGGAGGTTAAGGCGGTCAGGGCCGGGTCGGAAGAAATATCTCTGGCTGGCCGGATATTGGTCTTCGCGAGTCCTCCCGATGGGTTGGTTGCCCGCCGCTCTCCGCCCTACTTCGATTTCGGCGACTTCATTACTGCCACCGGGACATTGCGCACTCCGGAGCCCTTCGGCGGGTTCGACTATCCAGCTTACCTGGCCAGCCAGGGCATAACCGAGATCATGTCGGCGGATACAGCCGAGGTTATTGGGGAGTCTGGCGGGTGGCGGGAGTGGCCGTACGCGATACGGGGGCGTCTATCGGAGAGCATCGAAGACACCATTCCCTATCCCCAGTCGGCTTTGGGCCAGGCGTTGCTGCTGGGATTAAAGGGCGACCTGCCACCCCAGATGGTCGAGGACTTCCGCGGCACGGGAACGTCCCATCTGCTGGCGATCTCCGGGCTGCATGTGGGGGTGCTGGTGGTGATGTTCCTGACCGCTTCTTCTTGGCTGTTTGGAAGACGCGGTTTTTGTTTTCTGGCGGTGCCGTTGTTGCGGTCTGGGCCTACGCCCTAGTCACTGGGCTGCCGCCGTCGGTGGTCCGGGCGGCGGTGATGGGCACCATGTACCTTGCGGCTACGGCGGCCGGGTAGCATCCTGCCTGCCTTGGCCTTCAGCGCCGAGGCGATGACCGCCGTCTCGCCAGAGATCATCCAGCGGGTATCGTTCCAACTCAGTTTCGCCGCCATGGCCGGGATAGCGCTGACTCAACCCTTCATACCAAGGTGGTCGCCCGCGGACGCCGGCCGGTCCTGGTGGCAGTCTTTGGCGGCGCCTTTAGTTCGTGCGCCGCTGATGATGCTCGTTATTTCTTGGTCTGCGATGTTGGCCACCTGGCCGTTGATTGCCTTCAACTTCAAGGAAGTAGCCCTGCCCTGCATCATCGTCACCGTCCTGGCCATCCCAGCGATGCCGTTCATCCTGGCCGGGACTCTGGCGGCGGTGGTGGTGGGCGCCTTCAGCGCCACAGTTGGGCAATTCATCGGTTGGCTGGTCTGGGTGCCGTCGAGTTACCTGATCGAGCTGGTCGAAGCAGCCCCGAAATGGTCCATTGAAACCGATTGGGCCGGCAACTGGCTGGTGGTGGTCTGGTATGCGGCTCTGGGCGTCCTGCTGCTGTACCTATCGCCCGGCCGCTTGGGACGGACGTGGTCCCGGTTGAAAGACGGCGCGCGGCATTGGCCGGCCGTCCCATGGAGCCGGCCAAGATCGTTCCCATCGCCTTGCTGGCCGTTGCGGTAGCGGTTGCGGCGGCGGCCCTCTGGTGGCAGGTTGGGTCGGGCGGCGACGGTGACCTGCACGTATATTTCTTCGACGTGGGACAGGGCGACAGCGTTCTGATAGTGACGCCCGAAGGCCGCCAGGTGTTGGTGGACGGAGGGCCAAAGGGCGACAGCGCGGTCCGAGTCTTGAGCGGGGCGATGCCCAGGGGCGACCGCAGTTTGGACCTGGTGGTGATGACCCACCTGGACTCGGACCACAGCCGCGGGCTTTTGGATGTGTTGGACCGTTACAGGGTGGGGGCGGTGCTCGCGGGGCCAGAATCGCCCGACGCCGCGATGTATGCGCAATGGCAGGCCGGTTTGGAGCGGAACCGTCTGGAGGTGGTGCCGGTACACCAAGGGTACCGGCTGGACTTGGGTTCCGGGGTGATGGCAGCGGTGCTGAACCCACGGCCAGGGTCATCGGACCGGGTGTCAGCCAACGACGGCGCGCTGGTGCTGCGGGTGACCTACGGCGACGTCAGCTTCCTGTTGACCGCCGACATCGAGGCCGAGGCGGAAGCCGTTCTGGCGGCTGGAGGCGCTGTGATCCAGAGTACCGTGCTGAAGGCGGCCCACCACGGCAGCAAGACCTCGTCCACCGCCGGCTTCGTGGACGCGGTGGCCCCAGCGGCGGCTGTGATATCGGTGGGGCAGAGCAACTCGTTCGGCCACCCCAATGATGAGGTGCTAGGCCGGCTGATACGGCAGACGGGGAGCGAAAACCTCTACCGGACCGACCGGGACGGCCAGGTGGAATTCGTTACCGACGGTCTGGAATTATGGGTCAATACTGAGCGCTGACCCACGCTCGTTGCGAATTGTTGAGCGGCCTTCATGATTCCGGCCCAGAGGCTTAAGGTATACTGGATTTCGATGCCTGAGGCGAGTTCAAAAGAACCGTTATACCCAGGCCCACATCTTAATTTTTGGGGGACCGATAACAAGTGCCTGAATTTTCCAGACCGGACGGGCGAGCCTGGGACCAACACCGCCCCACCATCATCACGCCCGGTTATCAGAAATACGCCGAGGGTTCGGCTTTGATCGAGATGGGCACCACCAAGGTGCTTTGCGCCGCCTCTTTGGAAGAGCGCGTGCCGGGATTCATGCGGGGCCAGGGCAAGGGCTGGGTAACCGCCGAATATTCTATGCTGCCCAGAGCGACCAACACCCGGACGGCCAGGGAACGGGAATCGGGCCGGCCCAGCGGACGCTCTCAAGAGATCCAGCGGCTGATCGGCCGGTCGCTCCGGGCCGTCACCGACCTGGATGCCCTGGGGGAGCGGACCGTCCAGATCGACTGCGACGTGATCCAGGCTGACGGTGGCACCCGCACTGCCGCCATCACCGGGGCCTACGTGGCCCTGCATCAAGCCTTGCAGATGCTGGTCAAGAACAAGGTGCTGACCAAGCTGCCGCTGCTCTGTCCCGTGGCTGCCATCAGCGTGGGAATTTTGAAAGGGCAACTACTTCTGGACCTCTGCTACGAAGAGGATTTCGCAGCCGACGTGGACTTCAACGTGGTCCTCACCGCCCAGGGAGGGCTGGTAGAACTGCAGGGCGCCACGGAGGCTCAACCCTTCCCGCGACACCAGGTGGAAGAGGTCCTCTCATTGGCGTCCCGTGGCTTGGAGCCTTTATTCCGGATTCAACGCGAGGCGGTCAAGGGGTTCGAGTGATCGTCAGGAAGATGCAAGGAATGATCGATTTCCGGTATGCGTCGGCTGTGTTGATGCTGGCGTTGCTGGCCGCCGTGGCCTGCTCCAGCGACTCGACGGCCACCCCGGCGCCAGCGGCAACGCCGGCTGCCACCCAGTCGGCGGTCGGAAACGAGGGCATCGCCCCCAACATGCTGCAACTGCCCAACATCGCCGACACGGTGGAACGGGTAAGGCCGGCGGTGGTTTCCATCGTGGCCCGAATCATCACCCAAGACCGGTTTGGCCGGCAGTCGGTTGGCTTCGGCAGCGGCACCGGGGTCATCTTCGACGAATCGGTTCTGGTTTTGACCAACAACCATGTGATCGAGGGCGGCGTCGAAATCACCATGACCCAAGACGATGGCATTCAGGTCACGGCCGAAGTGATCGGCGCCGACCGCCTGTCGGACTTGGCTGTATTGCAGCTACCGGGGGACGATTATCCGGCGCTGCCTCTGCGTGAGAACGGCGCTCTCCGCGCCGGCGACTGGGTGATCGCCATCGGGAATGCCCTGGCGCTGCCTGGAGGCCCCACGGTCACGGTCGGTGTCGTCTCGGCGCTGGGACGGTCCATCGAGGCGTCGCCGGGGATCACCCTCTATGACCTGATCCAGACTGATACGTCCATCAACCCCGGCAACAGCGGTGGCCCATTGATCGATCTAAACGGAAATTCGGTGGGTATCAACACCGCCGTTCTGCGGGGGACCGGCCAAGGCGGTAGTATCTCCGTGGAGGGCATCGGCTTCGCCATAGACGTCGAAACGGCGCGGCAGGTGGCCGAACAACTGGTCGAGTTGGGACACGTCCGCTGGGCCTGGATGGGTGTTTTCCTGGCTGACCTGGTGCCCGAAGTCGCGGCGCAGGTGGGCCTGCCCATCCGCGAAGGCGTGATCATCCAGAACACGGTGGTCGACGGACCCTCACGACCGCGCGGGCATGGAACCGGGCGACATTCTGGTGGGCATCGGCGGCCACGACATCGCGACCGTTTCCGACCTGACCCGCCTGCTGAAACAGGAATTCAGCCCCGGCCAAGAGCTGGAAGTTGAGGTGTACCGGGTGGTGGACGGCGACGCCGCCAGAGAGATGTTGACCCTGACGTTGGGAGAACGGCCTCAGCGGTGATTCCCACGTGAATAGCGGATTAAATCGAGCCTACGTAGGGGCGGGTTTCTAACCCGCCTTTTTACTTTGCCGACATGCTGGTTGGAACGAAGTTGCCGCTGAT
>Ga0209554_1000828_pt1 | contig 25456 bp, 17 predicted proteins | sample MarorgKNORR_S2LV_5_FD_188221 | JGI IMG/M metagenome (GOLD analysis project Ga0209554, IMG submission 188221) | Marine microbial communities from the Southern Atlantic Ocean, analyzing organic carbon cycling - Bottom_A/KNORR_S2/LV (SPAdes) (version 2) | ecosystem: Environmental > Aquatic > Marine... | reverse complement strand
ATCAAGCTGGCCAATGCCGGCCGTTAGAGCATCAACCTTCAACTGTAACTCACCCGGAATGTTGCGCCCGGTCATGGCACTTATCACCGGCAGGCGGCTGTGGTAATTGATAAAGTAAAAACCAAACTCCGTGTCGTTAAGCCCTTCGGCAAAGTAGCGCGCTGCGATACCGAACTGCCCGCTGTCGCTGGCCCGGTTGTCCTCGCCGCGCGGGATCCCCGCAGCACCCACCGGCAGGAACGGCGCGTTCGCGGCGCTCGGCGGCAGGGCCGGGTTGAACCTCGGATTCGAGACCGTCGGCACGCGTGCCGGCACTCCCTCGAGCAGGCCGTAGAGCGGGTTGGCCATGTAACTATCCATGTTCGGCTGGCCGACACTGCCGAAGCCCAGCATCGCATACTGCCCGCCCGGCCCGACAAAATCCTTCGTGCTGAAATAACTTCCCGCTGGGTCGATCTCCATCTCCTCCTGCTTGAACTGGTAAAAGGCCTCAAGCGTCAGCGCGTCGGTTGCCTGCAACGATACCGACAGCATCGGCACCGGCCGCAACGCCTCGCGCAGCTCCGAGCCGGGCAAGCGGAACTTGGTCACATCGACCGGGTTGATGACGTTAATGCCATTCTGGATGAACGTACTCTCGCCCCAACTCAGCACTTGGTTGCCCAAGCGGATGTTCACCGGGATCGATGTCGGGAGATCGTACGAGATGTAGGCATCGAGCAACTCCATGTCGCGGCCGACCTCGCGCTTGGCCTCATCACTCAACGGGCTGTCACTGCGAATGTTCTCAAAATCAATAAAGTACGTGCCGCGCAAAAACAGACTCACGTCCTGCAATTTCTTGAAGTCAATCTCAAGGTCGTGCGTGCCCTTGGCCACGTGCGAGAACAGGCCAGTGCCGTAGTTGAGATTGGCGTCGTCGCCGTTGACGGAGTAGCGCGTACCGCCATTGGCAATGCCGATGTTGCCGGGTTCCGCGGCCGATGTGCGGAAGGAGGCTCCGTAGCTCAGTGTCGTGTCGAGGCTGCCCTCGATGACATCGTTCTCGAACTCCACCGCTTGGGTCGTCACAGCCACCGCAGCAATTGCGGACAAAGCCAAGCGACTCACTGCGGGGAATTCGCCATTCATTCGGGCGATTGGTTTGCTCATAGGTCGAGGCACGGAATACCACCTCCTGCCGCGATTGCACGCAAAAAATGAAACTATTCGCCTACGCCAGCCAAGGCTCAAACAACACGCCCGACCACGGGTAAAAGCCGTTCAACCCGTAACAAAAGCCAACAGACCCCCCAGTCAAACGCCCCGCCAACATACCCAACAGTGTCCACCAAACCGCGACAAACCCAGCAACCTTGGGCTGCAGGACGTAATCCCTTCGGGATATTTTCTCCCTATTATTCGCGTGGTTTCGTGTCCATTCGTGGTTAAAAAATTACAGAAATAGCAACCGCGAATGGACGCTAATGAACGCGAATAAAATAACGGGCGTCTCGCCTGCGGCTTGAAACAACGGCTTGCTGCCGCTTGGCCAAGCGGGGGTTGTTTGGCACTACGCGGACGGCTGGGACAGCCATCCCTACCTTTTCTTCGTGTTCTTCGTGGTTTAACTTTTTTTATTCGCGTGGTTTCGTGTCCATGCGTGGTTAAAAACTCTCTCTGTTCCCTTCACTCTTGGCCAAGCGATCCCACAGTTTAAACGAAAAATGAACGGTTCGCGTGACTGTTGTGTCTGAATCCGATGCTGCAGCCCATCATCCTATGCCCACTGAAGACACAAACAAAAGCCCAACGAGTGCGCCCCGACTGGTGACGCTCAAAGGCGTCCTCATCGCGACCGCCCTGCCGATGTCTTGGCTGGTGTTGTTTTACTCCTTGGCTGTTCACCTCCGCTTGGCGCTTGGCCGCTGGCCGAAAAGTATCGGGGACAATCCACACGATTGGCTCTTTAACATTCACTACGAGTCAACATTACTCGTTGGGAGTCTCATGTGGCTCTCGCTTATCGCCCTGCCGCTGATCGTGATCGTGCTTCTCGCGTTCCCTCGCATTCGGCGATACGCAATCCACGTGCTGATTTACGCCGTCGCGGTTGGCTCAACTTTTCTGCTAATGCACCTCGCGCCCGGCTCGTTCGTCTACTGGTGGTTTGACTGAGGCGAAGCGTCTCGCTGCGCTTGGCCAAGCGGGGACAGCGCCGAGGAGAGGTGAACCGCCGGGTTTAGTTCCCTGTGCGCTTGGGCGGGAGCAGCACCGGTGGGCGGATGTTGGGGAGGGGCTTGAGCTCGTTGCCTGGGACGATCAGCTTTGGTGCCGTGCCGGGTTTTTTGTTCGACGGGATGTCGTCGCGGCGGGTGAGTTCGAAGCCTCCCGCGACGTAGATTTGCCCCTGTTTGAAATTCAGCCTTGGGCGATTGGTGGCGATGAGGTAGTGGCGGCGCTTGATGATTTTTCCATCGGGGTCGATCACGGAGTAATTGAATTCGCGTGCCCCGATCTGGCAGAGCACGTGCAGGTTGCTTTTGGGGCCGACTTGGGCCGTTGGTTTGTTGAACGACACCATGGGGCAGATCGACAGCACCCTGTGCACTTTGCCACCGAGACCGTCGTCCACGCGGGCGTAGAGGCTCATCGCGTTGAGGCGCTTGGCCTGCTGGAGGACGTAGCGCCGAACCTGTCCCGGTTGGCCGGGCGGATCGCCTTTCTTCAACGGCAGCCCGAATACCTGCTGCCAGAGCACGGTGCCGTTGGTGATGTCGAAGATGACCGGCTTGGCGGTGAGTTGTTTGCCCCATTGCTTGATGTACACCGTGGCGGTGAGGGTGTAGCGGCCGGTACGCTCAAGCGCGTAATGCGGCGCTATGTCTAGCTCCTTGGTGGCGCGGATGGAGGACTCGACGGTGAAGCGCCCCTTCACGGATGGGGGGGGGGGGATGGGGGTGATCTCTTCCCCGGTCTCTGACTCGATCTGGAAGTGCAGCCAATGGTCGTCCTCGCCGAACACCAGCGTTTGGCCGGAGAAATTGACGATTTTCAGCTTGGCCAGCATCGATTCGCGCGGCAGAAACCGGCTCTTTTCCAACTCAAGCGTCACTGTCACTTGGGCCTGCACGCACGCCGCCAGGAGCGGCAATAAAAGGCACAGCGCCGCAGTGCGCGAAAGTCTGGCGGCAACGTTTAAGTTTTCGGTTCTCAGTTTCAAATTTTCAGTTTTCAGTTTTTCAAAATCCTGTCCATCCATGTTTCTTTTTTTCTGCCCTCAATCCAGCTTCCAAAGCGCCGCACTCCAAGACGCTGTCGCGTTTTCTGTTCACGGTTTTCAAATCTGTGTTCATCCGTGAAACTCGTGTCAACATCACATTCCATCAAAACAAAAACTGCCTCACATAAGACTTGCGCTTGAGCCGCTCGAACCATTTGTCCTCACGGGCTTGTTGCTCGTTCTCCAGCAGGATCTGCTCAATCTGCGCGCGTGCCTCGGACAAGGTGCCGAGCTTGGCCTGATTCATCTCCTCGCAACGCAAAATATAGCACCCCTGCGGCATCACCAAGACGGGGCTCATTTGGCCTTGGCCAAGCGCAAAGGCCGCTTGATCCAGCTCCGGGGCCAAGCTGCCCCGATTGATCCAGTCAGGCTTGAGCCCTCCCGATGCGCGGTATTGGTCGGTGTAAACCGAGGCGATCCCGGCAAAGGAGTCGCCCGACTGCAGGACTTGGTGAATCTCATTGGCCAACTTTTGAGTGCCATCCGCGCCTCCGTGTTTCTTGGCGTCCAGAAAGATAATCCGGAGCCGAACCTCGACACCGGAGCGAAATGTGTCCTTGTTGGCCACGTAATATTCCTCAATCTGCCGGGGGGAAATCACGATATTCGCCTTCGAGATGAACTGGCCTCGCATCACCATTTGGATGATCTTCTCCCGTTGGTACCGGGCGTACTCCTCGTAGGTCATATCACTCTGCTGGAGGGACTTGATGAGGGTGACCCGGTCGCCGTACTCGGATCGGATATCCTCCTTGATACGCTGCTCGATGATGGATTCGGGGAGGTTGTAGCCCTTCTCCATGTACTCGCGCAAAACCAGCTCTCGTCGAATCAGCGCCTCGAGTGTGTCGGCCTGAAGCTGGGTATATTTCTGGCCAAAAAGCTGCGGTTGCCCGGCGTATTGGCGGCGCAACAGGGTGACCTCCTGCTTCATGGCATCCATCACCATTTGCCGGGTGATGATCTTGTCGTTTACCTCGGCAACAATGCTGTTCCGATAGGGGGCAGCAGTCTGCCCCACCGCCCCATGGGCGAGGAGAACAGCCACGATGGCGGTGATCAATCGGCTCAAGTTCCTTATCATCGGCACCGCGGATGCTAGGCCCAGTGAGCAAGACGGGTCAAGCGGCGTCAACCCTTTCGCGCCGATTCTGCCAGAGCCTCCTCCATGGCGGCCTCGTAGAAAAACCGCTCCTCGCCGAACGCAGGCTGCAGATCCGACAGCCAAGTGGCCTTCGGGTCGTACTGCGCGAAAAAGACGCGGTTCGCCCACTTGGGATCGCGGCCCTGCAGGAATTTCAGCACGAACACCTTCTCGCCGGCCACCCGTGTGATGCCGTCCACCAGCACCTTGCCCGGCGTCGCGGACATCGACGGGCCGCGAACGGTGCGGCACAGCCCGGCCACTTGGCTGTACGCTTCGGTGAACACTTTGTACGCACGGGCCAGCGGCACCTCGAAGTAGGCCTTGGCCCCGGTGTCACGCTCCACAAACATATAATAGGGCACCATGCCCAGCAGCACCTGCTGGCGCCAAAGCTGCGCCCAGACGTTGGCGTTGTCGTTCACCTTGCGGATGAGCGGCGCCTGGCAGCGGATCACTGCACCGGCGTTGAGCACGCGCTCGACCGCCTGCCGCGCCACCTCCGGCTCCAACTCCCGCGAGTGGCTCGAGTGCGCCATCAACGCGAAATGTTTGCCGGCCGCCTTCACTTCGCCGATGAGTCGCAGAAAGTCATCGGCATCCTCCCCCTCTGTGAATCGGTACGGCCAGTAGGCCAGCGCCTTGGTGCCGATACGAATGCTGTGCAGGTTCGGCAATTTTGCCGCCAGCAGCGGCTCGATGTAGCGACGCAGCACCGGCGTCTTCATCACCATCGGGTCGCCGCCGGTGATCAGCACGCTGCTCACCTGTGGGTTATCCCGCACGTAGTCCACCAGTCGATCGGCTTCCCGGCTGGCGAACTTCAAATCCGCATCACCGACAAACTGCGCCCAGCGAAAACAGTAGCTGCAATACGCGTGGCAAGTCTGCCCCTGGCCCGGGAAAAACAAAACCGTCTCCTGATATTTGTGCTGCATGCCGTCGACGACCTCGCCGTCGAGCAACGGCACGTTGAGTTGCATTTGCCCGGCCGGGTGCGGGTTGAGTTGCCCCCGGATTTCATCGGCCGCCAGCTTGATCTCCGACTCGGAGGCGCCCTTGGTCACCAAGTCGCGCATGCGCAGAAAATCGTTCTCCTCGAGCATGCCGCGTTGCGGGAAGGTCAGCTGAAAAATCGGGTCGTTGGGCACCGACTTGGGGTCGATCAGGTTCTCGATCACGTAGTCGTTGACGCGGAACGGCAACACCGCCGACACCGCCAACATTTCAGTCACCTGATCAGCATCGAGCTTCAGTTTCTCCGCGATCCGGGGAAGATCACGCCGGGTGTTTGCCTTGAATTTTGTCATCGCGGTTGCTTCACGGGTTGTTGTCCCGCCGCTCATTCCAAGGCGGCTTGGGCAAGGGTTCTCAATCCGGCGGGTCGGCCACGCTAACTCAACTCGCCGCAATGTGAAGGTTTACTTTTGATCCATTTTGTGAGGGAATCGCTTGGCCAAGCGTGGCTTTGGCCTTGCCCCGGCCAGTCGCCGTGTTACATTTCCCGCCCGTTCACAATGATGACCTGTCGACTAACAATGTTACTGTGCCTCGCCGCCGTTACGACTGCGCCGGGCATCTCCCGCTTGGCCAAGGCCGCCGAGGGGCCGATCCGCGTGCTCTTCCTCGGCCACGAAAGTGAGCACCACAACTCCAACCAATTTTACCCGATGCTCTCCCGCGCGCTTGGCCGCGACGCGATCTACTTCGACTACGTGACGTCGGTCGAGGAAGCCCTCGGCGACGCCAAGCGCTTGGCCAAGTTCGACGCCCTGCTGCTCTACGCGAACCACGCCCGGATCGAGCCGCACCAGTGGGCCAATCTGAAAAACTATGTCGAGCGCGGCGGCGGCTTCGTGCCGGTGCACTGCGCGAGTTGGTGCTTCGCCAACGAGCCGGACTTCGACCAACTCGTCGGCGGGCGGTTCAAGAGCCATCAAGGCGCGGAGTTCACCGCCCGGATCGTGAAGCCAAAGCACCCCGCGCTGAAGGACGTGAAGGCGTTCACCGCTTGGGACGAAACTTATTTTCACCACAACCACAATACGAAAAACCGCACGGTGCTGATGGTGCGCGACGCGGTGAAAGGCGATCCGCACACCGAGCCGGAGCCGTGGACGTGGGTGCGCACGCAGGGAAAGGGCCGCATCTTTTACACCGCCTCCGGCCACGACCAGCGTGTCTGGGGCAACGCCGGTTTTCATCAACTGCTCAAGAGCGGTATTCTTTGGGCGGCCGGCGACAAGGCCCGCGAGCGTTACGACAAGTTCATCGCGGGTCGTGCCCCGCTGAAATACGAGAAGCGCGACAACATCCCAAACTACGAGCGCCGCCCCAAGCCGCTCGAGTATCAACTCCCGCTCCCGCCGGAGGAGAGCCTGAAATACACGCAGGTGCCGGTCGGTTTCCGCATGGAGCTTTTTGCCGCCGAGCCGGATGTCATCAACCCGATTTACATGACTTGGGATGAGCGCGGCCGGCTGTGGGTCGTCGAGTCGGTCGACTACCCGAACGAACTCAAGCCCGGCCGCAAAGGCAACGACCGCATCAAGATTTGCGAAGACACGGACGGCGACGGCCGAGCCGACAAGTTCACCGTCTTCGCCGACGGCTTCAACATGCCGACCTCGATGACCTTCGCCCGAGGCGGCGTCATCGTCGCGCACGCGCCGGACTTTTATTTCCTCAAGGACACCGACGGCGACGACCGGGCGGACACCCGCGAGGTGCTGTTCACCGGCTGGGGCGTCGGCGACACACACGCCGGCCCGAGCAATCTGCGCCAAGGTTTTGACAACTGGATTTACGGCACGGTCGGCTACGCGCGATTCAACGGCACGGTCGGCGGCGAGAAACACAACTTCGGCATGGGTGTGTTCCGCTTCAGGTCGGACGGCTCGGACATCGAGTTTCTGCACCAGTTCAACAACAACACTTGGGGAATGGGCTTCAACGTCGCCGGCGATGTCTTCGGCTCCACCGCCAACAACAACCCGACGTTTTTCGGCGGCATCCCGGCGACGGTGTTCGGCGGCGACAAAAAGATGAGCGCGAAAATGATCGCCGACTCGCGCCTCTTCCACCCCATCACGCCGAACATCCGCCAAGTCGATGCGTTCAACGCCTACACCGCCGGCTGCGGCCACGCCTTCGCCACCTCGGCGGCGTTCCCGGAAAAATACCGCGACAACACGGCGTTCGTCTGCGGCCCGACCGGCAATCTGGTGGGAACCTATCGCATGGAAAAAAACGGCGCAGGTTACGCCGCCAAAAACAGTTTCAGCTTCGTCGCCAGTGCCGACGAATGGTTCTCACCGATCGTCGCCGAGGTCGGCCCGGACGGCCACCTTTGGCTCGCCGACTGGTACAACTTTATCATCCAACACAACCCAACACCGAGTCGTGGGCGTGGCGGATACACCGCCCGCAACGGACGCGGCAACGCGCACATCAACCCCAACCGCGACCGGCAGCACGGCCGCATTTACCGCGTGATTTGGGACGGCGCACCCAAGCCAAAAATCAACTCCCTCGCCAAGGCCAACCCGCAAAAACTCGTCGCCGCACTCGACAGCGACAACTTGTTTTGGCGCCAAACCGCGCAGCGCCTTCTCGTCGATGGCGGCCACAAAAAGGCGGTGAACGCACTCCGCAAACGCGCGCTTGGCCAAGGTGCCGGAGCCATCCACGCGCTCTGGACCCTCGAGGGACTCGGCGCGCTCGACACCGAAACCAAGCGCGCCGCGCTCATCAGCACCGACCCGGCGGTCAAGCGCAACGCCGTCCGCGCGCTTGGCCAAGCGGCAGCCGATGAGCAACTGCTCTACGACAGCGCAACCCTCGCCGACGCCGACCTGCACGTGCGCTTGGCTGCGTTCGTGAAGCTGGCCCAGTTCCCCAAATCAAAAACCCACCAACGCGCCGCAAGCATCCTGGCGCAGGACAAAACCAACGCCGGTGACGAGTGGCTCAAGCTCGCGCTCAGCGCCGCCGGGGCCGGCCAAACCGACATCGTCGGCCACGAGCGCGGCCCCAACCTCCTGACCAACGCGTCGTTTGAAAAAGCCGATGGCAACCTTCCCGCCGATTGGCAGGTGCGCACGTACAGCGCCAACGGCACCGACGTCGAACACGCGATCGAAACCCGCAAGGCCCACGTGCACAGCGGCAAGTCGTCGGTGATAATCCGCTCCGGCGACGGCCACGACACTAGCATCCACGCCACGGTCAACCTGAAGTCCGGCACCCGGTACGCCCTAAGCGCGTGGATCAAGACCGAAGGCGTCAGCGGTGGCCACGGCGCGTTGCTCAACGTCCACGAGCTGCAGCACAAAGCCAAAACCAAGGCGCTGAAAAACAACACAGACTGGCAGAAGGTCGAGGTCGTTTTCGACAACACACAGGCCGGCCCGCTCACCGTCAACTGCCTTTTCGGCGGCTGGGGCCAAGCCAAGGGCACCGCTTGGTTTGACGATCTGTCACTGCGGGAAATGAAACCGATCCACAAAAAACCGACCGCGCAAAAACAAATCGAGGGCTTGGCCAAGCGCGGCGAGGACATCTTCCACAAACACCCCGTCGCCTCCTGCGTGCGCTGCCACAAGGTCGGCGAAGAAGGGGGCGTCATCGGCCCGGAAATGGACGGCATCGCCAGCCGCAAAGATCGCGCCTACATTTACGAAAGCTTGATCAACCCAACGGCGCAGTTGGCGGAAGGCTTCGACCAACTCGGCGCCAGCCCCATGCCGCCCATGAACCTCCTCCTCGACGAACAACAACTCGCCGACGTAATGGCCTACCTCATGACCCTGAAGGTAAATTAGGTTGGCGGCTTGAAGAATTGCGAGAGCCGGTGCGCTCTGCAGTTTTTTATTTCACCCGCTCGATGCCGCGGATGGTGCGGGTTGGGTACGCAAAACTGGTGTAACCAGTCCGGTGCAGCGAAAAGGAACTGATGGTCAACTCGTCATCGCTCCCGCGACGAATGGCCAGCTTGTCCACGAAATATTGCTTCCCGAAAAACCGGCCCACCTCACCACCGACATAATAATTTTTCTGTAACCGGTTCACCCCTCGCCGCAGGTCGCTGACGTTGCCGGGGACTTCATAATACGACTGTGCCGCCACGCCAAACGGATCAACGCCACCGTGCAGTGTCAGCTCCATGATGTTTTTTTTGCCGTAATTCAAACCGGCCGGCGACAGGATCAGCAGATAATCCACCCCATCGATCGTCACCTCGTAGTTGCCAGCCAGCTTGGCCAACAACTCACCCGGCTCGGCCTTGACAAACGGTTTGTCCGGTGGCGCCGTAACGCATCCCGAAAAACCAAGGCAACAAAACTCGCGGCAGCCAACACCCCCCAGACCTTGGCCAAGCGGTGCATGGTCAGGCAGTTGCCTCGCGAGACTTCAGCCATTTTTGAAATGACGCTTGGCTCTCGCCGGAAGGTTTCCCGAGCAGCACTCCCTCCACGCTGATGTCCTCATCCAAGTCCGGCCAATGAATCCCCCGCCCTTGGCCAAGCAGCCGCCAGTTGCCCCTTTCTTCTGGCGTGGCGTGCAGCAACCGCGGATACCAATCAAGCGGCACGCTCACCGAGCGACCGTCCGTCAGTTCCAAACTCAACGTGTCCCCGCCCAAACGAACGGCCTGAGCGGAACTGTCCTGTATCTCAACGGTCGAAGTACTCATTCCAAGCCTCAAGTAACAATGTCTGATTCTCTTTCGTTAAACGCCGCAGTCGATCGATTTTATTCCGGGCAAAACCGTGACTGCGAGCCAATCGCACCAGCAACAACCAAAACTTGGCCAAGCAATCATCGCGCTCGACGTGAATATGCTCCGGTTCTCCGGCATCCCCCGCATAAAAGAAGAATCGATACGAACCTATGCGGAGTACCGTCGGCATTGGCGGACTCTAACTGGGTTCAATCATCCTGCCAAGCCGCGCATTTTCAATGATCACGCAATCACTTCCCGGATCACCCGGCCGTGGACGTCGGTGAGGCGCAGGTCGCGGCCGCCGTGGCGGTAGGTCAACTCCTCGTGATCCAATCCCATCAAGTGCAGCACCGTCGCCCACAGGTCGTAAATGTCGCATTTGTTTTCGGTGACGTGATAGCCAAGCTCGTCGGTCGCGCCGTAAATCGTGCCGCCCTTCACGCCGCCGCCAGCCAGCCAGACGCTATAGCCGTACGGGTTGTGGTCGCGGCCGTTGCTGCCTTGCGAGAACGGCGTGCGACCGAACTCGCCGGCCCAGATCACCAGCGTGTCGTCGAGCAGTCCACGGCTCTTGAGGTCTTTCAGCAAACCACCGATGGGTTGATCGACTTGCAGCGACATGTTCTCGTGACCGCCCTTGAGGTTGCCGTGTTGGTCCCACGGGTTGGGCGCCTGTCCGCCGCCCATTTTCTCCGGCAGACAACTCAACTCAACGAAACGCACGCCGCGCTCGACCAGCCGCCGCGCCAGCAACGCCTGATGCCCGTAGGCCGCCGTCACGCCGTTGGGCGAATCCATGCCGTATAGTTTTTTGGTGGCCTCGGATTCGCCCCGGAGATCGCACAGTTCCGGCACGGCCGACTGCATACGATACGCCGTCTCGTAATTTCGCACCGCCGCCTCGACATCATTGTCACCGCCAATGCGTTTCACAAAATCCGCGTCCAGACGCTTTACAAAATCCAGTCGCGACCGCTGCGTGGCATCGGCTTCGCGCGGCCGGATGTTGCGCACCGCCGGTGCCTTGTCACCGATGATGATCGAGCCTTGGTTTTGTGCTGGCAAATAGCCGTTGCTGAACAGGCCCACGCCGCCGTGCGGCACCGACGCACCGCCCGACTGCAACACCACGAAGCCGGGCATATTCTGATTTTCCGTGCCCATGCCGTACGACACCCAGGCGCCCGCCGATGGATGCCCCATTATCGGAAAGCCGGTGTGAAACGCGTAGTTGCCCTGCGCGTGCTCGTTCACCTTACTGGTCATGGAGCGGATCACCGCCAGTTCATCGACCGACTCCGCCACGTGCGGAAACATGCTGCTGACCGGAATACCGCTTTGCCCGTGCCGTGCAAACTCGAACGGCGAGGCCATCACGTTGCCGTTGTTATTGAACTGCGTGCGCAGGATTTTCACCGGCATCGGCTTGCCGTGCAGTTCGCGCAACTTCGGCTTCGGGTCGAACGAGTCCACCTGCGACACGCCGCCGGACATATAGCAAAGAATCACATGCTTCGCGCGCGGCCTAAAATGCGACTGCCGTGCCGTGCCCGCAAACACGGGAGTCGCCATCAACCCCTGCAACGCCAACATCCCAAACCCAGTTGAACACCGCGCCAACATCTCGCGCCGGTTGAATATTTTTTTATCGTTCATCACTTCCTATTCGGTTCTCCGCGCACCTTTCATCATCCGCAGATTGTTTTTATGAATCTGCGATAATCTGCGATAATCTGCGGATTTGTGTTCTCTGCGTTTGATCATTGCAAATAAATGAACTCCTTTAAGTTGAACATCGCCAGAGCCAAGTCGCGCCATGAATCTTGTTGAGTAGCTCCGGCTTTCTCCAGTACAGCCGTTTGTTGATTTAACTCAACCAACTCCGAGTTTAACCCCGCAATCTGCTTTCGATGCGACTCGTTCATGGCGGCGAGCATATCCCGCTCGGAAATGTAGTTCGGATTGCCGCCGAAGGAAGCTTTCACTTCACCGGGTTCCAGTGCGCGATCGTACAGTCGCGCCTTCAGGATTTTCCCGGCTAACATTCGATTGCCGCCCGCGCCGGTGCCGTGTCGCAAGCCAAACAGCACCTCCGCTTTGCCGGCGCTGAACGACTGCAAACCGGTTGTGTAGCTGCGACCATACGGCTCACCGTTACGGTAGCCGATGATGACACCATCGGCTCGATAAACGAGCGCCACATGCACCGGCTGACCCGTAGCCTGTTTTTCGGCCGGGCCGTTGAAACTCATCGTGCGGCTGAAGCCATCGCTGCCAGCCAGCCATCGTTGTGATTTTTTCTCGGCAAAAACGATGGCATCAAACAGGACACCGTCCCGCGTCTGCACCGACACCACTCCGCCCCCGCGCTGGTCGAGATTGCTCAACTGCACCCAAGCCTCAAGCGTCTTGGCGCGAAGCGGCTTGGCCAAGGGCGCACTCCGGGCGAAGGCCTTGTGCCCATCCAAAACTAACGCGCCACCGTCCAATCTTGCACCGCCGATCAGCGACAGATGCAGTTGGCCAAGCTGATCCTTTGTGCCAATACTGAAGTCCCACAATGCCAACGGTTTAGGCCCTGTCGATGACGCTTGGCCATCTGTTTTTCGATTGGCCAAGAGCCGATCACGCACCGGCTCACGGATGGCCGTCACTCTGGCATTCGCGTCCGCGATTTGCCCGTGCAATGTATCCAACTGCTCCCCAGCCAAGCGCTGCTTTCGAACCGCGTTGCCAAGGTATGCCCCGGCACTTGCTAGTTCCTCCGGGGTGGCTTCTCGGTTGAGCGCGAGCTGAAACATCCGGGCAATTTGCGCCCTGTCGGTTTCAAGTTTGTCGTCGTCCCGCACGCGCTTGGCCAAGCGCTCCGCCAGCGAGAGGACGAACGGATCGTTCATCATCGTGAGCGACTGCGCCGGCACGTTCGTCTCATCGCGCCGACCCTTTGTGCTTGAAGGCACCGGGGTGTCAAACACCGAGAGGAACGGGTCGAGTCGGTTGCGAATAATGCGAATGTAAAGACTGCGGCGGCGAGTGCCGAAATCATCCGAGCCGCCAAGCGGCGTGCGGTCGAGCGAGCCGCTGGCCAGCAGCATGGCATCGCGAATGGACTCGGCCTCGAGCCGTCGCACGGGTGAGCGGGTGAGCAGCCGGTTGTCCGGATCCATCTCACGCGCCTTGGCCGTCGGCACGGTCGCCAATTTGAATGTGCGGGTGAGTACAATTTCTCGAATCAACTTTTTGATCGACCACCCTTCCGCGACAAAACGGCTGGCCAAGTAGTCGAGCAGCTTGGGGTGCGTCGGTGTCTCGCCGAGCTTTCCAAAATTGTCCGGCGTGGCGACAAGTCCGCGACCAAAGACGTGATGCCAAATCCGGTTCACGATCACGCGCGCGGTCAGCGGATTGTCCGGATGCAGCATCGCCTCCGCCAACTCCAGTCGGCCAGAGTTGTTCGCCGCAAAAGGCGTGGCATCGAACGCCTCGAGAAAACGGCGCGGCACGGTTTGGGCCGGTTGCTTGTGGTTGCCACGAACGAAAAGCGGCCGATCGATCGCCTCCGCCTCGATGACGCCCGGCGCTCGCTGTGGCACCGGCACTTCGGCCTCGAGATGGCGATATTCCTCCACCAACCCAGCGACTTCCGGCGACTCGTCGAGGGAGTTGGGCAACAGGCCGCTGCGGACGAAATAGCCAATGAAATTGGCCTGTTCGTCGCTCATTTCATTGCGGCTCCAGGCCCGGATGCTCTGTCGCAGCGCCCCTGCGTAGCGCTTGGCCAAGCGCTTGGCATTGCCGGGGTCGCCCTTGGCAAACAGCGGCGCAACGAACTCGGCGAACTCCTCGCGCGGTGCCGGTTGCCCCTTGTCCAACACCGCCAAGTCGGTCACGCCAAACCACGAGTTCGACTTGTTCACGGCAAGGACCGCCTGCTCGCCCGCCGTGGTGACTTCCAAGTGGACATCGTCCCCTTCCCAATAATTCAGGCTCCACGATTGCCAGCGCCACTTGCCATCCTTGAGCCGGGTGACCGGATACACCGTGCCGTTGCGCGTATAGTTTTGCACGACGTAACGCGCCATCGCATCGCCGCCGCCGATGACGCGCACGAAAAGTTTTTGACCGGGGCCGATGCGGAACTGCGGCGAGCCAAGCACTCCGGCGTGCTTGTCGGAGAGCAGATGCGAATAGACACCGGCGGGCAGAATATCGTCCACGATTCGGTCGCCGCTTGGCAGCACGCGAAACGCGCCAGCCTTGGCCACCGTGCCGTCCATCCCGTTGCCGTCGAGAATCCACCGGCCAAGCGATGCCGTGTCGCGGCCAAGCTGCCACCGCTTGGCATAGTTTCGTCCGCGCTGTTCATCGAGCGCCTTTTTGCTGCCCGCGAAATCGGCGGCGAGTCGCTTCCATGTTTTGCCGAACTCCTCGCCCTTGGCCAAGCGCAGTTTGTTCCACGCATGCAGCGGATTTTTCGGCTCCTTGGCCTCGTCGATTTTCTTCTGCCACTCGGCGCTTGGCTTGCGAAGTTTCTCCGCGAACAGCCTCGCCTCGGTCAGCCATCGCTCGGCGAGCGCGGCACGGATGCGCGGCTTCAGCTTGGCCAAGGCGGTCTTGTTGGTTTCCTGCCGCGCAGGCGAGTCCACGTTCACCATCGCCGGCCGACAACTGGTCATGATGCTGTAAAACGCGTGGTAATCCTCTTGGCTGATCGGATCGAACTTGTGGTTGTGACATCGCGCACACGAAACCGTGAGGCCAAGGAACGCCTTCGATACGACATCAATTTGGTTCTCGGTCGTCCGCACAAGTTCGTCGAGCGCATCGGTCGGCGCGAAGCCCTGCAACACAAACCGATATTGCGCCGGGCCGATGGCCGACTCGTTGAGGCCGAGTTTCGCGTTGAGGCGCGGCTTGGCCAAGAGGTCGCCGGCGATGTGTTCGCGCAGCAATTGGTCGTAAGGCACGTCGGCGTTGAGTGCGCGGATGAGGTAGTTGCGGTATTGATTTGCGTTCGGGAGTGCGGGGTCGCCCTCGCTGCCGAGCGACTCGGCGTAACGCATCCAGTCCATCCAATGCCGCGCCCAGTGCTCGCCAAAATGCGGCGAGGCAAGCAACCGCTCGACGGCGGTTTCAACGGCGGCTCGGCGGTTGCCCACGGTCGCCTGCACAAACGCCGCCGTCTCCCCCGGAGTCGGCGGCAGCCCGGTCAGCACGAACGACAGACGACGAACAATCGCCTGCGGCCCGGCATCGCCCGCCGGTGAAAGCCCCTCGGCCTCCCACGCGGACTGGATGAATTTGTCGATGTCCGTTCGCGCCCACACGCCGTTCATTTGCGGCGGCGCGGGAAAACGAATCGGCTGAAAACTCCACCACTGTTTGCGCTGCTCGCGGATGGTTTCCCACGAGGTGGCCTTGGCGATTTCCTCCCTGCTGGGCGGCTTGGCGCGCGGATCGGGTGCGCCCATCGCGATCCATTTTTCGAAATGGCCGATCACCATCGGCGACAACTTCGGCCCATCCTTGGGCATTTTAAGTTCCCTGTCCTCGTGGCGGATCGCTCGGAGCAACAGGCCCTCACCCGGCGTGTCGGCGACGAACACCGGCCCGCTGTCGCCGCCCTTGGCCAAGCCGCCGCGCCAATCCAGCGCCAAGCCGCCCTTGGCTTTGTCACTGCTGTTGTGGCACTCGTAACAACGCTCAACCAGCACCGGCCGGATGTTTTTCTCAAAAAACTCGACCTGCTCCGCCGTCGGCGCAGCCACCAAACTCACCGACGCCAAGCCAAGCAAAAACAGTGCGCTGAAAAAAATCCGATGCATCGCCGCCGATTAGACCGTAGCGGCCAGCTTCACTCAACCTCAATCGGAGATACATCCAAGCTGGCAAGAGCTTAACCTACATTATTGAACCGAACCGGAATAGTCATTAGAAAACTCAAACCATCTGACCTGCCGCATGACCACTGGCCCAGGCCCATTGGAAATTATATCCGCCGAGCCAGCCGGTGACGTCCAACACCTCGCCGATGAAATACAGCCCGGATATCTCGCAACACTGCATGGTTTTAGAAGACAACGCATTGGTATCCACACCGCCCACCGTGACCTCTGCTTTGGCGTAGCCCTCGGTTTTTGCGACGATCAACTTCCACTCGAGCAACTGCTTAACCAACCTCTCGCGATCAGTTTGTTTCATCTGCGCCATCGGTTTATCAGGCACAAATTGCTTCGCAAAGGCATGTGCGAACCGTTTGGGAAACCGCTTTTCCAGCCAGCGACCAGGGGTTTGCCGGGATTGCCGGGCGTCGTCTAGCAATGCGGTTGAGGTTTCGTCCACCAATAAATTCAACGCAAACGTCTCGCCCGGTCTGCAATAATTAGACACCTGCAATACCGCCGGTCCGCTCAGCCCGCGATGGGTGAAGAGTAGTTGCTCACGAAACGACTGGCCTCCCGTGCTGGCAACGCAACCTAATGAAATGCCGGAGAGTCCGATGAAAGGCCAAGGCGAACCGTCGGCAAGTTGGGGAATGATGGGAACCAATCCGGGACGCGGCTCAACAATTGGCACCCCAAATTGTTTCGCAACACGATAACCAAAATCCGTAGCTCCAAGTTTGGAAAAGGAAAGCGCGCCCGTGGCGATAACGAGTGATTCGCATTCAAAATCGCCGAGTGATGTTTGCAACTGGAACCCATTATCACCTTGGAGTGCGTTGACTTTGCATTCGGAAAAAATATCTACGCCCGCATCGCGGCATTCGCCCACAAGTAACCCCACAATTTGGCGGGAGGAAAGTTTACAGAAAAGTTGACCCAATGTTTTCTCATAAAACTCAATACCATGCTTGCGTACCAACTCGATGAATTCACCCGCCGGATAACGCGATAGTGCCGAGCGACAAAAGTGCGGGTTGCTAGAAATATAATTCTCCGGGCCCGCATCGAGGTTGGTAAAATTGCAGCGACCTCCGCCCGAGATTAGAATTTTTTTTCCGATACGATCGTTATGCTCCAGCACTGCCACGGAGCGGCCACGTTGCCCGGCGGTCATCGCGCACATCAGCCCAGCGCCTCCAGCTCCAATGATGATGACATCAAACCGTTGGCTCATTTCAAACGGAGCAGTTGGAATTATGAAAACGCAACAGCTTTGCCTGTTAATAATAAGAAGGCGATACCCCCCTGCCAAAACTTCAAAATATCACTTTCGCCCAAGCCGGCTATTTTCATCATTGCTTTCAGCAAGCCTACTTTCAACGGACGGTTGGCTTGGATGAAAACTACAGCACCCCCGCCGCAAGCCAGCCCTCGATGGCCTCGCGTAAGTTTGTGTTTATTTCATCGATCGTCTCCCCTTGCGTGACGCAACCGGGAAGGGCTGGGACTTCCGCCCAATAGCCGCCCTCCTCGGCCTCATGAATAACCGCTTTCAATTTCACAGGGCCAAAGCTATCAGGTTCCCTTTCGCCCGCAAGCCATCAGGCGGCGACGAGCGAGGCGAAGGGTTTTCGAGCGTCCACGATTTGCGGTGGTGCATTTTGTTGAGCAACGCATTGGCTTTGATCAAATAAACTTGAGCGCGAGTTTCACCGCCTCGAACAGGCTGCTGGGGTTCGCTTGGCCAAGGCCGGCGATGTCGAGCGCGGTGCCGTGGTCGACCGAGGTGCGGACGATCGGCAGGCCAAGCGTAATGTTCACCGCTTCGTCGAAGCAGAGCGCCTTGAGCGGGATGTGCCCTTGGTCGTGGTACATGCAGACGAACAGGTCAGTCGCACGGCGCTTGGCCGGCAGGAACGCGGTGTCCGGCGGGATCGGCCCCTCGACATCAAACCCGCGCTCCCGCGCCGCATTTATCGCCGGAAGAATTGTTTCCGCTTCTTCGCTGCCGAACAGCCCGTGCTCGCCGGCGTGCGGGTTGAGGCCGAGCACGCCGATCTTCGGCTCACCGCCGCGAATGCGCCGCATCGCCTGCGCGCCAAGCTCGAGCGTGTCGAGGATGCGCTCCTTGGTGAGCAGCCTCGGCACCTCCGCGTAACCGACGTGCGTGGTCACGAACACGGCGCGAATCTCGCTCGAGTATTGCAGCATGCACGAGCGCTGCGCATGCGTCTTGGCCGCGAAAATCTCGGTGTGACCGGGAAACGGAATCCCCGCCGCGTGCAGCGCTTCCTTGTTGAGCGGCGCAGTCGTCACCGCGGCGACTTGGCCGCTGAGCGCGGCGTTGATGGCGTCCTCGACGTAGGTGTAACCGGCACGGCCGGTGGCGGCGTTGACGGTGCCGGTTTTGAAGTCGCCCAAGCCAATCGCGCCGATGTCGAGGACGCACGGCCCGTCGGCCTCGCCCAAGCCGGCGATGACTTTCCCCGGCTTGGCCAAGCGGCACTGCGCGGCCGCCTGCTCCAGCACGGCGGCATCCCCAAAAACAACCGGCGTGCATAGCTGCGCGATCTCCGCGTTCTGCAGCAAGCGCAAACAAACCTCCGGCCCCACCCCGGCGGGGTCGCCCATCGTCACAGCAATTTTCGGAAGGCTCATTCGAGGAAAAACCAAGCGCTTGGCCAAGCGGAATTAATCCGTTTCATCTCCCTGTAGTTTCCGCTTGGCTCGACGGTCATAAACAAATCCGATGACACCCACAATGAATCCAATGCCTACGTATAAATACCAGTAAAACAACATCCCAATAGCTGCCGATGTAGCACCGCTGACGCCATCGAAGAAAAGGCCAACCAAGCCATTCAAAACAACGGCGACGAATACCGTGATGATCAATCCTTTAAGGATTATAAACATGAATTCAAACCCATCGGCAAGGTCATGCTTGGCTGACTTCAGGATTTTCAGCCGCTTCATTCCCGCGAGCGTAAGTCATCCTTCACCGCATCCCAATCCAGCACCTCCTCCGTGCCCGCCTCCACCGCAAAACGCCGCTTGTCCAGCAGCCGCTGGTGCGCCTCCGGTACGGGCGCGGCATCCACGCGCGACTGCAAATCCGCCCAGAGAATTTCCATCATCTCGATCTTCTCTCGAACCGGCAACTGGCGTACTTCCGAAATACTCATACTTGGGAAACGATTAAACAGATGACGTGGTTTTTCAAAGTCATTTCGACCCCAGCGCTCGCCGTCAACCTGATGTGCCCGGGAAAAGGGGAAGATTCGAGGTTCAACTTGATTGTTGAAAATTGATACTCCATTACCCCCTTGTCAACGTGGCCAGCCAAACATAGCCTCAACCCATGAGGCAACTTGCTCTTGTTTTGATTGCGACCGTGGCGTTGGCAGGGTGTGGGAAGAATCCTAATGAGGCCGCCAACGTGCTGTTTGTGGAGGCCGCCAAGCTGATTAGCCAGGCTCAGGCGAAAGAGGATGCCGACTACGAGGCCGCCATCGCGGACTACGAGAAGGCACTGGAACTTATCCAGAAAATTACCGACAAGTATCCGGAGGCGGACTTGGCTGTAAAGCTGGTCTCCAATGAGACCCTGTTCACCGGGGAGACACTGGCGGAGATAAAAGCGCGTATGGTGCAGTTGGTGAACATGGCCGAGAAGAGGCGCAGGGCTGCAGCCCAAGCCAAGGCAGAAGAGTTACAACGCAAGGCCGTAGCCAAGGCTGCTGCTGAGGCGCAAGCCAAGGCATTTGAAAATTCGCTGGGTATGAAATTCGTACCGGTGGCGGGGACGGACGTGCCGTTCAGTATTTGGGAGACGCGAGTGAAGGATTACGCGGCGTATGCGGCGGCCAACTCCGGCGTGGATGCGGAATGGAAGAACCCGACAGCTTTAGGCGCAAGCCTTTCGCAGACAGACACGCACCCGGTGGTGAAGGTGAGTTGGGAAGATGCGAAGGGGTTTTGCGCATGGCTGACGAAGAAGGAGTTGGCATCGGGCAAGCTAAAGGCGGGCAAGCGCTACCGGCTGCCGAGTGATGCGGAGTGGAGTGTGGCGGTGGGCTTGGCCAACGAGAGTGGCAGCACGCCCGAGGAGAAGGGTGGGGGCGTGAAGGATGTATACCCGTGGGGTCGGCAATGGCCGCCGCCGAAAGGGGCGGGGAACTATGCCGATACGGCGTTAAAAACAGAACTTGGCCCGAAATACAAAGAGGAGTCCGGGAAGGATTTGCCGGTCATAGAAGGCTACACCGACGGGTTTGCCTACACTTCGCCGGTGGGGAGTTATGCGGCGAACAAGCAGGGCATCCATGACCTCGGTGGCAATGTGTGGGAATGGTGTGAAGATAAATGGAACCCAACCAGCTCCCACCGTGTGTTGCGCAGCGGGTCTTGGTTCTACGGCACGTCCGTCAACCTGTTGTCGTCCTACCGCCTCATCATCGTCACGCCCGGTAGTCGCGTCAACATTTTTGGGTTTCGGTGTGTGTTGGATGGTTCCGGTCGGTGAGGTTGGCTTCGGTTACCTTTGAGCCTTGACCCCTTGAACCTCAACCCTCAGCCCTCAACCCTTCAAGGCGAGCGCAGCGCGCCTAGATTTTTTTGGTTCTCAATTTAGCGTCCATTCGCGGTTGCTCTCTTAAAAACTGAAACTCATTCCGTTTGTGCCGCCCCTTTGGGGCTTGAGTTGTTTTGTTGCCAACTACCCGGGGCTGACGCCCCGGGCTATTTCATGCCGCTCCTTCGGAGCTTTTTTATCACCAAACGATTGGCCAAGCTCACCTTGATCGAAATCTCCCCACTCAATCCTCAATGCCCGGGATGGGGGTGTCGGGGGCGATGTCATTTCCCTGCCAGTTTACCTTGCTGTTTTCGTATCGAAGGATGCGGGAGCGGCTGCCGGGGGCCGGCTTGCGGTTGACCTTGGGCAAAAACTTTTTGTGCCGGGCGATCACCTTGGCGTGCTTGGGCAGCTTGGCCAAGTTGACCCACTCGTGGGGGTCGTTGCGCAGGTCGTACAGTTCCTGGCTGCCGTCGGCGTACTGGATGAAGCGCCAGCGCTCACTGCGCACGCCGTGGTTGTCGTGGTTGTGCGTGGTGATCGCCGGCCACTCGCGCTTGGCCTCGGCATCGCGCAACTGCAGCACGAGGCTGTGCCCCTCAAGCCTCTTGTTTCTCGGCAGGCCAAGCAGCTCGTTGAGTGTCGGGTAAATGTCCAGCAACTCCGCCGGCCGCGAGCAAATCTGGCCACCCTTCACGCCCGGCCCGGCGAAGATGAGCGGCACGCGGGTGCCGTCGTCCCACAACGTGTTTTTGCCGGTGATGCCTTTCTCGCCGATGTGCCAGCCGTGATCGGACCACAGCACGACGACCGTGTTGTCGTCGAGTTGGTTGCGCTTGAGCGCGTCGAGCACGCGGCCGACTTGGCTGTCGACGAAACTTGTGCAGGCGAGGTAACTGCGCGTGAGGTTGCGCCACTGGTTGTTTTCCTCGAGCCATTTGTGGCGCACCTCCGGCAGGTACCAGTGCATGTACCACGAGAACCGCGGCGTGTCGTCGCGGTCGCCTCGAAGGATTTTCGGCAGCACACTGTCGTCGTCCGGGTAGAGGTCGAACCACTTTTGCGTGGCGAAACACGGCACGTGCGGCAGGAAAAACCCGACCGACAAAAAGAACGGCTCGCTTGGCTTGGCGTCGAGTTGATCGACCGCCCACGAGGCCACCTTCCAGTCGCCCTTGTCCTCGTCGTCGTGCGGGAACACCCCCCAGTCCACCAGCGGATGATTGCCGAACGGCGTCGTCACGAGCTTCTTCGGCGGGAACGGCCGCCCACTCGCACCCGGGCCAAGCTTGTCGAATTCCCGATCCGTTTTTTTGCGGCCGTAGCCGCCGTGATAAATCTTGCCGGTCGAGTAGGTCGTGTAACCGCCGTGCTGCTTGAGGTACTGCGGCAGCGTGACGAGATTCTCGAACTCCGGCAGATTGCGAAACCACGGCGCGAGTCCGTAAATGCCAGTCGTGCCCGGACGCAGCCCGGTCATCAAACTCGTGCGCGAAGGATTGCAGAGTGGCGCTTGACAATGCGCGTTAGTGAACGCCGTGCCGCGCTTGGCCAAGCGATCGATGTGCGGCGTCTTCACCATCGGATGCCCGCCGAGATAACCGATCCAGTCATTCTGGTCGTCGATGGCGATGAAGAGCACGTTCGGCTTTTTATCCGCCGCATACAGCGTGGCCGAAAACAAAACCGCAATCAGCAACTGAAGAGAATAACGCATAAACAAAACCTACCTCTCGGCCAAGCTGAAGTCAATTGACCCTGTTGTGAATAGTTAGAGGGTTTTGCCGACAGTCTAATACGCGATGCACCGTCACTTCATCGCCGTGAACCTTGTAATAAATTGCGAATGGAAACCTTTTCGCCAAGAGCCGGTGATGACCGAAGACTTTTCGGTGAATACCGGCTGTGAGTTTCAGGGTGTCGATGTCCGCAAAAAGGGAATCGTAAAATTAATCGCCAATGCCCTCCTCCTGTTCGTCATAAAACCGTTTGCCGCCGCGAAGGTCGGCAAGGCCGGAGGAGAGGACGCGCAGCCTCATTGCTCGCGCAATTTTCTTTTGGCGACCTCCCAATCGTGGGTTTGCTCCTCGCCCAGTTCGAGTCTTTGCTCTGTTTCCCTCAAGGCCTTCTCATGCCAAGCGGGCGACTCAAAGTCGGCCTCCGACTCACTGAGATCCGCCCAGAGCATTTCCATCAATTTCAGTTTCTCCGTCTTGGGAAGTTGCAATACCTGTTGTTGCACTGTCATAGCCTACCTCCATCAAAATACCATCCGTGCCGGGCTCATGCAATCAACCAATCCCGGTCGGCGTTCAATAATTCGTGCGGGGGTCGGTGCCGTTGAGGTAGTTGACGCGGCGGGGCACTTCGCCTTTGTCGAACTTGAGGTTGAGCTTGGTGGGGTCGTACTTGTGGCCGATTTGATCCCGCAAATAGACAACCGTGTTGAAGGCGATCATCAGTTCCTGCTCGGTCTCGGCGGTGTTTAGCACGTCGTAAAGCGTCGGCATCGGGTCGGCGGCACGGATGCTGCCGAGGAACTCCGCCGCTCGCACGCGCACCATCGGGTCTTTGTCGTCGAGCAACGGCGTGGCCGCCTTGGCCAACGGCTTGGCCTGCTCGCCGAAACTGGCGCACACGATCAACGCCCAGTAGCGGCGCAAATTCCCTTTCGACCGCAGCGCTTGGCCAAGTTTTTTGCGCGCCTCGGCGAACGGCACCAGCGCCAAGTCGGCGAGGTCGGACAGGCGGCTGATTTGCTTCGAATGCTCGCGGCCGAACGCCACGCCGTCGCCGAGCGCGTCGGCGGCCATGCGGTTTTCCGGGTAAAAACTCAGGTCATTGATCGACTTCATCTTGGCCCGCAACCGGCCGCGCAGATCGACCAAGCGCTTGGCGTGCTTCGGGTCGGCGGCGAGGTTGTTGACCTCGTGCGGGTCGGCGGCAAGGTCGAACAACTGCTCGGCCGGCCGGCGCTCGAAGAACTGGCGCTGCGCTGCGTTGAGCCGCTTGGCCCGGTACTCGTCCCGCCAGTTGTCGTAGGCCAGTTGCCGGTAGCGGTAGTTGTTTTGCAGGCCATCGGCGTAGTAGTTTTGGTAGTTGCGAATGTACTTCCAGTTGCCCTTGCGGAAGGTGCGCACCATGTCGAACTTCTCGTCGAACCGGTCGGCGTGGCCGAACACCTCGTCGCGCTTGGCCAAGTCGGCGGCACTCACGCCTTCGCCGAGGAACGCCACGCCGTCGAGCTGCCCGTGCGGCTCGATGCCGGCCAAGCGCAGCACCGTCGGCCCGAAGTCGATGAAGCTCACGAAGCCGTCCGTGCGGTCGCCGCGCTGGTGGTCGACGAGGTGTTTGAAATTCTCCGGGATGCGCACGACGAACGGCACGTGCAGGCCACTCTCGTAGGCGTAACCTTTGCTGCGCGGCAACACGCCGCCGTGGTCGCCGAAGTAAAACACAAACGTGTCCTCCAGCAGGCCGTCCTCGGCGAGTTGCTGGACGACGCGGCCGACGTGGCCGTCGATCAACCGCATGCGGTCGAAGTACCGCGCCATCGTGTAGCGCATGATCGGCGTGTCGGGAAAGTACGGCGGCAACTCGACCTCGCCCGGCGGGGTGGTTGTCGGCGTCTTCATCTGCTTGAGCGGGAAGTGGAGCGAACTTTCGTGCGAGTCGGCGAACGACTGCATGTGAAAGAACGGCATCGCCTTGTCCGGCCGGTTGCGCCAGCTCGCCTTGCGGGACGACATGTCCCACGCCAGCTTCATGTCGACCGCGAAGTTGTAGTCGGTCTTGGCGTTGTTCGTCGCGTGGTAGCCGTGCTCGCGCAGCGTCGCCGACCACGGCCGCACGCCCGGCGGCAAATGCGCCACCGCCGATTTGCGGTGGTACTGGAAACCGACGCGTGGCGCGTGCATGGCGGTGGCCAGAGTTGACCGCGCCACGGAGCAGACCGGCGCACCGGAGAAGGCGTGGTTGAACGTCAGCCCCTCGGCGGCCAAGCGCTCGATGTTCGGCGTGACGCCGAGTTTGTGGCCGTACAGCCGCAGGTAATGCACCGAGTTGTCCTCGGAGACGATGAAGACGAAGTTCGGCCGCTTGGCCGGTTCCGCCGCCTTGGCCAAGCCGGACAAGGCGCAAGCCGCCAGCACACCGAGTATCAATCGAGAAAAGCGCATCCACGGAGTCAAAGCCAAACGCTTGGCCAATGGCAACGCCAAAACACCGGTTTTGGGTTGTGTTTTGCCGCCGTTGCCGGTAGTAATCCCGCCGCAACTCGCGACCCGATTTTACAAAAGTTACTGAAATGGCTTACTTCCCGAAGATCAAAAAAATCAAATACGAAGGCCCGGACAGCAAAAACCCGCTGGCCTTCAAGTGGTACGACGAGAATGAAATCGTCGCCGGCAAAACCATGAAGGATCACCTGCGGTTCTCCGTGGTTTACTGGCACACCTTCCGCAATCCGCTGTCCGACCCGTTCGGCGCCGGCACGGCATTGCGCCCGTGGGACGACGGCACCGAGTCGGTCAAGAACGCCCAGAAACGCGTCCGGGCCGCCTTCGAGTTCATGGAGAAACTCGGTGCGCCGTACTACGCTTTCCACGATCGCGACGTCGCGCCGGAAGGCAAAAGCCTTGCCGCCTCCAACAAGAATCTCGACGCCGTGGCCAAGGTACTCAAGGCCGAGCAGCAGCGCACCGGCATCAAGCTGCTCTGGGGCACCGCCTGCCTCTTCGCCAACCCGCGCTACATGCACGGCGCCGCCACAAGCTGCAACGCCGACGCCTTCGCCTACGCCGCCGCGCAGGTGAAAAAAGCCATCGAGGTCACCCACCAACTCGGCGGCGAAGGCTACACA
>Ga0209554_1000825_pt1 | contig 25484 bp, 23 predicted proteins | sample MarorgKNORR_S2LV_5_FD_188221 | JGI IMG/M metagenome (GOLD analysis project Ga0209554, IMG submission 188221) | Marine microbial communities from the Southern Atlantic Ocean, analyzing organic carbon cycling - Bottom_A/KNORR_S2/LV (SPAdes) (version 2) | ecosystem: Environmental > Aquatic > Marine... | reverse complement strand
AAATACAGAGGGGTTGCGTCTAACAATTAGTTTTTCAGCAGCCTGCTAGGTCTCAGGTTCCACCATATGCAGCGTTTGAGTCGGAAACGCAAACTCCGCACCGTGACTTTCCACAATGGCTACAATCTCAAGCAGGACTTTTTCTTTGACGTGATGATACTCAATCCAGTTTGTCGTTTTTGTGAAGGTGTAAACAAAAAACTCCAGGGCGGAATCAGCAAACGCATTAAAATTCACGATCAGCGTTCTGTTGGTGTCAATATCAGGATGCTGCTTCAACATGCCGCGCACATCGTCAACTATCGTTTTCATCTTGCTCGCATCGCCGTAACGAACACCGATGGTTTCGAAGATACGCCGATTACGCATTCGAGATGGATTCTCAACAGAGATAATCGAAAAGATTGAATTCGGCACGTACAAAGGTCGCTGATCAAAGGTTCTGATGACGGTGAGTCGCCAGCCAACATGTTCGACGGTACCTTCAATATCCCGATCAGGGCTCCGTATCCAATCACCGACTACAAAGGGACGGTCCAGATAGATCATCAATCCGCCGAAAAAATTAGCCAACAAATCTTTAGCGGCAAAACCAACGGCAATGCCGCCGATGCCACCAAATGCCAGAATGCCCGAAACGCTGACGCCGAGCGTTTGTAATACGGACAGGACGGCGGTAATGATGACCGATACCCGAAGCAGCTTGCCGATAGCATTGGAGGTAGTCACATCGGCGCCATCATTGATGAAGGCTTTTTCTGCTTCACTGAGAAACCGTGTGAGGAACAAGGCGAGCAATCCAACGACGGCGATGAAACGGGTCGGGTCGATCAATTCCTCCAACATGCTTGCCGTATCCTGCGCGATGATCTCTGCTGCCCAACTAATGCCCAGCACCCAGATAAGCCATGCAAGGGGTTTGCGTGCTGATCGGACTAACGCATCGTCCCACAGTGTTTCACTCTTCTCGGTTTGCTTTTCCAATGCAATCAACAAACGGCGAGCAATGGAGTTGGCAAACAGGGTGATAAACACCACCAGGAATACCCAGAAAACTTCTGGATGTGTTAACAGCCGTTGCAATTCACTTAAGGATTCTTCCATTCTTACTTAACCTTCACGTTTAGTTTCGGATTCCAGGACTAAAAATAACGTACCAATTCCAGCTTAAGAAAGTCTTCGTCTTGGAACAATCCAAGTTCGGACTCAGTATCGTTCAAAGCATCCAACACCGACAAAATACCATCGGAGACACTGCTGCCATTGCTGAAAACAGACGCCTCAACGATGATCTTCCAGTTCGCACCAATACGACTGCTGGCTTCCATGGTCATGAGATATTCATCAGAGTCCAGATCATACAACCAGACCAGCAATGCAGTTGTATCAGCCGGGTTGTTCAGTGTGTATCGAAAACCCAGGGCAATATCATCTTCGCCTATCACCGGGGCGGCGTCACCGCGATCATCAAACAGATACTCTGCGACCACGCCAAGATCACTGCGGCTGCCAAACACGCCCACGAAGGTTTTCTCAAAACCAAAAGTCGCCGCAGAATATCGATCACCCTGTCCGCTGCGGGTAATCGCTTCAAGTTTGATCGCCCAATCTCCGATAAAATACTGTGCGTCCACGCCGGTCTGGTCGATGACATCATAAAAAGGTATGAACACGGCGTTTACGGGAAAACCAGATTCATCGACCACCAATTGCAACTGGAGTCGGGGTTCTCGCGAGGTACCCGAGAAGTGTGACAAGCCCAGCTCCAATTCACCAAAATAATTGGACCAGCGTATGGCAAAGTCTGTTCGATATTCTTCAGCGCTCGATTCAAAAACAGCCGAGTCTTCATCCACCAGAAACGGCAAGCGCGGGCGACCGTTTTTGCCGGGATAATTTCGTTCACGAAATCCAGTCAGCATATAGACATCCAATATACCCCAGTCGCGTTGCAACGACAGGTTAATCATTGGCTGGCCTAGCTTTTCTTCACCGTCTGGATTTTCAACATTGTCCGTTTGATTGATGATGTCGACAAGGTGCTGGGATTCGGTGACTCCCCAGAAGACCTTGCGAATACCGGTTCTAAGTTCCCAGTTGTCTTCGACATGCACCCAGGTAAGTTCCCTGATGTCGGCATGAGTCCTTTCATCATCTTCGGCATCCCAGCGCAGGTAAGGGACGAAGGCAAATATGTCACTGCCATCATTCCAGGTTCTGTAGTATTCGGATTGAATGCTGATCGAGCTGTGAAACTCTTCCAGGTCGTTAACACCGGGGTCGTTGAACACCCTGATTTCTGTGGCAATATCGGTGCGCCACCGCCCGGGGCCAGTTGATTTATCGCGGGTCAGGCCAAACCAGGCGCTTTTTTTTTAACCGCGCAAGATTGAAATCGCTATCATCACCGGGATTTCTGGCCACAGTCTGTCGACCCTGAACTGTCGACGACCGACCTCTTTGTAGCTGGCTAATTTCCTGGGAAGCCGGCGACCCGGGTTGGCTTGTCTGATAAGCAGCAACCCCTTTGAGCACCCAGGCGCCCTCGATGCCGAGTTGCTGCAATCTATCAATGAGCCCTGCTTCCTCACCGGGAGAAACAGATCCAAGCAATACCCGATGATAATTCGTGCCTTGCACGGTAGTGGGTTCAACGTTGACCGCTATTTCGAGAGACCCAAGTCTCTGTGCAAGCTCGCGGGCTCTTCCGGATTCCCGAAAACTACCAGCGACAACATAACTTCCCGCTCTGCTCATTGACTCCCAATCGCTGACTTCAAGCAGTTCATCTGATGCCGCGAAATCATCGAAATCATCGATATAATATTCGTCGAATTCATCCAGGTCATCATCAAAGGCACCCAGCAGCGCATCAATCTCTGCCAGCTCGGCTTCGTCAAATTCCGAATCCAGCATGATGTCCGCAAATACGGTTTCCATATAGGGAGTGTATTGATCAAATCGCAAAGTCCAGGGATCATGGATGCCAACTTTCTGGAGTTGAAATCGCAAACCCGCCTGATCGCTCTCATCGCTCATCAGGCCGGTTAACAAACGATACTGAACTGCACCTTTGACAATAGATTCATACAGAAGAACTTCAATGCCGCTTTCATTACTGATTCGCTTGCCCTCATCCCTGGCGGCAGCTTGCTCAACATAACTGCCCAGGACCCAGAATAGCTCCGCAGCGTGAGCCGGCAGAGATACTGAGATTAGCAAGATAAGAAAAAATCGATTCATAGGAGTTCAGCTCTTTCGTCCATTATCTAGCGTATACGAGTCTAGCGCATTCTCTGCAGGGCATTTTTTGTGAAATCACGATCTTCGAGCCCGGTCGAAAACCGGTACTCGTTCCACAGGAGTTCAGTACTTTTCTTATTCACATGATTCACCATCATCATTGAATCTGCACGCCAGAATTTATCCATATATTGTTGATAGCCATGAAACGTCAACGTCTTTAGATGTGAATCTTTTCTATCGTAGTAATCAACTTTCAATGGTCGGTAATGTGTTTTATCGAACCAGCTTATCTGTCGAGTGTACCCGGAATATCTGTCAACTGGATAGCGCTCCACCACAAAACAATCCTGACCGTCAAAGACCTCGTCGCGCAGGTACTTGTAGGTGAATTTTTCAACTTCCTGCGAGCTTAGATCTTCGAAAGCAAACTCACTACCCACAAAGGGTCCTGACTTGTTTTTCGAAGCAATGCGTTTCACACGTTTGAGTGCCGGTAAGTTCAGCCACTGATCATCATCACCAACTTTATGCGTGAATGTGAGTAAACCCGTGCCTTTTACATCGCGAGGCGTATCGAACACCATCAGGCTTTTATCACCGTCCTCGATAACTTCAAGGATTTTCAGACGCATTTCACGATGGTTTTCGGCGCCTTTGGCATTACGAAGGATCATGCTCATACTGACCTGTACATCGATATAACCCTGGTCGCGCTTATCCGCTTCCATCGCGATTTCCAGGCCAACCTCTTCCGGGGTCTGTCCGATGGCGAATGACACTTGTAGGGCTATCAATACTGCTAATAATCTCATCTTGTTGCCAAACACTGAGCCGCTGGATCGGCGATTATACCTGAAGCGAGCCAGTTCTCTATCTGGGGCTATTAGCGGATTCAACCTGGGATTAACTGGGCTACTGGCTTTAACCACGTGCCAGGTGTTGAAAAAGGTGTTGAAAAAACGTTGCCATGGCCCTTTTCCTGTATATAATCCCAGTAACTGTATAAATACCCATATGTTTAGGTTCACTAATTTATTTAGGTTCACAACCCTGACAACATGAATAGGCCAACGCCATGAACAAACTGACACCAAGACAGAGCGAAGTCCTCGAATTCATTAAAAGCTATATTGAAGAAACAGGTTATCCGCCTACCCGTGCAGATATTGCCAAGGAGCTCGGTTTCAAGAGTGCCAATGCATCAGAAGAGCATTTGAAAGCTCTGGCACGCAAAGGCGCGATAGAAATGATCCCCGGCACTTCTCGCGGTATTAGATTACCCGTCAGTGAAGGCATCCCTATCGTTGGTCGCGTTGCAGCCGGCAGCCCAATCCTTGCAGAAGAGCACATTGAGGATTACTGCGACCTGCCCTCATCCTTTTTCAGTCCGAGCGCCGACTATCTGCTGCAGGTGCGCGGCGACAGCATGATCGAGCGCGGTATTCTTGATGGCGATTTGTTAGCAGTGCACAGAACACAAAGTGTTAACAACGGCGACATTATTGTTGCTCGAATCGATGATGAAGTGACCGTAAAAACCTTTAAGAAATCGCGCAGCAAATACCAGGTGACATTGCTACCTGCAAATCAGGATTACTCACCCATCGAAGTTGACTTGCGATACCAGGAATTTGAAATAGAAGGTGTTGGCGTGGGTGTGATCAGACATTAGCTTCTGGCCTCTGGCTCCATACCCACCCACTTTTCTGGAGTCATTGGCTGAAGCTATTTTTTCAACCGAAAACTAGCCGGCAGGCGATTTTTTCTTAGCCTTTGATTTTTTTTTGGCTTTCGCTTTCGGTTTGGTTTCCGTCTCCACCCAACGTCCATCGATATAGTCAGCCCGCCAGCCAGAAGGTTTACCCTTCTCATTCTCGGTCATGACATATTGCTTTTTCGTTTTGCGGGCGAATTTCACCAGGCTGCGACGGCCCTGGCTGTCTTTCACGGGCGCGCGCATGAGAAACCCATACTTGGGATCAATTTCATTCTGATGCGGAAGCAGTTCATCCAGATAGGGCGCGCGGGTTTCACGATTCTTGGGAAATTGACTCGCCGCCAGAAAAATACCTGCCGCACCATCCCGCAACACATAGGTATCGTCGACCTTTTGGCATTCCAGTTCCGGCATCGCCACAGGGTCCATCTTGGGAGGCGCTGGTTCTCCATTGCGCAGCAGCTTACGGGTGTTCTTACAGTCGTCGCTGGTGCAGCCAAAGTATTTGCCAAAACGGCCTGTTTTGAGTTGCATCTCTTCGCCGCACTTATCACATTCAAGCAAAGGTCCATCGTAACCCTTGATTTTGAATTCGCCCTTTTCAATCGCGAAGCTGTCACAATCAGGATTGTTACCACACAGGTGTAGTTTTCTTGCCGTGTCGATCAGGTAGCTGTCCATCGCCGTACCGCACTTGTCACAACGACGCTTGTTGAGAAGAATCCGCGATTCTTCTTCCTCGTCGCCATTGACACTGACCACTTCGTCGCCGGAGATAAGATTGATCGTGCTTTTACAGCGTTCTTTTGGTGGCAGTGCGTAACCGGAACAGCCAAGGAATACGCCGGTGCTGGCCGTGCGAACCTGCATGTTTCGACCACACTTCTCACATTTGATGTCCGTCATCGAGGGCTGATTGGCTCGCATACCATCTTCGCCACCGGCTTTTTCGAGTTTTGCCTCAAAATCCTTGAAGAAATCGTCCAGCAGTGTCTTCCACTCGACGTTGCCATCCGAAACCTTGTCCAGACTTTGTTCCAACTGTGCGGTGAAATTGTAATCGAGCAGATCCTCGAAACTTTCGTTCAATCTCTCCGTAACAACATCGCCAATCTTCTCAGCATAAAACCGCTTGTTTTGCAGGCTAACGTAACCACGATCCTGAATAGTGGTGATGATCGAGGCATAGGTAGATGGCCGACCAATGCCACGCTTCTCTAGTTCCCGGACAAGACTCGCTTCGCCATAACGAGACGGCGGCTTGGTAAAGTGTTGCGAAGGCAGCAACTCTTTCAGGTTAAGGATCTGATCCACTTCATATTCAGGCAGTGGTTGCTCTTCTTCTTTGCGGCCTGCTGGCGGCTGGACTCTCGTGTAACCGTCAAACCGGAGAATACGACCACGAACACGTAGTTCCAGACTTGTCGCTGCAACCAGAACGGTCGTGCTCAGGTAATCTGCATTGGGCATCTGGCAGGCAACAAATTGGCGCCAGATGAGTTCATAGAGTCGTTCCGCATCTCGCTCCATTTTAACTAACGAAGTCGCCTTGACCGAAGCATCCGACGGCCTGATCGCTTCGTGTGCTTCTTGAGCACCTTGTTTGCTGGAGTATCTCCTCGGCTCATCGGGCAGGTACTGCTTGCCGTACTCAGCGCTAATGAGGTCTCGGCAGGCAGCAACGGCTTCACTACTCAAATTCGTGGAATCTGTTCGCATATAGGTGATGTAACCGGCCTCGTACAGCCTCTGCGCCATCATCATGGTTTTCTTCACGCCGAATCCGAGCCGCGTGCTCGCCGCCTGCTGAAGTGTCGAGGTGATATACGGTGCGGTGGGTCGGGTCTGTGTGGGTTTATCTTCGCGGCTGGTGACGCGGAAGGCTGCGCTGTTCAGGATTGCCAATGCGGAGTCAGCTTGCTCTTTATTGACGGGCCGAAAATTCTTGCCGTCTTGCTTGGCTACCTGAAACTTTACGCCATCGCCAGCTTCATCGGCTGCCTGGGTGAGTAGGGCAAAAATGTCCCAATACTCTTCGGGTATGAACGCCCTGATTTCCCGTTCACGCTCGACGATCAATTTTACCGCGACTGATTGCACCCGGCCTGCGGACAGACCACGTGCGATCTTTGCCCACAACAAGGGGGACACCATAAAGCCAACAACCCGGTCAAGAAAACGACGAGCCTGCTGCGCACTCACGTGATCCATGTTGATCTCGCCAGGCTCCTCGAAAGCTTCCTGAATGGCTTTTTTGGTAATCTCGTTAAACACGACTCGCCGGAATCGGGATTCGTCACCGCCGATCGTTTCTCTTAAGTGCCAGGCGATCGCCTCACCTTCACGGTCAAGGTCAGTGGCCAGATATATTATATCCGCGTCTTTTGCGAGTCTTCTTAATTCTGATACAACCTTCTCTTTGCCCGGCAGGATTTCGTAATTAGCTTTCCAGTTGTTATAGGGGTCAATACCCATTCTGGCAACCAACTGCTTGCGGGCCTTCTCTTTCTTGTACGCCGCTTTCCTTTCTGGCGCCATCTTGCGAGTCTTCGCTGCTTCTTTCGCACGCGCCTTCGGATCACTTTTGCTATTGCCGCTCACAGGCAAGTCCCGGATATGTCCGACACTTGATTTCACAATGTAATCATCGCCGAGATAGCGATTAATCGTTTTCGCTTTCGCTGGAGACTCGACAATAACGAGCGATTTTCCCATTCGATCCTTCTCTGCTTACCGATGTTTGCCGCTTATAAGACAAGCGAGCTGTTGTTAACGGGCGACATATATAAGGTCAACGTTGGCCAAGGTCAAGCGGCAATAACTTTTTTTCATACCGACGCCAGGGTTTTTTTACTGACCTGTCCATTTTACTTTACGCTCAAACAGGATGGAATTGTCAAGCGCTTGATTTTCAAGTGAGCCATTTCAGTGACGAGAGGTCAGTAAAATCTCACCCAGGAGCGTCATCTTCGCTGGGTGCGTGTAATGCCTGGTCAGCGCAATGTTTAAGAAAATCAAACAGCGTTGTCTCGCTGCCTTTGGTTTTTTCATGCCAGTAAACGGTGATGTTGTAACTTACCTCTTCCACCTGCTCCACATCCTCCGGCAAGGCTTCAATGGCATTATTGAGCCAATCGATGAGTTCCGTATTCATCGAATCACTGGGACCAAGTTGCCACCGCCAATTTTTGTCCGGCATTTTTTGCAGGCACCAATCAACCTGGGGAAGCTGACGCCAATCTCTTGCCCGCTTTCTCTGGAGTCGGTAACCCACGACTTTCAGAAGCGGGGCAATTGCCTTGCCCGTGGGTGAGACGTATTTATCCTGATGGGGATTGGGATCGCTGATGGTCGTTAATTCAACGGAAACACCTGCAGTCCTTGCAGACTTGCGCATTTTTATTTGTTCTTTTTGCCGTGCCGAAGGCAGCACGCCGATGATAGGCACGATGATAAAAAGCAGTGCAACGCCAATAATCACGTAGATCAATTGGAAGCCTCAACGGAATCGAATTAAACTGTGGTTGTGATCGCCATTTTAACTGTGTACATTTGGCGAAAATCCAGCCACAAAATAACAACAAAGTAAGGTGGATGCGATGGGTGAATACAACCACATTCTGGTAGGCGTCGATTTGACAGTCGAGTCCCGCGACGTCTCAAAACGTGCCTGCGCACTCAGGAGTGCTTTTGACGCTCGATTGAGCTGTGTGCATGTTATTGAACCCCTGTCACTGGCCTATGGCGGCGATATTCCGATGGATCTATCCACCATCCAGGAACAAATTCAGGAAACCGCGAAAACCCACCTGGCGGAATTTGCCCAATCGCTGGGCATCGAGGAACAAGACCGACATCTCATCTTTGGACGCCCGGAAACCGAAATTCACACCCTGGCCGAGGAGATCAACGCAGATTTGATCGTTGTTGGCAGCCACGGCCGACATGGACTGGCGCTGTTACTGGGTTCAACCGCAAATGGCGTTCTGCATGGTTCACCTTGTGACGTTCTGGCCGTTCGCGTCGGGACCTGACTGGGTGCCAAAGATTCATTACTCTTGGACCCAAACAGTCATCGTAAACCCAATTTGAAACATTTAGTGCTACTTGCCGTGGCAGCGCTTGCCAGTTCAATCAGCGTTGCAGACTTTTCCAGAGGCGCGGCCTACAACCCGACCCTTTCACCTGATCGATTCGAACAGCGCCAGCGATATCTGGATGCCATCCACCTGGTCCGCACCAGCCAGTTCACGCGGTTACAGAAGTTCAAGCCACAACTTCGAACCTATGCGCTGTATCCCTATCTTGAATACACCGAAATGGCCTACCGCATTTCACGGCAGTCCGAGCAGGATATCCTGGCATTCGCAGAACAATATCAGGACACCCCGCTTGTTGAACCTCTCATGGCCCATTGGCTATCAAGCCTTGCCAAACGAGGGCAGTGGCAGATGTTCATCACCCATTACGACAAGATAACGCCAGGCAAAGCGCTTGGCTGCCACTACGGCTACGCCTTGTACAAAACCGGGCAAATCAACCAGGCCATGGAAGAAGCCAGGTTACTCTGGACGGTTGGATTCTCACAGCCAGATGAGTGTGATCCGATCTTCAATGTGTGGCGCGGTAATAAAGGTATGACCGACGAAATTGCCTGGCAGAGATTTGCCATGAGTCTCCAGGAAAACGAGAAGAAACTTTCCAAATACTTATTACGATTTATCTCAAGGCAGGACAAACCATTCGCGTCCAACTATCGCCTGGTGCATCTGAAACCCTCCACGATCAAACGCTATAACGCCTTTAAAAGACCTCACCTGAGAAATCGCGAGATTGTGCTTCATGGCGTGAAACGGCTCGCAAGGACGGATCCCGAAGACGCGCTGGCGACATTGCGGCGCTACCAGTCGATACACAACTTTGACCCGGAGGCATTAGAGAACGCTTATGCAGCCATCGGTATTCAACTCGCCGCGAAATCACAGGACCTTAGCCTCACCGAGTCTTTGCCGGTCAATCTGCGTGAATATCCTAAACTCATTGAAGCACGCCTGAGACAAAGCCTGAAATACGGGGACTGGAGCAATGTGATTGTACTGATCAACCTGTTACCCGAAGACCTACAGACATCAGCTCGATGGCAATACTGGAAAGCCCGGGTGCTGGCACAATCCAGCGACGAAGCGGATCGACAAATCGCCACTCGAATCTTTATGACCTTAAGTGAGGTTAGATCCTTCTACGGTTTCGTTTCTGCTGACATATTACAAACCCAATACAACTTCCAGGATCAGCCTAATCCAGTGACCCTCGAACAGATACTTTCCATGGAAGAAACGCCCGGTATACAGCGTGCACTTGAATTATTCGCACTGGGCGAACGGGCACCTGCCCGGCGGGAATGGTATTTCTCGACGGCGGACTTTTCGCAGCCTGAAAGGAAAATTGCCGCACGAGTCGCCCTTCGGTGGGGTTGGTACAAAGCAGCCATTCAAACCATGATTGATGCGGGCGCCTGGAATCATCTGGATTTTCGATTCCCCATTGCCTATCAGGATACGTTCATCGAACATGCCAGACGCGCGAATGTCCCGGTGCAATGGAGCCTTGCCATTGCCCGTCAGGAAAGTGCATTTATGCCAGATGCGAAATCGCCATCCGGCGCACTTGGCGTCATGCAGCTCATGCCGGCTACTGCCAAAATAGTCGCGAAAAACCTGGGGTTAAGCTACGACAGTAACACCAGCCTGATCAGACCAGACCTGAATATCAGGCTGGGCACGCACTATCTTGGACAAATGCTGCGAAAATTTGATAACAATCGGATACTGGCCTCCGCCGCCTATAATGCGGGACCGGGCCGGGTTAATCAGTGGCTCGATCCGAGCATTCCTTTTGACGTGTGGATTGAGATCATCCCGTTTACCGAAACCAGGAACTATGTACAGAATGTATTGACGTTCTCAAGTATTTACAGTCGCCGTATGGATGAAGAGCAACCGCTTCTCTACCCCCACGAACGAAACTATTTCTCCCCCCGGCGGATCAGCACGATTCAGCCGAAACCAAAAAAACTGCCCGAAAACAGCTAGGGATCCTCAAATAGTGATGCGGCATGCCGACCAGACATTCCCCAGGGATTCTTGAGTGTTAATTGATATTGGTGCCAACCTGACACACGACTCCTTCGATCACGATCTGGATGAAGTCATGCAGCGTGCGTTCGATGCTGGCGTGAAGCAGTTAGTGGTAACCGGCGCTTCGGCCAACGGTAGTGAGCAGGCGGCAAAACTGGCGCGCGGCCATGAGGCCTTGTTCGCCACTGCCGGTATACATCCACACCATGCCGAAGAGACTAATTCTGAGGTACTGGGTAATCTCGCCAAGTTAGCTGAACACGACAAGGTCGTCGCCATCGGTGAAACCGGTCTCGATTTTTTTCGTGATTTCTCGCCGCGCCCCACCCAGATAAAGTCCTTCGAACAGCATATTGCGCTGGCTGTCGATTCGGGTCTGCCTATGTTCCTGCACGAGCGGGATGCACACCCGACCTTTGGTGAAGTGCTTGGCGCCCATCGAGATGAATTATCCAATGTCGTGGTGCACTGTTTCACCGGAGAAAAAGAAGCGCTCTTTACCTATCTCGATCTGGATTGTTACATCGGCATCACCGGCTGGATCTGTGATGAACGCCGCGGTGCGAATCTGCTGGAACTGGTGAAAGAAATACCCCGGGAGCGCTTGTTGCTTGAGACCGATGCCCCTTATCTGATGCCAAGAACTCTCAAGCCCAAACCGAAGACCCGTCGCAACGAACCACAGTACCTGACGGAGGTCTGTCGTACGGTCGCCAGGGTGCGAGACATGCCTTACGAGGAACTGGCGCTAAGCACCTCGGACAATGCCCGGCGATTCTTTGGGATTCCCAGCCTGTGAACCTGTACCCCCATGTCTGATATAAAATTGTCTGATACAAAATTGTCTGGCACAAAAATACCTGGCGCAAAATTAACTGGCGCAAAGTCACCCACATCAAATTTGCCGAAAATCAGGCAAGTGCAGCTATTTACCACGCTAGGCTGTCATCTATGTGAAGAAGCCAACGATCAGTTACTGGTTTTGCAGAAGGAGGGGCTGGCCATTGAAATCTGCGCTGTTGAGATCGCTGATTCAGAGGACCTGCTGCATCGCTATGGTATTCGAATTCCCGTCATTGCGATCGCCGAGGACGAAATTGACTGGCCCTTTACCATCGATCAACTGCGATCTTTTCTGGGGAGCGTCTGATTAAGAGTATCCCTTGCGAACTGATACTATAAAAACAGATTAATCGGGCGCCAAAGCCATGCCACCCCTACTACAATGCCAGCGAGTCTCGCACTCGATGGGAATCAAATCGCTGTTCCAGAACCTGGACCTGACCATCAATGCGGACGACAAAATAGGTCTGGTTGGACACAACGGTTCCGGCAAATCGACCTTGCTGTCGATACTCAATGGATCAGAACAACCCGATGCGGGCGATCTGTCCCGCAACAGAGACCTGCATCTTGAAACCGTCGAGCAATTCATTGATCCCGCACTGAACGGCAGGGCCTTGCTTGAGGCGCTGGTCGAAAAGCTGCCCGGGGAAGAAAAGCTGAGCAGCACCTACAAGGCCGAACAGTTGCTGAATAAACTGGGATTTTCTGAACGAGAGTATGGCTTCAAGGTGAAGGATCTCTCCGGCGGACAGCAGAACCGATTGATGTTCGCCCGCGCCTTGATCACGGATCCAAACCTGATTCTATTCGACGAACCGACCAACCATCTGGATCTCAAAACATTGCTCATCTTCGAGCGCTATCTTCAGGAGATGCGCGCCGGTTTCCTGATTATCTCTCACGATCGTGAGTTTCTGGATTCGGTGACCAGACGCACGGTGTTTTTACGGGACGAACGGATTTACAACTTCGATATGCCTTATACCAGGGCACGCATTGAGCTCGATGAGCAGGACCTGGCGGCCCAGACTGCACGGCAAACAGAAGAGAAAAACATCAAACGACTTGAGGCAAGCGCACACCGGCTCGCGCTCTGGGGCAAGGTCTACGACAACGAAAAATTCGCCCGGAAAGCCAAGAGCATGGAAAAGCGCATTGACAAACTCAAAGACGACAAGACGTTTGTCACCCGGGGCCCGGGTCTAAATCTCAGCATTGATGTCGGCAGCGCCCAGGCAAACCGGATGCTGCATATTGAATCCAGGGGCATAGTATCGCCCGATCAAAAACCGTTATTTCATATTGAAGATCTGATGATTCGACCCGGCGAGCGGGTCGCATTGCTAGGTCATAATGGTGTCGGCAAGACAACCCTCATCAACCTGGTGATGGAAAAATACCGGCACGACAAAAGCGGCGACATCGTCAAGTTCAATCCGCAATGTGACATCGGTTACTACGACCAGGAATTACAATTACTTGATGAGAGCCCGGGACTCATGGAGACCCTGCGCAACCACTGCGGCGGGCCTGATACCACGTATAAGTCCTCGCTCATCAAGGCGGGGTTTCCCTACAGGGAACTCGATAAGCGGGTAGGCGTCTTGTCTGGCGGCGAAAAAGCACGCCTGATGTTCCTGATCATCAAGTTGAACCGACCCAACTTCCTGATTCTGGATGAACCCACCAACCACATTGATCTTCAGGGCAAAGAAGAACTGGAACAACAGATCCTGGAATCCAATGCGACCGTGCTGATCACTTCCCATGACCGACGGTTTGTTGACAATATCGCAGATCGATTTGTGCTCATCAGCAATGGGCAACTAAAAGAAATCAATTCTCCGATTGAGTTCTACCAGATGGAGGTACCGGTCACACAGACAGTTAAGCATCGATCCAGTGTTCCTAATCAATTACCGACTAACAGTGAGGACCTGCTCACACGTATTGTGGAACTTGAAACTCTGCTAAATGCAGACCTCGCCCGCAAACCCCGGTTCCAAAAACCAAAGCTTCAGGCGGCGTGGAAAGATGAATTGGAGGAGTTGAACAAAAAGCTCTGACAAATAACGAGCCCCGTCATTTTGACCGAGCAATGACGTCTATTTTCGTCATCTTGACCGGAGTGAGCGCAGCGAACGCAGAGGAAAGATCCCTCCCTGAATCCCACTCGTATCAACAACGGTTTTCAGGCTCCTGCGTCTATCGCGCCAACGCATTCAATATCGAGCAGTGGACAGCAGATTCTTCACCACCCGTACAGGCATCAGTAATCTGCTGCAATGCAGCTTTCATTTTTGTTAGCTCTGCGAGTTTTTCACTGATGGACATCAGCTTCTGTTCTGCTATCAATTTCACTTCGCCGCAGGTTGCGGCTTCTTTCTCCACCTGAAGCGACAGTAATTCGCTGACTTCTTTCAATGAGAAACCCATGCCCCTGGCACGGCGAACAAAGTGCACACGACGCACATCAAGCGGTGTATACAAACGATAGCCGGCGTCGCTTCTTCTCGGTTCCGGCAGCAAACCTTCGGATTCGTAATAGCGCAACGTTTCGGCACTCGTGCCTGTCTGGCTGGCGAGCTCTCCAATTTTCAGATAACCCATGTCTCTATCCTCCTGCCTGTCTGCTTCCTGTTAAGCCTATAGTCTACTCCAATGTTTGGGATCTCCACAGAATCTCACGCGCATGGCCTTCCCACCGTCATTATTGCGCCATAAACTGCATGTTCATTGGGCTGTTGTAGGGGGAGGAAACATGACACAAACACTGATTGACGGACTTTGCTTCGGCGAAGGTCCCAGATGGCACGAAGGCAAACTGTGGTTCTCGGACATGCACGCCAATACGGTCTACACCGTTGATATGGCAGGCGATCTCCAGACCATAGTGACCCTCGACAATGACCAGCCTTCCGGCCTGGGCTGGCTGCCAGACGGGCGATTGCTGATCGTCTCCATGACTCAGCGAAAATTACTGGTGTTCAGTGACGGAGAATTGGGTGAATTTGCAGACCTGAGCGGACTGGCAACGTTTCACTGTAACGATATGGTGACCGACAGCCAGGGCCGGTCCTACGTCGGCAACTTCGGCTTTGACCTGCATAGCGGGTCAGAAAGCGCCAAAGCAGCTATGGTGTTGGTTCAGTCAGATGGCTCAACTGAAATCGCTGCAGAGGGTCTCGATTTTCCCAACGGCACCGTCATTACGCCAGACGGCAAGACATTGATCGTTGGCGAGTCTTTCGGGGCACGACTAACCGCCTTCGACATTCAGGATAATGGTTCACTCACCAATCGTCGCGTCTGGGCCCAAATGGAGGGTTCCGTGCCTGACGGCATCTGCCTGGACGAAGCCGGTGGTATCTGGGTAGCCTCGCCGATCAGCAATGAGGTCTTGCGAGTTGTTGAAGGCGGTGAAGTAACCGACCGGATCAGCATCGAAAACCAGGCTTACGCCTGTATGCTGGGAGCAGAAGATGGCAAGACACTGTTTATCCTCACCTCAAAAAGCTCACAGCCCGATGAATGCATCGCAGAGAAATCTGCCGCGGTAGAAACGATCGAGGTTGCTCATGCAGGCGCAGGTCTACCGTGAACAAAACCAGAATTGCAGTGCTCAATGGCGGCGATTCCGCTGAGGCCAGCGTTTCGCGCAGCAGTGCCCGGGGGGTAGTGAAGGCACTTAAAGAAAATTATGAATCAGTCACCAGTATCGAACTGGACACCAAGATTGCCAACTCACTTGCTGACTGCAAACCCGATATTGTCTTCCCCATCTTGCATGGTCCCCCGGGGGAAGATGGCACTTTACAGGGGTTTCTTGAGATTCTGGGCTATCAATATGTCGGCAGTGATGTGCACAGCAGCGCATTCGCCATGGACAAGATTGTCGCCAAAGAAGTATTCCGCAGTGCCAATCTGCCAGTGGCCAGACAGTGCGTCGTTACCCGCGACCAGGGGCTAGCCGACGCCGTTGCCCAGATCACCGAGAGCCTGGGCGACCAGGTGGTGGTCAAACCAGCATGCCAGGGCAGTGCGATTGGCATCACCTTAATCAATAACGCAAACCAGCTGCACGACGCGGTGACCGCTGCATTCGAATTTGATCATCGGCTACTGGTGGAAGAGCGCATTGACGGCAAGGAAATAACCGTTGGTGTGATTGATACAGACAAAGGCACCGAGCCCTTCCCCGTGATTGAAATTACCACGCCCGAGGACAGCTGGTATGACTTTGACCACCGGTATACCGAAGGCTGGTCAGAACACATCATGCCCGCAGAGCTGCGCGACTCACAATCGACTGCATTGCAGGAAATTGCCGTGGCTGCGCATCAGGCGCTGGGCTGCCGTGATCTGTCCCGGGCTGATTTTATCGTCACTGACACGGATATTGTGCTACTGGAAGTCAATACACTGCCCGGGATGACACCGACCAGTCTTTATCCTGATGGGGCCAGGGGGTATGGGTTGGATTTTCCGGAATTGGTGCGTTATTTGGTGGAGCGGGCGGTGGGTCGTGGGGCGAGTGTGGTTTGACGCCGGACCGAATAGCAACTTGATTTGAGGTCTATCAGCACTTTGTGCTGACGATTCCCGCAATTAGCACAAGACAGCGCCGGTCCTCTTCTCCGCCTTTAAGGAGCTCTGCGATCTTCCAGCCACTAAAGCTTATTTCCACGCGCGGAGGAGAGGACCGGGGGTGTCTTGTGCGGATAGCCTTTAACGGAGAGATGTGGGGTCGGGATACGGGGTTCTGAGGAAGTGGTGTTCGGCAGGATCTGAGCGAGATTAGAGGTCTATCAGCACTTCGTGCTGAATGATTCCCGCATTTGAATCTGTATGCGATAAAGCCGCATACAGACTCAATTGCTCCCGAATCCGATATTTTGGGCTAAAAAGACACCCAAAAATCGGGTTACAAATCATACCCGCGTTCATTGTGTTGGTTAATATCGAGACCTTCCGTCTCTTCATCCTCGGCAACTCGCAGGCCCACCACCAGATCAATGATTTTCAAAATAACAAACGTTAAGGCGATGGTGTATAGAACAACTGCGCCAACGCCTGTTAGCTGGATAAGCACCTGCTCACCCATGGGCAGGCCGTCACCCTGGCCACTGAAGATACCCAGGGATTTACTGGCAAATACGCCGGCCAGAATCGTACCCAGGGCGCCGCCAACACCGTGCACCGGGAAGACATCGAGAGAATCATCAACGCCGAGTTTCTGTTTGAGGAAAACGGTCGCATTGAAACAGATAAAGCCTGCACTCATGCCAATGACCAGCGCTCCCGCAGGACCCACAAATCCCGATGCCGGTGTAATGGTGCCCAAGCCAGCGACCATGCCGGTAACTGCACCCAACGCACTGGGCTTGCCGTACCTGATCCATTCAGCACACATCCAGGTAAAGGCACCGGCCGCTGCAGACATGTGCGTCGCCAGCAACGCCATACCAGCGTCGCCGTTGGCCGCAAGCGCACTACCGGCATTGAAACCAAACCAGCCAACCCACAGCATGCCAGCCCCGGTAATGGTCATCGTCATGTTATGCGGTGTCATTGGTGTGCTCGGAAAGCCGCGCCTGGGACCCATGACAAGCGCCGTGGTAATCGCTGCAACACCGGCAGTGATGTGAACCACTGTACCACCGGCAAAATCGAGCAAGCCCATTTCACCGAGCCAACCACCACCCCAGACCCAGTGAGTCACAGGAACATAAACCATCAGCACCCAGGCCCCGGTAAACAGCAACATTGAGGAAAATCGCATTCTCTCTGCAAAACCACCCACCACCAGCGCCGGTGTAATAATGGCAAATGTCAGCTGGAACATAGCGAAGACACTCTCCGGAATATCACCACTCATGGTGTCTTCCTGAATGCCCATCATAAACACATTGGACAGGCCACCAATAAACATATTGCCTTCAGAAAAGGCCAGTGAGTAACCGACGACCAGCCAGATGATAGAAACCAGACAGGTGATGGCGAAGCATTGCATCAACACACTGAGCACGTTTTTCACCCGGACCAGCCCACCGTAAAAGAGCGACAGCCCCGGAATGGTCATGAATAGCACCAGGGCAGTGGACGTCAGAATCCATGCGGTATTGGCCTGATTGATTTCATCGGCAAGGACGAAGGGTGAAAACAGTAACAGTGAAGTCACAGCCAGTGATGTTTTTAACATGGGTTGCTCCTTTTTCAGGTTGACCTTGAGACCAGGCCATACTTGTTCTTATTATTTAACCGCTGAGTGTACCGGATTGTCCGCAAAAATCCCAAGCGAGGCCCTAATTTCAGTGCTTATGTCTCCGTAAAATATCAGGCCCATCGCTTATAGCAAAAAGATCATCGACACAGATTTTGCACGCTGGTTCAATGGAAATTGTTGGGTGCAATGGCGCCTGACTTCCCTCCAATAGATCGAGGCCAATCTATGAGACGACAAAAGCGTCAAAAGTCCAACCGAGCCTTTGCCCGCGGCTATCAATGCGGGGTACACGGTAAGTCCAGAGATATGTGTCCATTCCACGACGACACATCGAAACAAGCATGGCTAGGCGGCTGGCGCACCGGCCGGGAGGACAACTGGGACGGATTTGTCGGAACTGCTGGTGTCTCACTGACGAAAATCTGAGTTAGGGTCCTTCAACCTCTTCCTCGTAAACCGGTTCATCGCGACCGTCACTTAGGCTGAGCCTGCTTCTGGCAGTGTTCTGCCTACCCGTTGCCGCGACCCAGGCTCCCGCCCTGGCCAGGCCAAATTCGGGCATATTGTTATAAACAGCCTCATATTGACCCGCCTTCACCAGGAAGGTCTCATGCCATATGCCAAAGTCGCCGTTGGATCCTACTCGTTTGTTAAAATCCGCCCAGGCGGGTAAATGTTCGGCATCTCGCATGCGCGCATATTCTCGCAGGTGATCAAATGACCGCCAGTACTGCAACATAAGAGTCGGATTGCCATTCCACATTTCCACATGCAGCAGACCCAGATCCGGATTGGCATTGAGCTCCTCGATCATTCGGCTCATGGCACGGCCGATTGAGATAAACGACAGGAATTTCCACCACCGATTGATCCTTGCACCGATGAGAAAAACCACGAAATCACCTTCAATTTTCCGGCAATACGTTGGTTGATGGTCGCGGTCATGTCGTCTCCTACCTGGCTGGAATAGCGATATGTTACTCCCGGTCACCCGGTCTCTCTATAGACCATGTCGTCATCCTGAAGCCTCAAAGAGGCTGAAGGATCTCTCGGTCGGGCAAGTTTGAGATCCTTCACTACGCTCGTGCGCGAGCCCGGTCAGGATGACGTCGATTGAGAGACTACGGTCAGGATGAGGTTGATCGGGAGAGGTTCAGATACTTCGCTTTGGTCGGGCAATAGTCCGGTCCGGATGACCATGAGGAGCGAGCCCTGTCTGGACAAGCGTTCGACGCATCAAACCGTCAGACTATCTGTAGTATCATCCGCCTTCGGAACCTCAAGCTGAATACACTGTCTATAAACATCCGTAACGCCATGGGTTAGTTGTTGAGACCTGTCTCGCGTTCATTGGCTAATTGAAAGGAGAAGTAGTCGAGCTATGTCCCATCGCGCTCAGATCATGAAATTGCAAAAGTGGCTTTCGAGCCGCATTATCGGTCAGGAAAAACTGGTCAATCGACTGATAATGGCCTTGTTGGCTGACGGTCATTTGCTGGTTGAAGGCGCGCCAGGGCTTGCCAAAACCAAGGCTATCAAAACCCTGGCGGAAGGTATCGAAGGCGAGTTCCATCGAATTCAGTTCACACCGGACCTGTTGCCATCAGATATTACCGGCACCGAAATTTATCGGGCCCAGGAAGGTACTTTTGAATTTCAAAAGGGTCCCATATTCCACAACCTGATTCTGGCGGACGAAATCAACCGGGCCCCGGCAAAGGTGCAATCGGCCCTGCTGGAAGCCATGGGTGAACGCCAGGTGAGTTTCGGCCGCCAGACTTTCCCCTTGCCACCGCTGTTCCTGGTCATGGCGACACAAAACCCGATCGAACAGGAAGGCACCTATCCTTTGCCTGAGGCGCAACTTGACCGTTTTCTGATGCACGTCAACATCGATTACCCGGACGCGGTTTCCGAACGGAGTATTCTGAAGTTGGTCAGAGACGAGGCGCTGGCGGGGGCCATGTCGATTGCTGACCACGAGCCACCGGTCAAAATCACCCAGGAAGTCATATTCAATTCGCGACAAGATCTGCTGAACCTGCATATGGCACCGGTGGTTGAGGAATACATCGTGCAACTGACCATGGCGACACGTAACCCGGCAGCTTACGGCGAGGATCTGGCGAACTGGATCGACTGGGGCGCTTCACCCAGGGGCACCATTGGCCTGGATATCTGTGCACGGGCAAACGCGTTTTTACTGGACAAGGACTTCGTGTCACCAGACGATGTGCAAGCGGTGCTGCACGATGTGTTCCGGCACCGGATCATTGTCAGCTTCGAAGCAGAAGCCATGGGCGTTGACTCCGACAAGATTCTCGACATCCTGGTGCAACGGGTCGCTGCAGCTTAAGGAAAGTTGACGTGGCAAAACGCCAATCAAGACCACAAGATAACCTGCGCGAACTGCATGTTTACCGCGGCGCCTATACCGACCTGCGCGACCTGATTCGCCTGCGCTATGCCGCGCGTGAAATCACTGATCTTGCAGATAACAAAACCTCGAATCCCCTGGCCGGATTGTTGAGCTCAAACTTTCGCGGTCGCGGCATCGACTTCGCCGAAGTTCGTGTGTACCAACCGGGTGATGATGTGCGAACTATCGACTGGCGAGTCACCGCGCGTACCCAAACCCCCCACACAAAGCTATTTCAGGAAGAAAAAGAACGGCCAGTGCTGATCCTGGTTGATCAGTCCGCGTCAATGTATTTCGGCAGCCAGGTAACTTTCAAGTCCGTGCTTGCTGCCCGGGCCGCGGCGCTCATTGCCTGGGCTGCCCTGGAACGAGGCGACCGGGTGGGTGGCATCATATTTTCCGAGCAAGGCCACAGGGAAGTCAGGCCAAGACGCAACAAACATGCGGTGCTGCGACTGTTAAATGAAATTCACGATTTCAACATCGCATTGAACAAGGGTTCGGCCACCCGGGAAGCTGCCTATTCTGAAAATTATTTCACCGAAGCACTGGCCAATGTACGGCGAGTCACCAAACACGGTAGTGTGATTTTCATCATCAGTGATTTCGCCAACTACTCGGAAGAATCACGCATTCATCTTCAGCCCCTGGCGCGCCATAACGATGTTGTTGGCATTCACATTTCAGACCCACTTGAACGACAACTTCCCACTCCAGACCTTTACAGTATTACCAACGGTACAGATCGCAGTCGCATCAATACCGCCAATCGCAAACACCGTGACGCTTATGAATCTGGATTCCAGCAACAGATGGCGATGATCCAGGAAGAATTTATGCGGGTTCGCTCACCTCTGCTCACCTTGCAAACTCATCAGTCGATTATTGAAGGTTTAAACCGACAAACGACCATGACCATGCAGGGCTAAAGATGGCAGCCGCACCCATTCAACAACCCGGCATGATGCAGCAGGCAACGGACCCACTGGCCGCGCTTCGAGATATTCACCTGCCCGGTATGATAGAACCCTGGCCACCGGCACCGGGCTGGTGGCTACTTGCCCTGCTCGCCGCACTCGCGGTGATTGCACTGTGTGCCTGGTTATTTCGACGCTGGCGCGCAAACCGGTATCGTCGTGAAGCTGTGGCTGAGCTGAACAGTCTACTTAACGACTGGCAACAACACGGGGACAATCAGACATACCTTGCGGCCCTTCAGAGACTACTAAAACGTGTGGCCCTGTCCAGCTTCCCCAGGGAAAACGTCGCCAGCCTGACTGGCGAGGCCTGGGTACAGTTTCTGGACCGGTCAACGGCAAGTCACGACTTCAGCATGGTTGAGACAGAAGCCTTGATTGACGGCAATTACCGGCAGGACCTGGAGATAGATGTGGCGGCCCTGCAGAAGATTGCCAGGCTCTGGATACAAAAACACAATGCGCGGTACATAATGCTGCAAGACGATCAGAGAATACCGGTACAGAGAGTACTGGCAGAGAGAGTACCGGTAGCATGATCAAATTCCTCTGGCCCTACGCTGCCTTCTTTCTTCCATTACCGCTACTGGTCTACTGGCTTATCCCCAGGGCCAACAGAAAGGAGCCCGCCCTGCAGGTACCGTTTTTTGCAATGGCGGCATCCTATGACAGTGTTTCCGGCAATGCCGGGCGCCGCTCTTTGCTTCGCCGACTTCTGATGATGCTGATGTGGCTGGCTCTGGTCCTGGCGGTCACCAGACCGCAATGGATTGGCGAACCCATTTCGCTACCCACGAGTGGCCGTGATCTACTGTTGGCTGTTGATATCTCCGGCTCCATGGGCACCGAAGATATGAAAAGTGAAGGCTCAATGACAACGCGGCTTGCCATCGTCAAAGATGTTGTTGGCGATTTCGTTGAACGAAGAAAAGGTGATCGGCTTGGGCTCATTTTGTTTGGTACCCGCGCCTACCTGCAGACACCACTGACATTTGATCGCAACACCGTCAAAACCCTGCTGACCGAGACGCCACTCGGTATTGCTGGCGGCAAAACAGCCATCGGCGATGCGATCGGACTTGCGGTCAAACGATTGCAATCCCGGCCGGCTGAAAACCGTGTGTTGATCTTGCTGACTGACGGCGTCAACAATGTCGGTGAAGTTGACCCGACCCAGGCGGCAAAACTCGCGGCCTATGAAGGTATCCGAATCTACACCATAGGCTTTGGCGCTGATGAAATGATTGTGCCTGGATTCCTGTTTAATCGAAAAGTGAATCCATCGGCAGAACTGGACGTCGAAACACTGACCCGGATTGCAGAACTTACCGGCGGCCTGTTCCAAAGGGCACGGTCCAGCCAGGAACTTGAAGACATTTATGAGGCGCTGGATGAACTGGAACCCATCGAACAGGACCAGGAAATTTACCGCCCCGTACTGTCACTCTACTGGTACCCGCTCGGCGCAACGCTTGTGCTAAGCCTACTGTTCACATTGCTGCATCCTACACTCAGTATGTGGGCCTACGGTTTCTGGGCTGCACGGCCCTGGGCGAATCGAAGCGAGGCCCAGGCCTCATGAATTCAGTTGCAGCCAATGCCCAGTTATTAACAGAAGCCTTCACAGACTCCTTCTCGCTGATCAGCGAGAATTTTCATTTCTTGCGACCCGACTGGTTTTATCTGTTGATTCCGGCTGTCTTGCTGTTCACGTTGATGCGTTATCGGCAGCGTCATCACAGCAATTGGGAGAAAGCCATTGAACCCCATTTGCTGAACCACATTCTTGACAATCCAGACACGGTAGTGAGCAAGAGCCCCTTGACCGTACTGTTAGTTTGCTGGTTGATCGCAACCATCGCGCTGGCCGGGCCCGTATGGCGTCAAACACCTCAACCACTGCATGAACGCGAAGATGCCCTGGTGGTTATCTTTGATTTGACTAAAAGCATGCTCGCCACCGACGTGAAACCCGACCGACTGGTTCGGGCAAAACGCAAACTCATCGATTTGCTTGAGCTTCGCCAGGAAGGTGTGACAGCACTCATTGTATTTTCCGGTGACGCCCACACCGTTACTCCGCTAACCGATGACACCAAAACCATCGCAGCCATGATTCCAGCCCTGTCACCCAGTATCGTACCCGCCCCCGGCAGCCAATTGAGCCCGGCACTGGAACTGGCCTTTGAGTTATTTCAAAATAGCGGAGTCGCCAGTGGACGCATTTTAATTATCACCGATGAGATTCGCGATGTGGTAGCCGCACAGCGAATTGCCCGCCGATTTCGAAACGCTTATCCCGTATCGGTCATGTCGGTCGGCACCACAGAGGGTGCGCCTGTTGCCCTGGTGAGCGGCCGACCAGAAGCCGGCTATCTGAAAGACAGTAGCGGCAACCTGGTCATCCCCGGATTAAACGTTGAGAGTTTGCGGGACTTTGCTGAACTGGCAGGCGGTCGTTACTCACCCATGACACTCACCGACGAAGATCTCGCTTATTTACTGGCAGACCAGCCGCTCATAGAAGACGCGAGATATCGTGAACGAGAACAGAACTTTGATGTCTGGCACGAAGAAGGACCCTGGTTATTATTACTGCTGTTGCCGTTGGCTGCGATGGCCTTCAGGCGCGGCTGGATTTGGAGCATTGCACTTGTCCTCGTCATACCGACAGACAAGGCCGAGGCTTCGCTCTGGGATGATTTGTGGCAAACCCGCGACCAGCAGGGGGTAGAAGCACTAGTCGGTGGAGATGCCCTGACAGCCGCACAATTGTTCAAAAACCCCGCCTGGCAGGCGACTGCGAACTATCGCGGTGAGAATTTCGAGGACGCAGCCAATCAATTCGGCAGCATGCAAACCACCGACGGCCAGTACAATCTGGGTAATTCCTTCGCCAAACAAGGCTTGTTCAATGAAGCCGTTGAAGCCTATGACCAGGCGCTGGCATTGGCGCCTGGCAACGAGGATGCACAATTTAATAAACAGCTGATCGAGAAACTGCTGCAAGAGCAACAACAGCAACAACAGGAAAACCAGGACCAGGACAGCGAAGACAGCGAAGATCAACAGGACCAGGATCAGAATCAGCAGGACCAGGATCAACAGGATCAGGAAGACCAGCAGCAGCAAAATCAGGACAGCGAGCAAGAGCAAAGCGAGCAGGAAAAAGAACAACAAGAAAAAGAACAACGAGAAAAAGAACGACGAGAAAAAGAACAACAAAAGGCTTCAGAAAAAGAAGCGGAGCAAATGGACGAAGAAGAACGGCAAGCCCTGCAACAATGGCTAAGACGAGTGCCGGATGACCCGGGTGGGTTGTTAAGGCGCAAGTTCCAGCAACAACACGAAGATCGCGTACGCGAGGGTAAGGTATCGAGCAATGACTCTGCAACAGACTGGTAAGTTAATCATTATTGCGCTGGCACTGGTTAGCCAGTCGGCCTGGAGCGACCTGGTCGCAACTGTCGATAGAACCATTATCACCGATCTGGACATGGTGACCCTGACTATTCGCGCCTCAAACGAATCGTCAGATATTGAACTCGACTTTACCGGCATAGAGAAGGACTTTGACATTGTGTCGAACTCCAGCCGCCAGAACAGCTCAATGTCGATTATCAACGGCCGAACAACCAGTGTTGTTTATAAAGATCATGTCTTGGCCCTGAGTCCGAAACGACTGGGCATTCTCAGTATTCCGGCGATCAGCGCCGGTAATCTGTCAACCCAGCCGATCGGCATTCGCGTACAACAACAAACGGCTTCACAACGCCTGCGCATGAATCAGTATGTGTTTTTCGAGACAGCTGTCGACACCAACCAGACCTATGTACAGGGTCAGATTATTTACTCGGTAAAACTCTTCTACACCGAGGCGATCGGCGGCGACTTCCCGCAGCCACCGGCACTGGAA
>Ga0209554_1000823_pt1 | contig 25507 bp, 20 predicted proteins | sample MarorgKNORR_S2LV_5_FD_188221 | JGI IMG/M metagenome (GOLD analysis project Ga0209554, IMG submission 188221) | Marine microbial communities from the Southern Atlantic Ocean, analyzing organic carbon cycling - Bottom_A/KNORR_S2/LV (SPAdes) (version 2) | ecosystem: Environmental > Aquatic > Marine... | reverse complement strand
TCCCCAGCAAGCCGGTTGTCGGGGTCGGCCGATACACCTCGCCGGACAAGATGGTGGCGCTGATAAACCAGGGCAAGATCGACATGATCGGGGCGGCGCGGCCCTCGATTGCGGACCCGTACCTGCCCCGCAAGATCAAGGAAGGCCGGATCGAGGAAATCCGGGAATGCATCGGCTGCAACATCTGCATTACAGCCGATTTCTTTGCCGTACCCCTGCGCTGCACGCAGAATCCGACAATGGGCGAGGAATGGCGCAAGGGTTGGCACCCGGAAGAAATCCCCGCCGCCGGTTCGCAAGACAAGGTGCTCGTGGTTGGCGGCGGCCCGGCGGGGCTCGAATGCGCGCTGGCGCTCGGCAACCGCGGTTACGAGGTGGTCCTGGCCGAAGCCGAGAACGAATTGGGCGGACGCGTGCTGCTTGAGAGCAAACTTCCCGGCCTCGAGGAATGGCGGCGGGTCATCGATCACCGCACTTACATGCTGAGCCAGATGACGAATGTCCAAACCTATGTGGAAAGCCGTCTCGATGCTGCCGACATCCTCGACTACGGCTTCGAACGGGTTGTCCTGGCTATCGGTTCGGCCTGGCGGACCGATGGCGTCGGGCGCTTCAACGGGCATCCTATCGCCCTCGCTGATGATGCCGACATTGTACCGGTTGACGAATTGTTGCGCGGCAAAAAGCTCGCCGGCAAGGTGATGGTGTTCGACGATGAACTCTATTACATGGCGAGCGGCTTGGCGGAAAAGCTCGCAGACGACGGCTGCCAGGTGACCTATGTGACAACGGCAACACAGGTTGCCGACTGGAGCGTCGCCACCTTAGAGCAGTTCATGATCCAGGAACGGCTGCTGGCCAAAGGCATCGAGGTCATCTGCACCAAGAATTTGCTGCGCGCGGATAAGGGTGAGGCGACGCTGGCCTGTATCTACTCCGGCCGGAAAACTAAAATCGAAGCCGATAGCATCGTCCTGGTCACCTCGCGCTTGCCGGATAATTCCGTGCTCCACCGGCTTGAGGCGGGCACTGAAAAACTGGCCGATCACGGCATAAAATCGATTGAAGAAATCGGTGATTGCTATGCGCCGGGAACCATCGCCATGGCGGTCTACGCCGGCCATCAATATGCCCGCCAGCTGGATAATCCGGTCGATCAGAAATTGGATTTCAAACGCGAGAACGTTCAGTTTTGATAAGGCACTTCCGGTAAACCGACGACGCCCGCATCGATCATAAACAGGCCGCCGGATAGGGGGGCCTCCCTGAGCTGGTCCTCGCTCAGGCCGAGCCGCGCCGTGGTGACGAACATCTGATCCAGGCCGGCCCCGCCGAAGGCGATGCTGGTCACCTGGGGCACCGGCATCTTTATGACCCGATCGATCCGGCCTTCCGGGTCGTAGCGGGTGATCCGCCAGCCGTCCCAATGGGTGCCCCAGACGAAGCCTTCAGCATCTACCGCCAGCCCGTCGGGCATGCCGTCTGCCGGCGCCACCCGGGCAAATTCCCGGCGGTTGTCGATGTCGCCCGACTCGGCGTCGAAATCGAAGGCGTAGATCACGCCATGGCCGCTATCGGTGAAATACATGGTCCGGTCGTCCGGGCTCCATCCCAGGCCGTTTGAGACGATCACGCCGGGGAGCATGCGCAATACGTCACTCGACCCGTTCACCCGGTAGAGCGCGCCGTTCGGTTCTGTCTCGTCAAGGTCCGTGCTGCCGACCCAGAAGCGGCCCCGGCGGTCGCATTTCCCATCATTAAACCGGTTGTTGGGAAACCCCGACTCGGGGGTGGCGAAGATGGTGGATGATTTCAGATCGCTATCGAGATGCACCAGCCCGGCATTGGTGCCGGCGATGAACCCACCGTCGGCGCGCTTCACAATGCAGCCGAATTCGTAATCCTGCGGAAATACCTGCCGCTCGCCGGTGCGGGGGTCGAAGCGCAGGATCGTCCTGCCCTCGATATCCACCCAATAAACAACCTGTTCCTCAGGGCACCAGGCAGGCGCTTCACCCAGGATTGTTTCAGCCGGCCAAATGCATTCAACGGAAGGCGTGCTGGTCATCGATGATCCCTGCGGCGCAGCAGAAGCTGGGCAATAATCAGCAGGGTCAAGGACACGGCCAGCACCATGGTGCCGATGGCGTTGACCTCGGGCGTGATGCCGCGCCGGATCGATGCGAAGACGTAAATCGGCAGGGTCGTGTTGGGCCCGGCGACAAAGAACGAGATGATGAAATCATCGAAGCTGAAGGTAAAGCTCAACAGGAACCCGGCGAGAATCGCCGGCATGAGCTGGGGTAGCGTAATCTGCACAAACGTCCGCCACGGCGATGCGTAGAGGTCTTGCGAGGCCTCGATCAGGGCGCGATCCATGCCCGCGATCCTGGCCCGCACCAGGACAATCACCAGCGACATGGTGAACAGGGTATGGGCGGCAATGACAGAGGCAATACCCATCGACAGTTTTGGTGGTTTGACCCCTTCGGGCCACAAGGCGGCCAAGATGGGGTTCAGCAGATCAAATACCGTTACCAGTGCCACCAGGGTAGCGATGCCAATAACGATGCCCGGTATCATGATGGATACATAAATCAGACTATCGAACAGCGCCCTTAGGCGGCCACGCACCTGTTGCAGGGCGAGGGCCGCCGCCGTTCCCATGAGACTGGACAGGGTGGCAGCTGACAAAGCGATAATCAAACTCGTGGTCAGGGATTCAATGACAAACACATTGGACAGGGCTTTGCCATACCACTCCACGGAAAAACCCTGGAAATCACTGGCGTGGCGACCGGAATTGAAGCTGAAAAGCACGATGATGCCAATGGGCACGTAAAGAAAAAGATAAACACCAATGGAGTAAAAGCGCATGACCATAGCCGTAATCCTACATCAATGATTCGTCGCGACCGGTCGTTTTGCCCATGGCCAGACGCATGTACAGGGTGACCGTGATCAACATGATAATAACGAGCGTGATGGCGACGGCTGAACCGAACGGCCAGTTCCTCGATTGCAGGAACAGATCGACCAGGGCATTGCCAATGAAGAAGACCTTTCCGCCGCCAAGAAATTTGGGGATCAGGAATTCGCCCATCAACAGAATAAACACCAGCATGCATCCCGTCGCCATGCCCGGTATGGAAAGCGGCAGGGTCACCTGAAGAAAAGTGCGGAACGGCGTGCTGCCAAGATCGTCGGATGCCTCCAGCAGTCTTTTATCGAGCTTTTCCAGTGAAACATATATGGGGAAAACCATGAGCGGCAGGTAACCGTAGATAATGCCCACCACCACGGCAAAGGGCGTATTGATGAGACGAACGCCTTCGAAGCCGATGAACCCCAGTAATGTCGGAATCCCTTTTCCGCCAAGAATGAACATCCAGGCATAGGTGCGGATCAGCAAACTGGTCCAGAAGGGCACGATGACCAGAACCAGTAACAAGAGCCGCCACCGGGGGCTGACTTTAACCGCGAGGTAATAGGCCAGCGGATAGGCCAGAAGCAGGCTCGCCAGTGTGCCCAGCGGCGCATAGGTCAAGGTGTTTTTGAAAGCGGTAAAGCGCGCCGGCAGGTTGGCATACTGCTCAAACGTAAATGACGCTACATACCCCCCGTATTGCGAGCGTTCACCAAAGCTGAAAATGGCGACGACGATCAAAGGCATCACCAACATAATCAGGTACCAGGCCGACGTGGGCGCCAATAACGCCCCCGTCAGCCATCGCCCTTTGTTGCCTTCACTCATCATCGTCGCCGCCATTTTCTACAGGGTTTGTCTAAATCAAGCAGCCTTGAAGCGTGCCATCAATTCAGCCCGAAGCGGATCGGTCATCGTCTGAGCGGCGCCGAATTCCAGTCCGTTCAACAATTCAGCCGCCGGGAACAGGATCGCATTCTCAGCCGTCTCGGCAGGCAACATGGCATCAACACGGGAATCGCCGGACGCGTAGCCGTGTGACGCGAATTCACGAGCCTGGATATAAGGATCAAGCAGGTAGTTGATGAAGGCATAGGCAGCTTCCTCGTGCGGAGCATCCTTCGTAATACAATAGAAGTCCGACCAGATCTCGCCGCCGTCCGTGGCGAGTGTGTATTGGAGCTCAGGCATATCCGTATTGAGTTGCAGGCCATCGCCGTTCCAGCAGATGGCCATCCATCCGTCGCCGCTGCGCATACCCGGCTGCATATCATCAGAAATTGCGAACAGGTGCGGCTTGGAGTCGAGCAGTACCTTTTCAGCTCCAGCCAGTTCACCGGCGTCAATGGAATTGAATGAATAACCCAATGCACACAACGCAGCACCGATTGTGGTTAACTGATAATCATGCACGATGGTATGGCCTGAACCTTCACCCATGGTGATATCAAAGAAGTCTTTCCAGGACTTGGGAGCCGTCGACAGATTTGCGGAATTGTACACCATACCTGTGTGGCCCCAGTTCTTCAAAACGGCATAAACTTTACCATTTATTGTTGCCGGATTGGCGAACATTGGGTCCTGGCTATTGGGGTCATGATTGGGAATACGGGACAGATCGAGTTCCCGAATCAGGTCCAGTTCCACATAGTAGGAAAGAGTGTAATTGGTTGGCACGAACACGTCCCAGCCCGTGGCACCGGCCTGCAATTTCGCCAGCATTTCTTCGTTGGAACCAAAAGCGTTAATCTGAACGTTCACACCAGTGGCTTCGGTGAACTCTTCCATGTTGACCGGGTTGTGGTAGTTCGGCCAGGTGGAAAATACCACCCGGTCACCCACTTCACCATAAGCATGCGCCTTATTTGGCAACAACGATGGCACGGCACTACCCAAGACGGCCATGGCGGTACCCAGACCCGTTACGCCCATGAAGTGGCGGCGTGTGACCGAACCCTTTTGATAGCGCCGGAGTTCTTCCATGAACGCCTTCGCCGTGATTGGCAGATTGTCCTTATAGTTCTTACTCATTTCAGTAGCCTCCTAGTTTTTAACATCCGATTTTACGCTTCGAACCGAGCCGCGTTCGACGGATTGGCTCCGCGGCTTTACGAATCCTCCAGTGCGAGGGCGGCGTCGTTCTTCCATCCGATGGCGACCGTGTCGCCGAGATCGAATCCCCCGCGGGCTTGCTCGAGATGCTTCGGCGACAACACCAGGACATCGCCGAGGCCGTCCGCATCGATCAGGTACTCGGTGTGCTCGCCGAGGAAGATGCGGTTTTTGATGCGCCCGTTGATGGCGACATCGGTCGCCATATCGGCGGCGCTGGTATCATGGGCGCCGACCACGATCAGTTCTGGCCGAATGGCGATGCTGGCCGGGGCGCCGACGATCAGTCCCGCCGCGCCGGCGGACGGGCAGCCGACGAACAGCTTGCCGTCCTTGCCCTCGATGGCGACGGTGCCGCCGTTGACGGTGGTCACGGCGCCAGGGATGAAATTCGATTTTCCGACAAAGTCGGCGACGTAGATGTTGGCCGGTTGGTCGTAGAGATCGCGCGGGCTGCCCGATTGCACGATCTCGCCGTCGCGCATGATGCAGATGCGGTCGCTCATGGACAGCGCCTCTTCCTGGTCATGGGTGACCAGGACGAAGGTGATGCCCACGTCGCGCTGCAGGTTCTGCAGTTCGATCTGCATTTCGCGGCGCAGCTTGCGGTCGAGCGCGGCCAGGGGTTCGTCGAGCAGCAGCACGGTCGGCCGATTGATCAACGCCCGGGCGAGCGCCACCCGTTGCTGCTGGCCGCCCGATAATTCCCAGATCCGGCGCCCGCCGTAGCCCGACATCTGGACCATCTCGAGGATTTCGTCGACCTGCTTGTAGACCTCGGCCTTGGCCGGTTTCGGGGTGCGTTGACGCAGCCCATAACCGATGTTGTCGGCAACGTTCATGTGGGGGAACAGGGCATAGTGCTGGAACACCATGTTGACCGGGCGCTTGTGGGGCGGCACGCCGATCACCGATACGCCGCCGATATGGACGTTGCCCTGGGTTGGTTGTTCAAACCCCGCGATCAGGCGCAGCGACGTGGTCTTGCCGCAGCCCGACGGCCCGAGAAAGCTGAAAAATTCGCCGCGCTCGATTGCCAGACTGACGCCGTCCACCGCCACCACGTCGCCGAAGCGCTTGGTAACCTGATCAAACCGGATATCAGGCGAGCTTGAGTCGCGGGGAGTGCTCATTGGCGTCTTGCGTTCCATCCCTGTCGCACGCGCGCGCGCGCGAATTTTTGTGTCTGACTAGTCTCGACGCTAGCCTGCCTGAAGCATGCTCTGGTTGGTGCGCTATTGTATATATCCCCTACGTTATTTTCCGTCCAGTGGATGTAAACAAAAACACTGCCTTGGGAAGGGATATTACCGCCAGCCATGGCCGATAGCTCAAACGCGATTCTAAAATTGGATAGCCGCGGCTGGTCCGACCAGCTTGCGCTGATTATTGCGGCGCAAGACACAGTGCAGTTTCCCGCCGTTCTGGTGCAGGCCTTACGCCATGTAGTGCCCTTCGACAATTCCGTATTATTTGCCTATCGTGGCCAGGAGCGCCCCATATGCCCCTACGATACATTCACGCCTGAGCAGCGGATCGTCTTTGTCACCGATTATCAGGAAGGCCCCTATCTGCTCGATCCGTTCTATCAAGTCTATGCGGATCGAGTGAGACCCGGCCTCTATCGCCTGCGCGAGATCGCGCCGGATCGGTTTTATCATTCAGAGTATTTCCGGTCTTATTATCGTCGCACCGGCCTTGCCGAGGAGATCGGATTCCTGGTGTCGCTTCCCCACGACATGATGCTGGTGATTTCTCTCATGCGGGCCGGCACCAGCTCGCCGTTCAGTGACCACAATATGAATAAATTACGGCGCATGGAGCCCATTGTTCACGCATCGTCGGCCCGGCACTGGCGCAACCTGGGTCACCTGGGGTCGCGCGCCGCCGAGACGGAAACAGCCCAACCTGACCTGAACCTCCAGGTCATCAGCGCTTTCGAAAATTTCGGCGACGGCGTTCTGACCCGCCGTGAACGAGAGGTGGTGCGCATGGTCTTGCGCGGCCATTCATCCAATTCCATCGGGCGCCAATTTCAAATCGCTACCGGAACGGTGAAGATTCATCGCAAAAACATTTACGCGAAACTCGCGATTTCCTCACAGTCTGAGCTGTTTTCCCACTTCATCTCCTACCTGACGGGGATTGAGGGGCCGGGCGAGGCCCCGGTTCGGTAATACCGCTCTTATTCTTTTTCGGAGTCTCTGAGCAGGTAAACCGAGAGAACGATGAGGCCGAGCGACAGCACCACAATGATCGTACCGACGGCTCCCACTATTCGGTTTGTCTTGGTAAGCTTCTGCTCAGGTCACGCGTCCGACGGCCGGGCCACGCGGGGGCAATGAGCGCTCGTCATACTGATGGTTTCTAAATGCCGTCATGATGATGCTTTTTGTCTTTGGTTTTTCTAACGATTGTTCCGATGTCCACGCCCAGCGCCCGCGCGGCCTTGCGTTTGCTACCCAGGCGCGTGATGGCGCTGTCGATCAAACCGCGCTCAAAATCCTTCACTTGCTCCTTCAGGGGGCGGAGCTTGCCGGCGCCGATCTGGGTCATATCGATCTGACTAATCTCAATCTCAGCGGCGCCGATTTTCACGGCGCCAAGATGAACGATGCCAACCTGACCAACAGCGTGCTCGTCATGGCCGATCTATCGGGCGCCGATTTAAGTGGCGCGGTCATGCGCCAGGCCGATCTGGGCGGCATTAATCTCAGCGGCGCAAACCTCGCTGAAGTGGATTTGCTTGAGGCCAATCTCGGCGCCGTCGAGATCAAGGATAAAAATGGCGCTCCCACCGGCCGGCGCTGGCCGGCAAACCTGATGAACGCCGACTTGAACGGCGCCAACCTCTGCAAGGCCGACTTGCGCGGCGCCAACCTGAAAGGCGCCAACTTCGAGGGCGCCGATCTCACCGGCGCCGACGTCAGGGACACCCTGCTCGACACCGCCGACTCCGCGGCCACCGCGGCCGAATAGCCGCGAGCGGGGGGCGTCTGTCCCGACTTTCCGCCCCTTTCCGTGGCCACCTTAGGTTGCCTTCAACTGTCGTAAGTGATTAAGTGATAATTGTATAAAATCAACGTGCGCAATGATTTTTTTGCGTTCTTGCGCCAGACGGGGGGCCACGATGAAAAATTTATATAGGGTTGCTGCGTTTCTTGCATTCGGCGTCGTGTTAAGCGGCTGCACGATCGGCGTTGAACTTGGCGCGGCCAGGGGCGTAACACCAACCGGGTCGACCTTCAACAAGGCGCTCTACGCCGAGTATATCGACCGTTCCCAAGTGGAATATTCCGAGGGTGATTATGATAATTCCGACCTGTTTGCCCTCAAGGCGATGAGGGCTGCGGGAGACAATTACGTCGTGCCCGAGCGGGTGGAAGACCACACATTGCCGCAAAATACGATCAGTGGAATTACGTCGGCGCGCCAAGAGCTCGTTGAGGCGCTGTCCGACAACGGCCGTAAGCGGGTGCCTTATACCGCGGCCCGCGCTCAGCGCATGTTCGACTGCTGGGTCGAGGAGCAGGAAGAGAACCGTCAGCCGTTCGACATCGCGACCTGTCGGGAAGCTTTTTGGGATTCGCTTCGCGAAATGCAGAAGGCGATCATGAAGCCCACACCCAAGCCTGTCGCCGCGGCGCCGGAGCCCGAGCCCGAGCCCGAGCCCGAGCCGGCAGCGGCGCCCCCGTCCAACACCGAAGTGCCGATGATGCCGGTGTTCTTCGTGCTGTTTGATTTCGATTCAGCAAGCCTCGACGCCAAGGGCATCTCCCTGGTCGAGAATATCGCCAAGCAGATAATCGCCAGGGAGCCGACGCGGGTCTTCTTATCCGGCCATACTGATCGCGCCGGATCGAACGCCTATAATCAGGTACTGTCCGAGCGCCGCGCTCAGACAGTCGCGAATGTTCTGCTCGGCCTCGGGGTGAATGATCTGATCCTCACCGTCTCGGCCATGAGCGAGAGCGATCCCAGGGTGGAGACGGCGGACGGCGTTCGCGAGCGGCAAAATCGATTTGTCAGAGCGCTGATTATTCCGTAACGGCGTCTCTGACTAAATTCCCGCCGTTGACCGTAGCATCGCCACGGTCAACGGCGGTGCTGTGTCAATCCTCCAGGGTGGCATCTTGGTTGCGTGGTGGTTAAGTTGTCTGCGCTATTTGGAGTGGCGGATAACTTATTTCAGCGCGTAGGGGGCAGCATGACAGCACAAGAAGAACTCAAGCGGTTGAGTGGCAGCTATTTCGTCGACGGCGCTTATCAGAATAGCGCCAGCGGCAAGGGCCATGACGTTATCGATCCGGCGACCGAAGAGGTGATCGGCGAGATCGCCGACTGCTCCGAGGACGAGGTCAATCAGGTCATCGCCGTCGCCAACCGGGCGCAAGCCGCCTGGGCCGCGCAAACCGGCCTGGCGCGCGCCGAGCGTATGCATGAGGTGGCGACCAAAATGCGCGGGATGACGCCGGTGCTGTCGGAGATGCTGACGCGCGAGATGGGCAAGCCCTACAAGGAATGCGCCGATGAGGTCGATTGGTCGGCGAGCGCCATCGACTATTACGCCGAGATCGGCCGTCACGATTGTGGCCGGGTGGTGAACTCCAATATCGAAGGGCAGTTTCACTACACGGTGAAGGAACCGATGGGCGTGGTGGTCACCATTCTGCCCTTTAATTTCCCGTTCGTGCTGCTGTGCTGGGAGGCGGCCGCCGCGCTGGCTGCGGGCAACGCGGTCATCGTCAAGCCCTCGGAACTCACCACCCTGTCCACGCTCAAATTCATGGAGGCCTTCGACGCCCTGCCAAACGGCGTGATCCAATGCATCAGCGGCACCGGCCCGGTCGGCAAGGCCCTGGTCGAGAGCCCCGACACCCACATGGTCGCCTTCACCGGCGGCGTCGAGACCGGTCAGGCCGTGGCGCAGGCCTGCGCCAAGCAATTCAAGCCGTGCCTGATCGAAGCCTCGGGCAACGATCCCTTCATCGTCATGCCCTCGGCGCCGCTCGACATAGCGGTGCGCGGCGCGCTGTTCGGGGCGAACATCAACTGCGGCCAGGTCTGCACCTCGTCCGAGCGGTTCTTCGTGCATCAGGACATCCACGATGAATTCGTCGCCAAGCTGGTGGTGGAAGTCGGCAAGCTGCGCATCGGCAACGGCCTGGATCAGGTCGACTTAGGCCCCATGGTGAATGAAGCCGGGCGGGCGCGTTACGAAGGCGTCTTGGCGCGGGCTATCGAGCAGGGCGCCAAGGTGGCCTGCGGCGGCGGCCGGCCGGCCGGCTTCAATAAGGGCTGGTTCATCGAGCCCACGGTGCTGACCGAGGTCACCACGGATATGGACATCATGAACAGCGAGAGCTTCGGCCCGGCGACGCCGATCTGCCGTGTCGCAAGCTTCGACGAGGCGATCGAGAAGGCCAACGATTCGAAATTCGGTCTTGGCGCCACCGTGTTCACCACGGACCTCAACGAGAGTACGCGGTCGGTCAACGAGCTTGTGGCCGGCATGGTGTGGGTGAATTCGCCGCTGATCGACAACGACGCCGGGCCCTTCGGCGGGCGTAAATATTCAGGTATCGGGCGGCAGCTCGGCGCCGAGGGCCTGGACAGCTTCCGCCATACCAAGCTCGCCATGATCGATTACGGCTGCAAGGCGCAGGATTTCTGGTGGTTCCCCTATCAGGACGCCGAGAGCTACCCGGGCGGCGGCGCCTGAAGCCCAAAGGGCTGAGAAAGATAGAGCCGCCCAAAAAAACAGGCCCCGAAACCGGGGCCTGTTCTTTAGTTTATCGCGTTGATATCAGGTGCCTGTATTAGGAATCCAGGGGCGCCAGGTATCTTCATTGGCGGCCATCCATTCACGGACAACCTCGTCGAGATCGCGGCCGTCAACGTCAATGGCCAGGATCATGCCCGCCTGCGCATCATTCGTCAGATATGAGTTGATGATCAGTTGCGAAGCAGCCGGATGCTCTGTCAACATTCCCGGACGGCCGTAGTTGTAGGTGACGTCGTCAGCCCAAGCCGTTGCGAGATAGTTGTCGGCTGAAAAGGGCAGCTGTTCCAGCGCAACCAGGTCCAGTGCGGCATGAATCCAGTGAGGCTCCCATGTATAAAAGACAAAGGGCTCTCCGCGTTTGTAGGCGGCCTGCAGTTCGGCCCAGTGTGCAGTCTCCGAACCCAGTTCTACAAACATGAAGTTATCAGAGAGACCCTGAGCTTCCAGGCGTTCGGCGTCCTCGCAGGCCCAGGCGGCCACAGGACAGCCCACAAACCGACCTTTGTCTCCGGTTTCGATGGTCTTGAACAAGTCGACGTAATTGTTCAGGTCCGTTATTTTTTTCAGGTCAGGCGCTATTGCATCGGGGCCTTCAACCATATAACGCGGTACGTAATAGCCAGTGGCGCCAATAATGCCGGCGTCACCCAATTTGATGACCGAGCCGTCGCCGCCATATTCCGCTATGTATTTTTCCTTGGACGGGGAATAGGAAGGCCAGCTTTCACAGGCGAAATCCAGATCGCCTGCTTTCATGCCGGCAGCAATGCCTGGGCCCGCCGGCATGGTGATACGCTTAACCTTGTAACCCATTTCGTCTTCGAGAATGAACTGGATGATCTTGCAGGTCACCTGACCGCCGGTCCAGTCCGCCTCCGGGGCAGTCAGCAGACCGCCGGCCTGAGCCGGCGCGCCGGCGGAAAACGCGATCCCTATTGAGATCAGCACGGCGCTTGCCACCGCCATTATTTTTCTTGTGAACGACATGATTTTCTCCCTGATATTTTAGATAATTATGAAAAACTCCGCGATGTCATCTCGCAAATGATGCGAAAACCGTAATGTCACGCGGCATATTTGTCGAATCATTAGATTTTTACAACCCCAGCGCCTTGCGCTGATTTCGCGTCCAGGCCTGGGTCAATCGGTCGAGCACGATTGCCAGCAGAACAATGCCGGTCCCCGCGACCAACCCGCGGCCGGTATCGGCCAAATTCATGGCGTGAAAGACCTCTTTGCCCAAACCAAGACCGGCCACAAGCGGGGTGATGACCTGCATGGCCAAGGCCATGACCACCGCCTGATTGACCCCCAGCATGATGGATGGTGACGCCATGGGCAGTTTTACCTTGATCAATGACTGAAACGTTGTCGAACCGAAGGCATTGGAAACTTCATTTATCTCTGTCGGTAACTGCCGCAGGCCCAGGATTGTCATGCGGATCATCGGCGGAATGGCGTAAATCACCGTGGCGATCACCGCCGTCACCGGATTGCCGCCAAAAAACATGAGAACCGGGATCAGATAGACAAATGCCGGCATGGTTTGCATGGCATCCAGAATGGGCCGTATGACGGCATCAACCGGCCGGTAACTGGCTGCAAGTATTCCCAGCGGCAAACCAATCACAACGCATACCGATACCGAGGCCAGGATCGTCGCCAGGGTATACATGGTGACGCCCCACAGGCCGGCCGCACCGGTGAACAACAGTGACACCACCGTAACCACGGCAAAGCCCATGCCAGCAGAAGCCCGGACCACCACAAAAAATACCAAAAGCACATACCACCACGGCAAGCCGCCAATGAATTGGTCCAGGGGATTAAGGATATAGAGGTAGATGAATGCGCGGATTCCTTTGGTGATTCCAATAAATGTAGGTTCAACCACAAGCCAGTTTATGAGGTCATCCACTGGTCCCCGTAAGGTGATTTGCCAATTCTTCGGAAAAAATCCGACCTTGGCGATCCAGGCGTCCCAAGCCAGTATCGCCAGAATAATGATGATACCGCTAAGGAAGAATGCACGGCGACGCATCCACGCGACAATGGTGTCGGCAAGGTTCTTGTTCGGCGCCCCCAGGCCCAGAACCAGCCCGACAAACATGGATAGATAGAAAACCAACAGATGTCCCATGCGGGCAATAAATTGCCAGACAAAGTCGATGGCTTGCTCGACCACGCGCGCCGGCTGCCAGTGGACCCATTGCTGTGGCAGTAATCGGAACACCATTTTTGACGGATCGTGCATCAGGCCGCTTTCCGCCGGTTTGCTCATGGCCAGTGACAATCTGTCAAAGATGATGGCCATGAAGACGATGCTGAGCCCGCCTTCCAGAGACCAGCCGACCCTGAGTTTCCGGAGCGCTTTCCAGACCTCTTCACCAAGCCCGCCGGCGCCGATGAAGGTTGCCAGCACCGCAAGGCCCAGCGCCATCATAATCGTCTGATTGATGCCAAGCATGATGGAAGGAAGCGCCTGCGGTATCTGTACTTTCCACAGCACTTGCCGGGGCGTAGAGCCGAACGACTGCGCCGCCTCGATTGTTTCGGCCGGTACTTGCCGGATACCAAGACTGGTCAACCGTACAGCCGGCGGCATTGCGTAAATGATGATGGCCATGGTGGCGGATGGTCCGCCAATGCCGAAAAAGAAAATCGCCGGGATCAGATAGACGAACGCCGGCATGGTCTGCATGGTATCCAGGATCGGCTTAACAATGGCCTCAAATCTGTCATTCTGAGAAGACACCACCCCGACAGCGACACCGATAACAACCGAAATAACAACTGAAACAGTCATCAGAGACAGCGTCGACATGGCCGGGTCCCACATGTCCACCATGCCCCAGAACATCACCCCAACAAGTGTGAAAATCGCTAATCTCAGTCCGCCATACGCCAACGCTGGCAGCACAATCGCCAGGGTTGTTGCGGGCCAGGGATTGAACCACAGGAACATTTCCAAGTGCTCCAGACACCAGCCAACCGCTTCAGACGCCGCGCGGGTATACTGTTTGACGTGGAGCTGCAGCCATTTTTCGGCCTGATTGATCCAGTCCGCGAAGTGAAACTTGTCGGATATGCTTGCCGGAAACCCGTAGTCATCCGGCGTCACCGACCAGACCGCCAGGGATACAACAAACCCCAGCAGAATAAGTGCGAGTACCGTATAGTCTGTTCCGTCGTGCGTGAACGCTTGACGGAATGATACAGAATCTTTCACATCGGCCATTAGATTCCCCTCCGCCCCACGCCTGTTATTGTTGAGTTTAGAAGGTCTTTTGCTCACCCGTAAATTCAATACTACTCATTAAACTAACCCATTTGCGGAACAATCGGAAACTGACGCCAGGAACTGCTTAAGGCCAGGAACTGCTTAAGGAATGCCCGCGCGATGACCGATGTACCCAAAATATCCTGCAAAAATCTGTGGAAGATTTTTGGCCCTTATCCGGAGCGCACGCTTGAAACCATCGACCGGTCGCGCAGCCGGGCCGATGTGCAGGAGAAGACAGGCCATGTGATCGCCGTCAAGGACGTTTCCTTCCAGGTCATGAAAGGCGAATGCTTTGTCGTCATGGGCCTCTCCGGATCAGGCAAATCGACACTGGTGCGGTGTCTTTCACGGCTGATCGAACCCACGGGCGGAGAGGTGATCATCGACGGCCAGGACATTATTGCATTGAAACAAAAGGAATTGCTGGAGCTACGTCGTCACAAGATGGCGATGGTGTTTCAGCATTTCGGCCTTTTTCCACACCGCAAGGTGATCGACAATATTTCCTACGGGCTCGAAGTGCGCGGTATGGGCAAGCAGGAGCGCACCAAAATAGCCATGGAAATTCTGAACCTTGTCGGCCTCGATGGCTGGGACCAGAGCTATCCCCGGGAACTTTCCGGTGGCATGCAGCAGCGGGTCGGCCTGGCGCGCGCCATGGCGGTTGACCCGGAAATTCTGATCTTCGATGAGCCGTTCTCGGCGCTGGACCCCTTGATCCGGCGTGAAATGCAGGACGAATTGCTCGGCCTGCAGGACAGCATGCACAAGACCATGGTGTTTATTACCCATGATTTCCTGGAAGCCATCAAAATGGGCGATCACATCGCCATCATGAAGGATGGCGTGATCAGTCAGATCGGCACGCCGGAAGAAATCGTCGCCAACCCGGCGGATAATTATGTGCGTGATTTCACCGAAGACGTGCCGCGCTACAAGGTTCTGTCCGCCGGTAAGGTGATGCGAAGCGCCAGTCAAGATGTCGCCGCCAATGGATCCAATCCAATCCTGGCAACGGCGAAACTAGACAGCCTGATCGAGCGCATTGCCGCCAGCGATACCCCGGTGCCCGTCGTTGATGACGCCGGCCAACTGGTCGGCGAAATCGATAGGGAAATTATTATGCGGGCGATGAATTCTAAGAGTTAATACCTCCCGCTGCAGTGATTTCACTGCTTGAGGGCGTTCATGACTAAATTGTGGAAATGATGCACCGCCTGCTTGCTGAGATGGCTGTGTTCTTCATCGACCATAAACCGGCCCTGCTGGTACCCCCACAACGGCTGGACTGCGATCGAGGCCATCGTCTTTCCTGTGGGCTGTCACCCGGACTTTATCAGCTTGCCTGGGCTGGCCTTGTCACACGGCCGCTTGTTATGCTTAGCGACAGGATTGTTCGGGCGGGGAGGAAAAACGGCGATGGGTGGTTACAAGCTTCTTGAACTCGGCGATGTCGCCCTGCAGTCGGGAGAGACCTTGGCGCATGCAAAACTCGCCTACAAGACCTTCGGCTCCCTGAACGCCGCCGGCGACAATGTCGTGGTCATGCCTTCCTATTACACCGGCACCCCCGACAGCAACGACGGCTATCATGGGCCTGGGCGGGCCATCGATCCGCAGCGTCACTTCATCGTCACCGTCAATCTGTTCGGCAACGGCAGCTCGTCCTCGCCCAGCAATACGCCTCCGCCCCATGATGGCCCGCGGTTTCCCAAGGTGACATTCCACGACAACGTTGCATGCCAGCACCGCCTGCTCACCGAGGAACTCGGCGTCGAGCGGATTGCCCTGGTCACCGGCTGGTCCATGGGGGCTTGCCAGTCCTACCAATGGGCCGCCCAGTATCCCTCTATGATCGACGCCATTGCGCCGTTCTGCGGCTCCGCCAGGACGTCGCCGCATAATTACGTTTTCCTGGACGGCGTGAAGGCAGCGCTGCAGGCCGATTGCGCCTGGAACGGCGGCGACTATACCGCCCCCCCCGAGGCCGGCCTGAAGGCTTTCGCCCGGGTCTATGCGGGCTGGGGCTTTTCGCAGGCCTTCTACCGGGATGGTCACTACCGGGAGCTGGGATTCGAGACCGTCGAGGATTTGCTTCTCGATTGGGAGGAAGATCATCTTGACTGGGACGCCAACGACCTGCTGGCCATGCTCTGGACTTGGCAGCAGGGCGATATCAGCGCCAATGACCGTTACAGCGGCGATTTCAAGGCGGCGCTCGGCGCCATCCGCGCCCGCGCCATCGTCATGCCCTGCACCACCGATCTTTATTTTCCCCCCGGGGACAATGAGATCGAAGTCGGCCATATGCCGAATGCCGAGCTGCGCCCCTTCGAGTCGCCCTGGGGTCATTGCGTTGCGTCGCCAGGCGATAGGCCCGAATTCTCCAAATTCATCGACGATGCCTTCGAAACCCTGCTAAGAAAAACCAATGGCTAAAACCGAGACCTATGACTACGTGATTATCGGCGCCGGATCGGCGGGCTGTGTGCTGGCGAACCGGCTGAGCGAGGATCCTGATGTGCGGGTTCTCCTGCTCGAGGCCGGACCCATGGATCGTCAACTGATGATCCATATACCCGCCGGGGTCTACAAGGTGTGGAAAGACCGCCGCATCAATTGGAATTACCAGTCCACCCGCCAGCCGGTTATGGCGAACCGCCATATCCCGATCCCGCGCGGCAAGGTGGTCGGCGGCTCGTCATCTATCAACTCGATGGTTTATATGCGCGGCCACCCGCGCGATTTCGACCGCTGGGCCAGTGAATTTGATCTGGCGGACTGGGATTACGCGCATTGCCTGCCCTACTTCAAGGCCGGCGAAACCAGCGATCGCGGCGGCGACGAATGGCGCGGCTCCTCCGGCCCGCTCAGCGTGACCAAGGGCAGTCTGGAAAACCCGACCTTCGATGCCTTTCTGGCGGCGGGCGAGCAATCCGGTGTCGGCGTGTCCGATGACCTGAACGGCTACAAGCCCGAAGGCCTGGCGCGCATGGACAGCACCAAACGAAACGGCCGGCGCTGTAGTGCCGCGGTAGCGCATCTCAGGCCCGCCCTGGCGCGCAGCAATCTGCATCTCAAGACTAGCGCCTTCGTTAGCCGCATCACATCGCAAGGCAACCGCGCCACGGGCGTGCTGTACGACTGTGGCGGCGAAAAATTTGATGCCCATGCGGAGCGTGAAGTCATCCTGTGCGGCGGCGCCATCAATTCGCCCCACCTGCTCATGCTGTCGGGCATCGGCCCCGCCGACCATCTCCGCGCCATGGGCATTGATGCGGTGCTCGACCTGCCCGGCGTCGGCCAGAACCTGCAGGATCATCTCGACGCCACCATCCAGATCAAATGCACCAAGCCGGTGACCTTGGACAAGGCCGACCGTCCGCTGAACATGGCCTGGGCCGGGGCGCAATGGCTGTTTGGACGGCGCGGTATTGCGACCTCCAATATCTGGGAATGCGGCGGCCTGTTCCGTGGCAACGACCAGGTCGAATACCCCAATCTGCAATATCACTTCTGCCCGGTCGGGGTGGACTTCGAGGGCGACAAAATCAAGCTCACGCAGGCCTTTCAGTTCCACCTCAGCCAATTGCGCCAGGACAGCCGCGGCAGCATTTCGCTGACTTCGGCCGATCCCCATGATTACCCCACCCTCGAATTCAATTTCCTCTCCACCGACCGCGACCGGCGCGAGTTCGTCGAGGGGGTCAAGATGACCCGTGATCTCGTCTCGCAATCGGCATTCGATGCGCTTCGCGGGGCCGAGGTGCAGCCCGGTCCGGACGTGAAGACCGACGCTGAAATCGACGAATGGATTCGCGCCACGGCGGAAACCGAGTTCCACCCGTCCTGCACCTGCCGTATGGGCAGCGACCCCATGGCGGTGGTCGACGGCCAGTTGCGCGTCCATGGCATGGAAGGACTGCGCGTTGTCGACGCCTCGGTCATGCCCAACATCACCAGCGCCAACCTCAACGCGCCGACCCAGATGATTGCCGCCCGCGCCGCCGACTTCATCCGCGGCCGCGAACAGCTGGCGCCCCTCCAGGCGCGGTTTCATTTCAGCGATACGGGCTCGGAAGAGGCCCAGTCTCAATAGAGCCGCAGGTATTCCTCAACCTCCCAGTCGGTGACGGCCTGGTGATAGCGCTCCCACTCATCGGTCTTGTAGGCGATGTAGGATTTTCGCATCACCGGGCCCATCACCTGTTCGGCGAAATCATCATCGCGTAGGGCATTGGTGGCGATCATCAGATTGCGCGGCAGGCGGCGGATGCCAAGTTCCTCGAACTCCTCATCGGTCATGGTATAGAGATCGCGATCCGTCGGCGGGCCGGGGTCGGTCTTGTTGGTGATGCCCTCGAGTGCCGCCGCCAACGTCATGGCGAGCCCGAGATAGACGTTCATGCACATGTCGGCGGCGCGGTTTTCGATGCAGAAGCGGCTTTGCGGCAAGCGGAACTGCGCCGAGCGGTTGTTGTGCCCATAGGTGATATTGGTCGGCGCCCAGGTTACCGTGCCGCCCTCGAAACCGCCGACCCGGGGCACCAGCCCGTTATAGGAATTGACCGTCGGGCAGGTGATCGCGCTCATGGCTTCCGCATGGGCCATGAGCCCGCCGACCGCGTGCAGCGCCATATCGCTCCAGTCGCCGTCCTTGGTGACGAACAGGTTCTCGCCCGGCTTATCGGTCGCCTGCAGGGAGAAGTTAATATGCGCGCCCGAACGCCAGTCGCCAATGGTCGGCTTGGGCATGAAGGTGATGAACATGCCGTGCTTTTTCGCCACCTCCTTGAGCAGGATGCGCAGAAACACCAGGCGGTCGGCCATTTCCAGCAGGGTGGTGTAGTGGAAATCGAGCTCGAACTGCGAATAGCCGCCCTCGGCGACCACGTCATGCAGGTTCCAGCCCATGTCCTCGAGAATATCGATCATGTCTTTCAGGAACGGCATGGAATCGAGGGAATGTTCCACGTCATAGCCGAACGCCTGGCGGCGCGGGCGAAGACCGCCCCTCGGGTCGTTGTCGATCGCCTTGACCGGCTGGCCGTCTTCATCGAAGCGCATGGCGATGAATTCCGGCTCGATCCCGCAATAGCCCACATAGCCGGCCGCCTCGGCATCGCGTATATGGCGCTTGAGGGCCTGGCGCGGGCAGACGTTGTAGGGCTTATCCTCCCAAAACAAGTCGGCGAAAATGATCGCCATGGATGTGTCCCAGGGGCAGATATAAACCGCGTCGAGATCGGGAACCATGACCTGATCGGAATCCGCCGGGCTCAGTTCCGGCACATAGGAAATCGAGTGCACGGCAAATTGCGGGCCCTTGCCCTCACAGAGCAATTCAAAATCGCTCATGGGAACCGGCTTGGTCTTGGGTATGCCGAACAGGTCTATCCAGCTTGAGAGGACATATTTAACACCGGCGTCCTCCAGCTCTTTGCGGACTTCGGCAATCCGCTCCGCGGACGGCAGGGCATCGCTAAAATTTTCAACATAGGCTGTCATTCGTTTCTCTCCCGGTTCAACTCCAGTTGCGCTTCAACAGGAACTGGTTTTTGAAATTTTTCAGACCCGTCATGGTCTCGACCGAGGCAATGTCGGGCTGGCCGTGAATTTCCACCTCGAGGAAATTGAGAAAACCGTCGGGCTCGTTGCTGATCACCTCGATCAACAGGTCATAGCGTCCGCTGACCCACAGGATGTAGACCACGTCCACCAGACTGGCGAGCCGCTCGGCGACCGCCTGGGGCGAGTGGCCCGGAGAGACTTTCAGACCCAGCATGGCGTCGGTCTTATATTCGGCGGCGACCGGATCGGCGATGGCGACGATGCGCAGCATGCCGGCATGCTTCATAGCGCCGACGCGGTTACGGATGGTGCCTTCCGAGACGCCCAGTTCCTGGGCGATCTCCGAGTAGGCCATGCGCCCGTCACGCTGCAGCATGGCGATGATCGAGCGATTGAGCTTGTCATCCGGCGACGACTTATCGGGCTGCCGGATGGAGTGGGCGGCGAATTTCCGCTCGTCTATTTCCGAGACATGATCGACCATTTTGGCATCGCCTTCCCTTGCGCCCTCTCTTGAAGTTTTTCACCAGTACCTACGAAAACCACACGGGTCAAGAGTTATAGTGCGTAATTCGTAATTCATCTCTGTTGACATACGAATTAAGTAAGTCAGTATGATAAGAAATGCAGATCGCACAATAAATGACGGTCTGCCCTGTCCGGCGTTGGGAGAAAATCCACCATGAATCCGCTTGCATCCGAGCTCAAGATGCCCAAGGAGGCTGGCGATTTCCGGGGCTATCAGCAGGCCCAGCCCGCCGGCATCGACGAGGAACTCGCCCGGGTCGGGCCGGGCACCCCGTGCGGTGAATATCTGCGCTGTTACTGGCATCCGGTGTTTATCACCAGCGAGCTTGGCGAGCTGCCCAAGGCAATCAAGATTCTCGGCGAGGAACTGGTCCTGTTCCGCTATGGCGGCGGTAGCGACGGCGAAATCGGCCTGGTGCATAAATATTGCCCGCACCGGCGCGCCTCCCTCGAATACGGCCGCTGTGAAGAGCGCGGCATCCGCTGCTGCTATCACGGCTGGCTGTTCGCGCCGGACGGCGAAATCCTCGAGACCCCGGCCGAAGCGGTTGATTCCAGAACCGCCATACAGCTTCGTAAAAGCATCCGTCTCGGCGCCTATCCGGTGATTGAATACAAGGGGCTGATCTTTGCCTATATGGGCAAGCCGGAGCAGATCCCGGCCTTCCCGATCTATGACGCCTGTGAGATGGAGGGCATTACCAGGCGACCATACAAGGCGCTCTATGCCTGCAATTGGGTTCAGGTGCTCGACGCCATCATGGACCCGGTCCACACCACGTTCCTGCACAGCAAGAACAGCCACCTGCAATTCTCCGAAGGCATGTCGGCGATTGGCGAGCTTAAATTCTATGAGCGCCATGACAATCATCTGCTGGGCTCATCGACGCGCCGGGTCGGCGAGAATGCCTGGGTCCGGCTCAACGAGCTGATCCTGCCCAACTTCACCCAGGCGGGCGCCGCTTATGCCGCCGACGGCACCGAACCAATCTATTTCGGACGTTCCGCCTTCACCCGCTGGGTGGTGCCGGTGGATGATGAGCATTCGATCGCCTATGCCTGGGGCAATTTCGGCGAGCGTGGCGATCCCCACCAATACAACAGCAAGGAGGGCTGCGAATTGATCGAGCAGGGCGAGATTCTGGATCGTCCGGCCGAGGAGAGGCAACGTCACCCGGCCGATTCCGAAGCCGTGGAAGGCATGGGCGCCATCTCCAGCCAGAAAGGCGAAAACCTCATGCCGACTGATCGCGGCGTATCCCTGTATCGCCGCAGTATCCGCCGTCAAATCCGCGAGCTGGCCGATGGCAAGGCGCCGCCCCAGCCACGCATGGCCGACGGCGCCTCGGTGCGCACCTATGGCCAGGACACGATCCTCACCCTACCGGCGATTGAAGGGCAAGACGACCACGCCTATCTGAAAAAGATCGGTGAGGCGATCATGGCCCTGGAGTTTGACTATGAAGACTATGACAACGACGCGCGCGATGCGGCGATTATCGACGGTTTGAAAGATATTGAAGCCAACGGCATCACCTGATGGCCGTCAAGCTGCACATCAAGAACAACCGCTGGGCGGAAGGCTCGTTTCCCAATACGCCGGAGGGGGAAGCGGTCTTCACTATCACCCGGGAGCGCTTCGACAGCGTGCTGGCTGAATTCCCCGCCATGGCCGGCAAGATCGATGCCTTCATCGATTGGGACACGGATAATTTCGCCGCCTCCATGCAGCAGGCCGAGGTTCTCCTGACCTGGAACCTGCCGACGGAAAACCTAAACGACCTGGCGCCGAACTTGAAATGGGTTCACTGCATCGGCGCCGGGGTTGAGCATCTGCTGCCCCTGGACTGGCTGCCCGACGGCGTCGTGCTGACCAACAACAAGGGGGTCCATGCCGCCAAGGCCGGCGAATTCGGCCTGATGAGTATCCTAATGCTGCATTGCCATCTGCCGGCCCTCGTCACCAACCAGCGCGATCACATCTTTGAGTCGCTCTATGCCTCGCCGATTGCCGGCAAGACCCTGGTGGTCATCGGCACCGGCAGCCTGGGCGGTTCGGCGGCCAAAAAAGTGAGCGAACTGGGCGTGCATGTGATCGGCGTCAACCGGCATGGAAAGCCGGTGGCGGGCTGCCATGAGATCGTCACCACTGAGCAGCTCGACGATGTCCTGCCGCGCGCCGATTATCTGCTGGTGGCGACCCCCGATACGCCGGAGACCCGCGGCCTCCTAGACCGCCGCCGGCTCGATCTGCTGAAGCCGGAAGCAGGCTTGGTGAATATCGGCCGCGAAGCGGTGATGGATTACGACGCGCTCTGCGACAAGCTCGACGAGGGCAGCCTGGCGGGCGCCATTCTCGATGTCTTCGATCCCGAACCCGTCGCCGCCACGTCTAGGCTGTGGAACACCCGGAACCTCATCGTCACCCCGCATGTCTCGGCCGACGATGGCGACGCCTATGTGCCGATGACGATCAATCTGTTCCTGCGCAACATGGAGCTCCACCTGGCCGGCAAACCGCTGCTCAATCCGGTGCGCGCCGAGTTGGGTTATTAGCGGACTTCCGGCGGGTATCGCGGGTGAATCTGCTTGCTTATGAAGGCCTTATGATCCGTGACTCGGGTGATTGAATGACCTAACCTTCGACCGTGACACGATGGTTGCGTCCCAGAAATCATTTGAGTGGCGCCAAAAATCATTTGGGTAACGAATGACCAGCCTCGAGCGAGAAGGAATGACAATCGAAGCGCCGGCGGGCAAGCAGTCGCTGGCAGAGTATCTTAGCGAGAACGGGATTCTCGAGCGCGGCGAGTTGGAACGCGCCGAGCGTCTTCGCCGTGACAGTGGGCAGCGGCTCAACAACGTGCTTACCAAGCTTGGCCTGATCACCGAGAAGGACATGGCAAAAGCATTGGCGGGCTACCTGAATTTACCGCCGCTGAGCGCCAAGGATTATCCCGATACCGCCCTGTTCGATGACAAGCTGAGCCCGAACTTTCTCAAAGAGGCGCGGATCGTTCCCCTTGCGGACTCAGACGAGGGGCTGATCCTGGCCATGGCCGACCCGTTCGACGACTATGCCATCAAGGCCATGCAGCTGATTGCCGAGAAGCCGGTATTGCCCCGGGTCGGCGCGCCCGAGGATATCGAGCGGGCCATCGACAACGCCTATAGCGATGGCAGAAGCGCGATTGATCAAATCGCCGAGCAGACCGGCCCGGCTGATCAGGCCGATGGGGATGCCGACATCGAACGGCTCAAGGACCTGGCCAGTGAGGCGCCGGTCATTCGCCTGGTGAACCTGCTGATCGCCAATGCGGTGGAGGCCAGGGCGTCAGACATTCACATCGAGCCCTCTGAGAACGCCCTTCGGGTGCGCTACAGAATTGACGGCGTGCTGCGCGATGTGGAAGCGCCGCCGATCCGATTCCGCGATGCGATCATATCCCGTATCAAAATCATGGCCAGGCTGGATATAGCGGAACGGCGTCTGCCCCAGGATGGCCGCATCAAGCAGACCGTGCGGGGCAAGGACATCGACCTGCGTGTCTCGACCCTGCCGACCCTGTATGGCGAAAGCGTGAGTCTGAGAATTCTCGATCGCGGCAACGTGGTCATGGAGTTCCCTGCCCTCGGCTTTGGCGAGCAGTGTCTCGACGCCTATCTTGCGGAACTTTCCCGGCCCCATGGCATCATCCTGGTGACCGGGCCCACGGGCAGCGGCAAGACAACCACTCTTTATGCGTCTCTGCGGAAATTGAATTCGACACAGACCAATATTGTGACGGTCGAGGACCCGATCGAATATCAGGTCGACGGGACAAACCAAATCCAAACCAGGCCTCAGATCGGGCTTGGTTTTGCCCAGGTGCTGCGCTCCATACTCCGGCATGACCCGGATGTCATCATGATCGGTGAGATCCGTGACAAGGAGACAGCCGATATTGCCATCCAGGCGGCGCTCACCGGCCATGTGGTGCTTTCCACCCTGCATACCAACGATGCCGCGGGAACCATCTCACGGTTGCGCGATATGGGAGTGGAAGATTATCTGATGACCTCGACACTCAACGGTGTGCTGGCGCAGCGGCTGGTCAGGACGCTGTGTCCGCAGTGCCGCGTCGCCGAGGAGGCGCTGCCTGAGCTGATCGAGCAATTGCAACTCAGCCGCTTAACCAGCGCCTCCCCGATCACGCTTTATCGGCCGGCGGGGTGTGACGAATGCAACGGCACCGGCTATACGGGGCGTACGGGCATCCTCGAATTTTTGGTCATGACCGACCCGATCAGGCGGCTCGTGCTCAGGCGCGCGGAATCAAATGAGATCCACCGGCTGGCGGCGAGCGAGGGTATGCGCACCATGTTTGAGGATGGCGTGGGCAAGGCCCTGGCGGGGATTACGACTCTGGAGGAGGTGCTCCGGGTCACCCGCGACGTTTAGGCGATGGCGCGTTTCAACTATAAAGCAGTTTCCGCCGCGGGCGATGTCATCGAAGGGATGATCGATGGGGAGGATAAAGCCGCGGCCATCGAGCAGCTTCGCAGACTCGGTCATGTGCCCATTCGCGCCACCGAAGTCGGCGCGGGCGCTTCGTCTCGCCACTCCGGGAGCGGGGTGCTCAAGGGGCAACAGGTATCACGCCAGGATGTGGCTGCTTTCACGCGGGAACTGGCCATACTTTTGACCGCGGATCTGCCTCTTGAGCGCGCCTTGGAAATTGTTGCGGACATTTCGGAACGCGAGCCTGTGCAACGCCTCGTCAATCGCCTTCTCGACTCGGTTCGCGGCGGTGCGTCGCTTGCCGACGCCATGGCCGACCAGCAGAACGTATTCGCGCAGACCTATCTGAGCACGGTTCGCGCCGGTGAGGTCGGCGCCGCGCTAGACATCGTTTTGGTGCGGTTATCCGAGTTCATGGAAAAGTCGCAACAGCTGCGCGAGACGGTGAAATCCGCGCTCATCTATCCGCTCATCCTGTTGATCACCACCGGGGTTTCCATGGCCCTAGTTCTGGCCGTCATCGTGCCCGAGTTCAAGCCGATGTTTGAAGGCGCCGGGGCGGCCCTTCCCTCATCGGCCAGGCTGCTGGTCGCCTTGAGTGACGGGCTGCGGCAATACGGCCTCTTCATAGTGATTGGCTTGGTTGTGCTGTTCTTCCTCGGCCGCCGAGCGCTGCACAGTCCGCGGGCGCGCGATCACTGGGATCGCTGGCTGCTGCATCTGCCCCTGATCGGCGATCTGGTAGCCAAGGTCGAGGTGGCCCGTTTCAGCCGCACCATGGGTATGCTGCTTGGCAATAAC
>Ga0209554_1000822_pt1 | contig 25520 bp, 23 predicted proteins | sample MarorgKNORR_S2LV_5_FD_188221 | JGI IMG/M metagenome (GOLD analysis project Ga0209554, IMG submission 188221) | Marine microbial communities from the Southern Atlantic Ocean, analyzing organic carbon cycling - Bottom_A/KNORR_S2/LV (SPAdes) (version 2) | ecosystem: Environmental > Aquatic > Marine... | reverse complement strand
AGAAAATCAAGAAACAGCTTGAAGCGCAGCGAAAAGAGCTTCTTAAACGTGTCGAGTTGACCGAAGATGATCGCAAGCCGGTTGAGCTCGACCAAGCTCAGATCGGCCGATTGTCGCGCATGGATGCGATACAGGTTCAAGAAATGGCGTTGGAGCAGGAACGCCGCCGTGAAATTGAGTTGAAAAAGATTGGGGCGGCCCTTCTCAGGATAAAAGACGACGAATACGGTTATTGCACGCATTGTGGTGAGGATATTTCTCCAAAGCGGTTGGAGTTCGATCCGGCGGCTCCGTTATGCGTCGATTGTGTTGCCAGCTAGCCGGTTTTTAGTTTTTTGACAGGTACCAAAAGCGGATTGCCGCCAGTATTACGGAGACAATGCTGGCAACCAAAATGCTTTCGAACAATCCAATGGCACCGTGTCCAGCCGGCAGGGCCAGATACCAGGCTAGCGGAATCATGATGACCAAATAAGCGACGACATGCAGAGCGGCCGGTACCCAGGTTTCACCGCAGCCGCGTAGCGCGTGGGCCATGACGCTTTGTCCACCATCGGCGATTAAAACCAGAGAAATAAACGCAATCATCGGCGCTGCTCGGATTACCAATTCCGCATCGTTGGTAAAGCCAGATGCAATTTGATTGTTTAAGACGACCAGAACGGTTCCCAATACCGCCATGCTTATGATGGTTAGGCCCAAGCCCGTCCAGCCCGCGAATGCCATGTCTCGCCGGTTGCCGTGACCGTGCGCGCTGCCAACACAGACCGCCGTGGCGGAGCCCAATCCAAGGGCAAACATGAAAGTCAGAGCCAACATGTTAAAAGCGATCGTGAAGGCGCCCAGCGACAGAATTCCCAATAAGCCCGCTATCAGGCTCATGGAGGAAAAAGCACCTGACTCAATTGCATTGCTGGCACCCGCTCCGAGGCCAACTTCGCGGAGCCTGGACCAAGCTTGCCAGCCGCCCCCAAAAAACATTTTGGCGTGGTTGCGGATGGCAAATTCCTCGTGATCGCTCATGTTCCAGACGTAGTAAAAAATACTGCCTGCCATGATGATGCGAACGCCAATTGTAGCCCAAGCGGAGCCTTGAGCACCCAATTCCGGCACGCCAAAATGTCCAAAGACCAAAACCCAATTGAGCGCCACATTACAAAAATTGCCGATGATCATTATATACATGCCGACTTTGGGTCGTTTAAGGCCTTCCAGGAAATAAGTACTGGCAACAAACAGCAGCATCGGCGGCATGCTCCAGCCGATGATCGCGATTATGCGCCCACCGCCTCGGGCGAGATCGGCTGTTTGACCGGTCATTAAGAGGAACTCCTCGCCGAAACTGGAAAGAATTGCACCGATCAATCCAATGGTTACGGCATAGCTTATGGAGCGCCGCCAAACACCGCCGCATTCTTCATTCTCATTCGCGCCAAGATGAAACGCCGTCATCACAAGGGTGCCGGTCAAAAGCCCAAAGCCGGTCACCATTAAAAACATCATGGGTGCCAAACCGATACTTTGATAGGCGAGTTCCTGCGCTGAGTAGTGCCCGACCATGACAGAATCAACGATCATCATCGTCATCATACCGGCGCGCCCCAAAATGGTCGGCCCGGCGAGACGAATTAAATCGCGTGCATGGCGTTTTACTGTGGTTGAAAAATGCTCGGTATCTGTCATGTCAATTGAGTTTGCTGTGAAGCTGTGCTGATAGCACGCCAGATATGATATTTCCCGCACAAAATATCCGGTGTAGGATGCCGCAACGATAATAAGGGGGAGTCATCCTATGATTGAGCTCTATCAAAGCTATCTTTCGACCTGTTCTGGTAAAGTCAGGCTGGTCCTGGAAGAAAAGGGGCTCGATTATTCCGAGGTCGTGATTAATCTCCAGAAGGGCGACCAGTTCGATCCTGACTACGTCAAACTCAACCCTAAAAGCGTGGTGCCAACAATCATTCACGACGGTATTGTCGTTCGCGAATCCAGTGTGATCTGTGAATACCTCGAGGATCTTCAAGCTGATCCGAGACTTCGTCCGAGCGATCCCTGGAAAAGTGCCCAGATGCGGCTTTGGATGAAGTTTATGGACGAAGAAGTCCATCCGATGACAACGATAGTGACTTATGCAGTGTCCATTCGCCATGAACGTGCAGCCGCAAATACACCAGAAGAATTAGAAGCCCATTTTAATAAAATACCGAACGCGACCAAGCGAGAACAACAGCGCGCCATCCACAATGACGGAGTCGAGTCGCCTTATTTCCTGAGCGCGATTAAAATTATGGATAAAATGGTCGCCAACGCAGATGGTGCGTTGGAAGATTTCGGTGGGCCGTGGTTGCTGGGAGAAGACTACTCACTCGCCGATGTCGTCGTCACACCTTACATGCTGCGGTTGTCGCATTTTTCGTTCGATGGTATGTGGGAAGGAAGCCGTCCGCGCGTTGCTGAATGGTGGGGCCGCATCCAGGCGCGGCCCAATTTCTGCGGCGTGATGTCTCCAGACACACCGACCGCCAATCTGGAAAAGCGCAAAACAAACGGTGCCAAAGAATGGCCGAGGGTGAAGGAAATGTTGGAACTTTAAATTAAGCGCTTTCCGCCTGGCGGTTCTGACGCTTGCGCTCATGGATATCGAGATAGCGTTTGCGCAGACGAATGGATTTGGGTGTTACTTCAACCAACTCATCTTCCGTGATGTAAGCAATCGCTTTGTCCAAGCCCATTTCAATCGGTGTCGTTAGAGCAACCGCTTCATCCTTGCTGGAAGTGCGGATGTTGGTGAGCTGCTTGCCTTTAAGCGGATTGACCTCAAGGTCATTGCCTCGGCTGTGTTCGCCAATAATCATGCCGGCATAGACTTTGTCGCCCGGGTCAATAAACATCGGTCCGCGATCTTCCAGGTTCCAGAGCGCGTAAGCAATTGCTTTGCCGTCGCCGAGTGAAATAAGCGTGCCGTTTCGGCGTCTGTCGATTGGGCCTTTATAGGGCGCATAGCCATGGAATAATCGGTTCATGATGCCGGTGCCGCGGGTATCGGTAAGAAACTCACCATGATAGCCAATGAGCGCGCGCGACGGCACATGGAAGATCAGACGTTGTTTGCCGCTTCCACTAGATTTCATCTCCAGCATTTCGCCTTTGCGAGCGGAAAGCTTTTCTACGACGGTGCCGGAATATTCTTCGTCGACGTCGATGACAACTTCTTCAATCGGCTCCAGACGCTGGCCGGTTTCGGGATCATCCCGATAGACAACGCGGGGACGCGAGATCGTTAACTCAAAGCCTTCGCGCCGCATGGTCTCAATAAGCACTGCAAGCTGAAGTTCGCCCCGACCCGCGACTTCAAAGGAATTAGAATCATTTGTTGTCGTGATATGAAGCGCGACATTACCTTCCGCTTCACTGGTCAGGCGGTCCAAAATAACGCGTGACGTTACTTTGCTGCCTTCAGTGCCGGCTAAAGGTGAATCGTTGACTGAGAATCCCATCGATAGAGTTGGCGGATCAATCGGCTGAGAATCAATCGCCTCGGTGACGCTCGGTGCGCAGATTGTGTCGGCCACAGTAGCATTGGCCAAACCGGCAATTGCAACAATGTCGCCGGCTTCGGCTTGGTCGATTGGCACACGCTCCAATCCACGGAAAGCCAACAGCTGACTGGCGCGTCCTTCTTCAATAACATTTCCGTCGCGGTCGAGCGCGCGGATTGCCATGTTGCAAACAATTTTACCAGAGGTAATTTTACCGGTGAGAATACGGCCAAGATAGGGGTCTGCCTGAAGCGTTGTCGCCAGCATTGCAAACTCGCCATTCGGATCGACATTTGGTTCCGGCACATGGCTGAGGATCAAATCAAAAAGCGGGTCCATATTTTCTTTAGGACCCTCGGGCTCAACGGCGGCCCAGCCTTGTTTGGCCGACGAATATAGATGGGGGAAGTCGAGTTGGTATTCGTCTGCATCCATGGCGGCGAAAAGATCAAAAATTTCGTCCAGCACTTCATTGGCGCGTTGGTCTGGACGGTCGACCTTGTTGATCAGAACCATCGGGCGGAGGCCGAGGTCAAGGACTTTGCCTAAAACGAATTTGGTTTGAGGCATTGGGCCTTCCGCAGCATCGACAAGAAGGACGACGCCATCGACCATGCTAAGTATGCGTTCTACTTCGCCGCCGAAATCAGCGTGTCCGGGCGTGTCGACGATATTGATGCGCGATCCATCATGCTCAACCGAAGTACATTTTGCCAAAATCGTGATGCCGCGCTCGCGTTCCAATTCATTGGAATCCATAGCGCGTTCCTGAACCTGTTGGTTCTCACGAAAAATGCCACTTTGTTTAAGCAGGCAATCTACCAGCGTTGTTTTACCATGATCGACATGAGCGATAATGGCGATGTTGCGTAAATCCATCGACTTAACACTTTCAAATACTATAAAATTTTCGAAATTCTAGGTGCGGCTCAATAGGGTGCCGACACCGGAGCACTGTATATAGCGTCAAAATTAGTGAATACAAGCCTCTATTTGACGAAAACCAGGCTTTTTATTCTTCCTCTCCCTTGATGGGAGAGGACCGAGGAGAGGGTGATTTTCAATAATCCCCTCACCCCAACCCTCTCCCACGCGGGGAGAGGGAGCTATAATTGGCCTAATTTGTACCTTTGAGGACGACTTTGCTGATGATGTAATCGCCGCCGTTATTGATCAGCGATAATCCATTGAAAGGATCGCTGAAACTTTGATCTCTTACAGTCATTAATTTGTTGCCATCTATAGACACCGTCATATCGCCAACGCGGTCTCTATTCCACACCAAAACATGAATGCGTTTGTCCTCCAGATTTAGAGATTCCCTATGGCTTTGGATGGCATTTGTGCCATAGCGTGTGGCTCTCACCAACTCCATGGAAGTCGCTTGGCCGCCTTTATAAAATAATCGGTAGCCGATTTTTCGTTCCGCGCCCTGATAGGTCACTATTTCAAAAGTGCCTTCCTTGCACCACGAGGTGAACTCGATCTGGAGGGAAAAGGCATTGGTAATTGTACGTTCAAGATGAATGGCTGCGCGGGATGAAGATCTGTTTGTTGAACTGGAACGACCACTACTACGTTGCTGATTGCCGCCGAGTGCCTGATTGAGTATTGCTCCCAACAGCTGTTTACCAATATCGTCACTGCTTTGCTGGCTGGAATTATTTGCGTCGTTTGATTTTTCAAATGCAGCTCTAAGGCCAAAATTTTTCTCGACCCACCAACGCCCACTAGTCGCCTGCCATGTTGGGTTTGAGGTAAAATCGCCATCGCTGAAATTTTCATTTACAAGATCAACCCGCCATGGCGTGTCGTAGCGACGGGCAATATCCTTCAAATCTCTCAGAAAACTAGGGTCAGCCGCGCGCGCGTTCGGCCTCGTTGACGGCTTTGTTGAGTTCATCCACTAATTTCTGCAAGTCACCCGAACTTTGTTGGCTGGTGGAAGATGCCGGTGCATTTGGATCCGTCCAGGTTTTATATTTTGTTTGGGCGGAAGCTGTTTGAAATCCAATGGTGAATAGAAAAACCCCAGAAATCATAATTAATTTCTGAATAAATAACTTTGAGGATAAAACCTGTACGCTATTCATAATTTTCGCTCCCTAGTGTATTCGAATTAAGGTATTAGAATACGATAAGTCACCAAGAAAAGCGATATGAATAGGGAGAGAAATGGATGGCTGCTCCGGTTAAAATGATATCAATGGCCCCGCCGGAAGTAGAGGTGGAAAATCTAAGCGATGGCAGTGTTATATTGCGCTCGCCTCAACCCCTTGGTGAGTACCCAAATTCGCAAAGTGCATGGATCATCAAATGGGCTTCAAAAACGCCAGATTCTACATTTGTAGCTGATCGGACAGGCGAAGGCGGTGATTGGCGCCGGGTGAGCTATGAGGATTTCCTCAGCCAGATTAAATCCGTCGCGCAGGTATTGCTAAACCGCGGCCTATCTCCCGAGCGGCCGGTGGCCATCCTTTCCGACAATGCCGTTGATAATGCATTGCTGCTCTACGGCGCGATGCATGTTGGCATTCCTGTTGTGCCCGTATCACCAGCCTATTCGCTGATGTCTCAGGATTTTGGCAAACTCAAACACATCATTGAGCTAACCACACCTGGACTTGTTTATGTTGCAGATGGTGAGAAATTTGCCAACGCCCTGAGGAGTGTAGATTTTGGCGACGCTGAATTTGTGGTGAGCGCCAATCCGCCTGCGGGTATTAAATCATCAGGATTTGAAGAATTGGTGTCAACTCAATCAACAGGAGAAGTTGATCAGGCCTATCAAAAAGTCGATCCAGATACGATCGCGAAAATTCTATTCACCTCGGGATCGACAGGCCAGCCCAAGGGTGTGATCAACACTCAACGCATGCTGTGTTCAAATCAACAGGCGATGGCACAGTGCTGGACATTTTTAGAGGAAAGACCGCCGGTTATGGTCGATTGGTTGCCTTGGAATCATACGTTTGGCGGCAATTATGTGTTTAATATGGTGCTTCGCAATGGCGGCACGTTATATGTGGATGGCGGAAAACCTGCGCCAGGTTTGATCGATCAAACAGTGGCGAACCTGAAGGAAATTTCGCCGACAATATATAATAACGTCCCTCGGGGCTTTGATATGCTATTGCCCCATTTAGAAACTGATGAAGATTTGCGGCGCTCTTTTTTTAAAGATTTGGATCTGATTTTTTATGCAGCTGCAGCCTTAACTCAAAATGCATGGGAGCGTTTGGAGGCAGTTTCAGAAAAATCAATCGGCAAGCGCGTCATGATGTTATCGGGCTGGGGGGCCACAGAAACAGCGCCAGACAACACACTCGTTCACTGGCCCATTGAAAAAGCCGGCGTCATCGGCTCACCCGTTCCGGGAACTGATATTAAGCTCATTCCCAATGAAGAGAAACTCGAGATTAGAGTGCGCGGCCCGAACATAATGCCCGGCTATTTGAAGCGCGATGATTTGACCAAGGAAGCCTTCGACGAGGATGGATTTTATTGCATCGGCGATGCTGCTCGATTGGAGGATCCGCTAGACCCTCGCAAAGGGATTGTTTTTGACGGACGGGTTTCCGAGAACTTCAAATTATCAACGGGTACGTGGGTGTCGGTTGGCAATCTTAGAACGGCCGCAGTTGCTGCTGCCGACACTGTAATCCAGGATGCGGTTATCGCCGGTCAGGATCGAGATGAGCTAGGTATTTTAGTTTTCCCGAACATTGCCGGCTGCCGAGCTTTGTGCCCTGATCTTCCCGAAGATGCCCCGCTTGACGACGTTATTGCCAACCAGATCGTACAACAGGCGCTGATCGACGGATTGCAGCTCCATAACGACAATAATCCAAGCAGTAGTACACGCATAACCCGTGCTTTGATTATGACAGAGCCTGCCAATATCGATGCAAATGAGATCACTGACAAAGGTTACATGAATCAAAGGGCGGTTCTTTCGAGGCGGGCGGATTTGGTGGAGCAATTGTTCAGCGATGGTGATAAAACAATTAAAATTTAATTTACCGAAGGCCTTGAAACTGTTGATTCAAATAAACAAATAAACAAATAAACAAATAACAAATTAGTTAAATTGTGTAGTTTCTTAGAGACAAAATTTATGGCGAATGAAATTTCAACCCAGCAGAATCGCAATTTCCTAGATGGAAATGAGACCGAGACTGAAGAATTTGTCACTTTTAAAGTCAGCAATCAGTTGTTTGGAGTTCCGATACTACAGGTGCGCGATATTCTCCATCTAGAGAAAATTGCTTTTATTCCATTGGCTCCGCCTCATGTTTCGGGCTCTATTAATCTGAGGGGCCAAATTGTGACCGTGATCGATGTGCGTGTCAGTTCAGGCTCGTCAAATTTTGAGCTTCAACAAACGAGCCGCATTTTTCCCCAAGATTGCGTCCTGTTGGGCGCGTGACAATTTTTTTGTTTTTCGTATGAAACTTATCGGGTTTGTTTCTCCAAATGGAAAATCCGTACCCATTACAATATTATTAGCACTCACTTTGGTTGAAAGAAAATCTAGCATATCCGGATTGAAGACAACTGTCTCGTAGTGAAATTTACGGATATAGGAACTCATGCTGCCTTTTAGAGACCCGCCGTCACGGCCGGCTCGGTAGGCATTGTCCTGCCTTCCGGCGTAATAGGGAAGATACCCGCCACCATGAGCGATCAGCAGCTTCAATTTTGGAAACTTATCAAGCACACCTTCATAGACCAGCGAGGACATTGCGAGTGCTTCTTCGTAAGGTTGCCCGACCATAAAGGCGAGGCCAAACTTTTTAAGGCGCGGATCAGAATTCCCTGCCGGATGGATGAAAATTGGGACATCCAATTGCTGAGCTTTACGCCAAAATGAATGGAATTTTTTGTCGCCTAACTCATCGCCGCGGACAACGGTTGAAATCTGCACACCTCTAAGGCCATTTTTCATGATCATGCGATCAAGTTCTTTAGCGGACATTTTGGGATCCTGGAGAGGTACGATACCTATACCGGCGAGGCGGTCTGGATGTTCTGCGACAGCTTCTGCGACACTGTCATTCACCCGTTGAACAATCTTCAAGGCTTTGGAAGGTGCCATTGGCTCAGTATTGTGATGGATTAGGCTTGGCGATATCACCTGCATATCGATGCCCATTTTGTCCAATTCTTTGAAACGCGCGGACATGTCTGTCATGCGCAACATGGTCATTTGACTGTGCTTACTGCCGCCAAGACTGGTTTGCTTGCCGAGACCAATGCGCGAATGCAAAGAATTTTTTTGAGTGAGTTCAAAAACTTTGGGATTAACAATATGCCCATGAAAGTCGATGACGAAAGGTTTTTTTGGTAGTGACTTTCTCTTTGAATTGGCTTTTGCAGCCATTATTAATCCTCCCAGAAACTGAATGGCTATTGTCACGCGAATTTCGAAAAGAGGCAATCGGAAGTTGTTATTGTTAAGTGGTTAGCTGAATTGTTCTTTTATTTTTAAAAACTCCACATCCGGGAAATCCTCGCCGGCGCGATCTAGGTGCCAGGCATTTCGAGCCAGAAAAACGGGGTCTTTATCGTGGTCATCGGCGATGGCGGTGCTGTTCTCGTCGATGAATTTTTTGAGTATTTGGCTGTCATCGGCTCTAATCCAGCGCGCCGTATAGAGCGAGGTGGATTCAAATATGACCGGAACTTCGTATTCGGTGCGAATGCGGTCTGCCATGACCTCGAATTGCAGTGAGCCGATCACGCCAACAATCCAATCTGCACCGATACGCGGTTTGAAAACCCTGGCGGCACCTTCTTCGGCGAGCTGTTGCAGGGCGCGCCCTAAATGCTTGGCCCTCATGGGGTCTTCCGGGCGAACCGTTTGCAATAGCTCGGGCGCAAAGCTTGGGATGCCGGTAAAGTGCAAATCTTCGCCTTCGGTCAGTGCATCGCCGATCCGAAGATTACCGTGGTTTGGAATGCCGATAATGTCTCCGGCATATGCCTCTTCCGCGGTTTCCCGCTCCTGTGCCAAAAATAAAACGGGATTGTGGAGATTCAATATTTTACTGCTTCGAACATGTTTAAGTTTCATGCCACGCTTAAAATGGCCGGACGACAGTCTGAAGAAGGCAATACGATCGCGGTGCTTAGGGTCCATGTTGGCTTGAATTTTAAAGACGAATCCGCTGACTTTGTTTTCTTGCGGATCAATTGTGCGGTTTTCCGTCGGCTGCGGGCGAGGCGAGGGTGCAAATTTTCCGATGCCGTCGAGTAATTCTCGAACACCAAAATTATTAATCGCGCTGCCGAAAAAGATGGGGCTGAGATGACCTTCACGATAGGACTTTAGATCAAACTTGGGGCAAAGTTCGCGCACCATCTCCACTTCTTCGCGGAGCTTTGCCACCGCGTAGTCAGGCAATAATTCATCGAGCTTGGGGTCATCCAGGCCTTCACATTTTTCAATTTTGCCGGGATCTTCGTCGTTTGTGCCGCCACTCGCTTTGCCTTTCGGCATTAGAACAAGGCGATCATTTAAAATGTCATAGCAGCCTAAAAAATCACGGCCCATGCCGATGGGCCAACTGGCGGGTGTCACATCCAAAGCGAGAGATTGCTCAATCTCATCCAATATTTCAAATGAGTCGCGCGCTTCACGGTCCATTTTGTTGATAAAAGTAACAATCGGAACATCGCGGAGGCGGCAAACTTCAAACAATTTGCGGGTCTGTTGCTCAATGCCTTTGGCCGCATCGATCACCATAACAGCGGAATCTACCGCCGTGAGGGTCCGGTAGGTGTCCTCACTAAAATCTTCGTGGCCCGGGGTATCCAACAAATTAAACGTGCGGCCATCATATTCATAGGTCATAATCGAAGAGGCGACTGAAATGCCGCGTTCCCGTTCAACTTTCATCCAATCCGAATGCGCACGCCGTTTGTCACCACGCGCTTTTACGGCACCGGCCAACTGAATGGCACCACCAAAAAGCAAAAGCTTTTCGGTGAGCGTAGTTTTACCGGCATCTGGATGCGAAATGATCGCAAACGTGCGGCGCTTGGCTATGGACTCTTCAAGCTGAGACATGGTCTTTGAAAATTTATCTTTCTTATCTTTTGGGCAAACTGGCAATAGCGAGCGGCGCAGACATAGAGAGTTTTAATCGCTATTACCAGACTTTCCTGACATCTGATGGATCAGTGGTTTTTACGCCGGTCCATGAAGCTATAGCGACTGTCGGATGTAATGACGATATCAATATCCTCGCCATCGCGTCGGAGGTTCAAAGTGATGTCCGTGCCGGCGGGTCCCAAAGACCATAATAGACGATACATAGCCGGTAAACTCGGGACATCTTGATCGTTTATGCCGGTGATTAAATCGCCAGGTTCAACAGCTGAAAGATCGGCCGGGCCGTCGGGGATGACCCCGGATACAAATAGCCGGTTCATTGCCTCTGCGGTATACAAGCCGAGCCAGGGACGCTGCTCTCCTGAGGCAATTCCTTTTGAAACCAGATCGTCATAGATTGGTTTTAATAAATCGATCGGCACGAACATATTGCCGGGGCTGTCTTTTTGACTTTTCTCGGCATCATTGACCCACAGTGATCCCAGACCGCAAAGTGTGCCGTCACTTCGAATGAGCGCCGCCCCGCTCCAATTTGGATGAATTGGGGAGGTGAAAATCGCGTTGTCCAACATATATTCCCAAGACCCCGCGAATTCTCGCCGAGACACCACAGAAGCACTGATAGAATGATTGACGCCGCCATAGGGTGCGATAATCACCGGATCTTTCTCTGCCAGATCTTCGGCTCTTCCTATGGCTATGGGGGTTATGTCAACAGATCCGCTAAGCGGTGATAACGCGTGGATGATTGCCATTCCGGATTCATGGTTATAACCGACAAGTTCCGCCTGCACCGGAACTCCACCATTGGCCTTGATCGTGATTGTCCGCGCATCGACAACTAAATATCCAATGGTCAGCAGAAGGCCGTCATCGCTAATCAGAACCGCGTTGCCCTCGCGCTCAATCCCCAAAGTTCGAGCGCTAAAAGCATCTTCTGGCACTTCCGAAGTAAGCCGCACAACGGAATCGAGCGCTTTGTTGAGGTCGAAATCGAGGTCTTCCTGCTTGGGATGGGGCGCCAGTTTTAGCGATGGATCGAGCAGGTGCAGCAGGCCGGTGGGCCGATGTCCATTTGCGCGTTCAATTCCAGCCATTCGAAATACTTTTCTTTCGTGTTTTAATTCAAGTGACAGTTTACTTAATTAACTTCCATTCACAACTTTCTTACCTTAGAAAACTGTCACCTGAATTATACGCGTCTTGATTCTCGATGCGCAATATAAGTTGATGCCGAGACGATTATAGCGGCTCCAACCCATGTCCACGCTCCCGGAAATTCGCTGAATATAAAAAATCCAATCAGCGCCGCCCAGATAAGCCGCGTGAAAACAAATGGCTCCAAGGCGCTCACTTCGACATATTTGAATGCCTGCACCATGCAAAGATGGGCAAGGGCGACAAAAACACCTGTTGCGGCAAGCCAGCCCAATTGTTCCAGGCTAGGGGTCTTCCATACGAAAAGCGCAAAACAAAATGATATTGGTGTTTGCAGAATGGCGACATAGGCACTGCAGGTGACTGCGCTATCTGTCTCCGAGAGATGTTTGGCAAACAGTTTGGTGCCGGCGCCGCACGCACCCGACAATATAACAAAAAGAAAGCCAATGCTTAGCGTTTCAAATCCCGGCCGAATGATGACCAAAGCTCCGCAAATTCCGATGCCCAGGGCGATCCATCGGCGCATTTTGATTTTTTCACCCAAAAACAACATCGCGCCAACCGTAACAAATAGCGGCCCGGCCAATCCCAAAGCGACGGCATCGGCGAGAGGAACGAGCGAGAGCGCGGTGTACCAGGCGATTAACGCGGCCACGTTAAAAAAGGCGCGGATAAAATGAAATTTAAATTTTGTCGTTTTAAGCGGCGATAAACCAACTTTTAAAAACCAGGGAACATAGAACAGGGCAGAAAAAAGGTTGGAGAAAAAGGCTATTTCAAAAGGGTGTAGCTCTGGGCCAATATGGCGAACAATACCGTGCGATGCGGTAAAGAAAAAGTTGCTGAATATGGTCAGGCCTGCGGCGAGCAGAAATGTAGATGACACAGCTATTCTGCTCGATGAAGCAGGATTGATCATTTTGGGGGCTCTAAAATTTACGGAAGTGGAGCCTAGCAGTCAAAATACCAAAACAAAAGATGGCAATTAATCAGAGGGGCATTTCCTTAATTCAAATCTATCCGTGCGCCAACCAGGAAGTTATGGCTGGCATATATGCTTTCATACGGCGTTCCATTTTTGTTTGAAAATTCAGGATCCTGGGTTTCGAAATAACGATAGCCGATTTCGATTTTGGTGCGATTATCCAGAGCAAACGTAACGCCGGCCCCTAACTGCATTGCAAAAACCCAATCCATGTCGTCCGCAATGGCATTTTCTTCTACTGAAAGATCATTCAAAAATATTCCAGCGAAGCCGACGCCTCCCATAATGAATGGCGTAAGGCGCGAATTATGTGGAAAATCGTAGGCCGCGTTGCCCATAAAGGCGATTGTAGAAACGTCTCCATCGACGACTTCGGTGTTATAAACGGTACTGACCGCTGTACCGGATATTTGTTTCAAAGAGGCGTTTGAATACAAGAATTCACCTTCCAGCCGGAAACCATTATCAAATTCGGTACCGATGGCACCGCTTAAGCCGAATCCTGGTTGAAACTCTGCATCATAATTATCGCCACCTCCTTCGGAATGGGTTTCACTCAACAGATGTAATCCAAGTGAGCCTCTAAAGTAGGTATTGCGGAGACCCAGAAAACCGATGCGTTCGGTGGGGGTGGCGCGTGGGACGGGCATGTTTTGCGGCACCATGCGCTGTTGCGCTGGCCTTGGTGCCGCCTGCCCTTGAGGTTGACCGGCCTGCGGGAAGGCGCGTTGGATATAGGGATTTTGGGATCCAGAAATTTGTGCGACTTCGACTTTGGTATTTCTGGGAAGGGCGCCAGAACCATCTAGCGAGGCGACCAATCGTGTGTTTGGAATATTTGCGAAGCCCTTAGGCGCAGGAACCATATCAATAACAATGCGATGTCCTCGATTACCGCTCGGCGTAACAAAGAAGGGACGTTTAACTCGAATCGCAGTTTTATTCTTGATCGTCAGGCTACTGCCTTGTGCATCGCTTGCGCTATGTGAAAAACTGGTAATAGTGCCGCGCAAATGACGGGGCAAGGTTTTTGCGTTGTTCCAGGCAGCATAAGGCAGGTCCAACTGTAGGGTCTTACCATCCGATGATACTTTATAGGAATGATCTGTCGGATAGCTGACGTCCAGAACGATTCGCGTTTTATCAGAATGAGCTCCCACACGTAAATCAGATATTTCGGCCATTTTGCCGGAATGATTCGAACTGGCCACGAGCTCATTACCACTTGCCGGATATACCAATACGGCAAGCGCAAAAACACTCAAAATGGCAGCGATTGGGGATGATTTGCCTGGCAGGAATCCCATCACTAACTCCTAAATATAAATATAGCGCCTATTTAAGGTTTATAATGGGGCCTGAAATGTTAAAATATTGATAAAATACACGACATGTTGTGGTTTTTGAGACCGAAATCCATATTTCTGGTTTACGAGTAGGCGAGGGGGTTAAGTGATCGAAATTAAAGATTCATTCCCAGTTGTCATTGCTGGTGCTGGACCAATCGGTCTCATCCTTGCGATTGAGCTTGGAAACCAGGGCATCGAGTGCCTTGTGGTCGAGCAAGGTGACGGCAAAGTAACTTCGCCGAAAATGCTGACGGTCGGCTACCGCACGATGGAATTTTGCCGCCGCTGGGGATTTGTTGACAACGTTAAAGATTGGGGCTGGCCAAAAGATTATCCGATGGATATTCGATTTATTTCCAGCATGACCGGCCATGAAATTGCCGGCTATGATCGGCCTTCCTATGCAAAGCGCTCAGAATATTGGGGCGATAAAAATGGCCCCGAAGTCTATATCCGCTGTCCTCAATCGGTCTTTGATCCGATCCTCGCAGAGCATGCTGCGTCCTATCCGACGGTGACACTCCGCTATGGCTGTCGGCTGGAAGAGTTTAGCGACTTGGGTGATCGTGCCGAAGTCACTCTCATTGATCAGGCGACAAATGAGCAAAAAACGATCTCCGCCGAATATGTCGCAGCCTGCGATGGTGCGCTCAGCGGGTTACGCCAAGCCGCCCAAGTGGAATTGAGCGACGTCAAAAAACTGAACGGCAATTACAACATTTTTTTTCGCTCGTCCGATCTTTTTGAGAAAGCACGTTCAGGTGGGATCAAAGATTCCGTCACCTATATTTTATATGATGAAGATGGCCATTGGGCGACCATGCAAACGGTGAACGGCAAAGATCTTTGGCGGCTCGATTCCTATCAGGCCCCTGACGATGCCGAAACGGCTGATCCCGAACCTTATTTATTGAAGGCCATCGGGCAGGCGTTCGAACACGAAATCATTGGCGCTTATATGTGGAACCGGCGGGAAGGGCTTGCGGAAAATTATCGAAAAGGGCGTTTGTTTCTGGTTGGCGATTCTGCCCATCAACTCTCGCCAACCGGCGGCTTTGGCATGAATACTGGTGTTGCTGACGCGGTGGATTTGGGCTGGAAATTAGCTGCTGTTCTGCAAGGCTGGGGCGGGGGAAAGCTGCTCGACAGTTACACTATAGAACGCCGGCCAATTGCTGCCCGGAACGTTGGCGAGGCCAATGAGAATTATAAGGTATTGCGGAAACCTCCTTCAGGTCCGGCAATAGGCGAAGATAGTCCAGAAGGTGAAACCCAACGCAAAAAAACAGCCGAGTTTATTCTCGGCAACAATTCCAATCGCGAATGGGAAAGCACAGGCTTGCAGCTTGGCTATCGCTACGATGGCTCACCGATAATCGTGCCCGATGGATCGCCAACGGATCCGGTTGTGATGTCCGATTATGTGCCCTCTGCTCAGCCCGGTGCACGCGCGCCGCACGCTTGGTTGCAAGATGGTCGCTCAACGCTCGATCTTTTTGGCGCGGGATTTACGTTATTGCAGTTTACACCGGAGGCCGATGGCGAGAAATTGCTCGGCATTCAGAACGTGCCGATCTCCATAATACTGATCAATGACCCGGCCATCCACGATCTCTATGCGGCCGATCTCGTTCTCGTGCGCCCAGATGGTCATGTTGCCTGGCGGGGAAATAATTTACCCGAAGATGTTGAGGGGCTTATCGATATTGTGAGAGGCGCTTAATCCCATCTAGTATATTAACGGTCAATAAACCCAAAGCCGTCATAGAGCCAGGAGACGCATTGGAAGCGGTCAGCTTCGTTCTGGTCTTTGTACATTTGATAGCGCACCTCTCGCTCAATACCGTCGCAATGGTAGAAATCCCAGATATAGCGCGATTCCAGCGTTACCCGCGCGGTGCGGAGATAGCGATCTTTGGCAAATTGCGTGAACGTTGTTTCATAGTCATCCCCGTTTGCATGAATAAGGTTGGCGAGATGCAAGCCGTCCTCAATCGCCATGCCGGCGCCTTGTGCAAGAGACTGCAATGTCGGGTGTGCCGCATCGCCAAGCAGTCCGACGCGGCCTTGATGCCAATGACGGATCGGGTCACGATCACCGACAACAAAGCGTCGCTCTAAATCCATCATGTCGATCAGCGCCTTTGCTTCCGGCTGTGTCGCTTTATGGGTCTCATGCAGTTCAGCACGATAAGCTTCGACATCGCCGCGCGCCGCCTGATTGTCGGAGCGAAATACAGCGACGATGTTAAACAATGTGCCATGCCTTAAGGGGTAGTGAACGATATGAAACCCTGGCCCACCCCAAAGCACAACGACGTCTCGCGGCACGTCCGCGGTGACGGTTTCCATCGGCACGATGGTGCGGTGAGCAACATAACCGTTCGGCAATGGGTCACCATCGCCAATCATTTGAGCGCGGGTGGTTGAGCCAATACCATCGGCTCCAATCAGCACCGAGCCGGTAAAGCTACGGCCATCTTCAAGCTCAATGGAAACATGATCCCCGTGGTCTTGGTAGGTGGTCATCATCGCTTCCGGCTCAAGCTTGATGGCATCGATCTTTTTGCAGGCGTCGAGCAGAACGGTGTGTAAATCAATGCGATGGACGATCAGATATTGCTGGTTAAAGCGCTCTCGAAAACTCTCGCCGGTCGGAATGCGAATGACTTGATCACCGTTGAGGGCGTCGAGCATAAGCAAAGCAGATGGCTCGTCGCCGACGCTTTTTACCTCATCGCTGATGCCGAGACGGTCAAAAACGTGAAAAATATTGGGGCCAAACTGAATGCCGTAACCGATCGCCCCGAATTCCGGTGCGCCTTCAAACACCTGCACCGGAATGCCGCGCTGACCGAGCGCAAGTGCCGCCGCCAGACCACCAAAGCCACCACCAACTATGAGTATCGGTTTTTGTTCTGCTGCCACGTCATCCCCTTAGGCTTGATAACAATTTGAAACTATAATAGGTCAACGCATTCAAGCAACAACAAGTCAATCTCGACAATAGGGGGAATTATGGCACGAGCCGCGGATATACTGGTTGAAACGCTATTGAAACATGGCGTCGATCGCGTCTTTTGTGTGCCGGGCGAGAGTTATCTCGCGGTCATTGATGCGATGTTTGATGCCCCTGAAATTGATGTCGTGACAACGCGCCACGAAGGCGGTGCAAGTTTTATGGCGGTGGCCGATGCCAAAATGACCGGCAAGCCCGGTATCATTATGTGCAGCCGCGGACCAGGTGCCACCAATGCTGCGATTGGCGTTCATGTTGCTCAGCAGGATGCCGTGCCGATGGTTATGTTCGTTGGCCAAGTCGCACGCGAAGATTTAGGCCGGAGCGCTTTTCAAGAAGTAAATTACAGCCAGACTTTTGGCGATATGGCGAAGTGGGTTGTCGAAATTACCGATGCCGACAAAGTTGCAGAGAACGTCCGCCGCGCCTTTACAATTGCGCAGTCTGGTATTCCAGGCCCTGTCATCGTTTCTCTGCCGGAAGATATGCTGCTCGACGAAACCGACGCGCCGGCTTTGGGGCCAACCGCGGTTACTCAGCCGCAACCAAGTGCCGGCGACATTGCTGAAATATGCGATATGCTGACGCGGGCAAAACGTCCGGTGATCATCGCCGGCGGACAAGTCGGCGGTGAAGAAGGCCGCAACGCTTTGCGCGCCGTCAGTGAAGCCTGGAACGTGCCGGTCGCAACATCTTGGCGTCATCAGGATATATTTGATACGTCTCATCCGAATTTTGCCTGCCATCTTGCTTTTAACATGCCGCCGGTGTTCAAAGACACGCTCAACGAGGCTGATCTGATTATTGCGATTGGCACGCGGTTGGGCGATGTCGTTACTCAAGGCTATAAAATTCCTGAAGCGCCGCGCCCCAAGCAAAAGCTCGTTCATATTTACAATGATGCGGAGCCGCTCGGTAAAGTATTTGATACTGATCTTTCCGTTGTTGCGGATGCTACCAAGACATTGCAGGCGATTGCGCAGATTAATGCGCCGGAGGCGCCTGAAGGCCGCGATGACTGGATCAGCAAAACCCATGCATTGGGTGCTGATAAAATGGTCTGGGACACAGTCGAAGCCGAAGATGGTGTGCCGTTTGGCAATGTCGTTGCTCATTTGCGAGATGTCGTTGATGACGATGCGGTGACAGCGATTGATGCCGGTAATTTTTCGACCTTTGTGCACCGCCTGTTTGATTACAAAACCACTCACACTCAATTGGCCGCTGTCGCCGGCGCCATGGGCATGGGCATGCCGGCAGCTGTCGCAGGTGCGCTGCGTGCGCCGGATCGCCAAGTGATTTGTTTTGTTGGCGACGGTGGATACCAGATGACCGGCAATGAAATATCTGTGGCGGTTGAACGCAACCTTCCAATTCGCGTTATCGTTTCCAATAATGGCAGCCTCGGCACCATTCGTTTGTATCAGGAGAAAACCTATCCGGATCGCACGCTCGCGACTGATATGACCAATCCGGATTTTGTGAAGATTGCCGAAGCTTATGGTGCTAAGGGATTTAAAATCGAAAGCAATGATGATATCGCACCGGTGATTAAAGAAGCTTTCGCGGTTGACGGTCCTTCGTTGATCGAAGTCAATGCAAGCCTTGAGTATTTGGCAGCCTATATCAACATGTCGCAAATTCGCGATTCGGTAAAAAAGTAAAATTCAAGCAGGGGGAATAATGAAGTACGGAATTTTCGACCACGTTGATCGCGGAACCGCGCCCCTTGCCGAATTTTATGAGGACCGTCTGAAACTCGCGGAGAAATATGACCAAGCTGGGTTTCGCTCCTATCACACGGCAGAGCATCACGAGACAACGCTCGGCATGGCGTCTTCGCCGAGTGTGTTTTTGTCGGCTTTAGCGCAACGTACAAAGAATCTGCGCTTTGGGCCGCTGGTGTATTGTTTGCCGCAATATCATCCGGTGCGTCTCTATGAAGAGATATGTATGCTCGACAATATGAGCCAGGGGCGGTTCGAGCTTGGCGTCGGCAAAGGCATTTCGTCGATTGAATCAAGTTATTTCGGGCTCGACCCGGAAGAAGTGCCGTCGATGTACCGGGAATACTATCAGTTCCTGATGCAGGCTTTTTCCGAGCCTGACGAAGTTACCTTCAAAGGCAAGCACTTCAGTGTTGAAAATATGCCGCTTGAAATGAAGCCTGTTCAAAACCCCCATCCGCCGATCTGGAACGGCTTTGGAAATCCCAGTCCGGAAGGCATCGCTTGGCCGGCCGAGAATTCGGTTAACATTATTTCAAACAACAATGCACCTCATATGCGCAAGATTACCGACAATTATCGCGCCGAGTGGGACAGGCTTGGCCGACCAGAAGATGAATTGCCGCTTATGGGTATGACGCGCTATATCGTGATTGCTGATACGGATGATGAAGCTTTGACAATTGCGCGTCGGATCTACGGTGTTTGGTACAAAAGTTTCATGAAGCTTTGGTGGCGTCATGATAAAACGCCGCCGTTTGTTCAATATACCGATGACTTTGATGAAATGGTCGAGAAAGGTCTGGCGGTTGCTGGGACAGCTGATCATGTGCGAGAAGTCCTTGAACAGCACATCGAAGAAAGCGGCATCAATTATTTTGTCTGCCGGTTTGCCTTTGGCGACATAACTTTCGAAGAGGCAGCCTATTCTGTCGACGCTTTTACAGAGACGTTTTCAATTAACTAGCCGGTAGAACCGCTCGTCATAAAGCGCCCCGCTCAGCGGTGTGAGAGCTTCACGGAAAGCTTTTATGGTGTCCGTTTCGGCATGCGTTGACTGTGCCTCTCGATCCAGCCAGTTTTCAAAAACAGTCATGTGGTTGGGGCGGTTGACCTGGGTCAGCGCGTTACAGGCAAGACAGCCGTCTTCTGTTCGACTGTCCAAACACATCTGCCGGACCAAAGCCGCGCCGTTTTCCTTTTCCGGCGGAATGACATCTATATGGGTGACGACAAATAGCTCGCCTGAAAAATTAGCGAACTCATCGACTTCGAGCACCTCGTGTTGGCGTTCATCGAGTGGAGAAATCAGCAAATTTTTCAGTTCTTGGGCGTAGAGCGGAGGGCCTTCCATTTCTTTGCGGTTCATCGCAACAAATCGATTTGTGCGGCTAATTTCCTGTAGACATACGGTTTGGGCGTGGCCGGCAATTATTTCGGCTGCCTGACCACGGGCGGCAATTTCAACTTCGAGATAGGAGATACTGTAAATCATGTTTTTCAGTTTAGATATTTTAGCCTATAAACACAAAATCCAATTTTAGAACAAATCTAACGAATAGGAAAAAACGAATGGCTGTTGCAAAAATGAAAGAAGTGGTTGGTCGCAAAATACGCGTTGCCGATTCAAAATGTGCCCCTGGCGGCGTTAAAATTGAAGTCGATGTTGGCGGCGGCCACACGGTTATTACAGATGAGCCGGCCGAGCGCGGCGGCACCGATACAGCTACCTCGCCGTTGATGTATTTCACGACGGCGCTCGGTACCTGTCAGACCGTGCAAATCGTCAAAGTGGCCGAAGCGATGCGCTTCAAACACGGCGCTATCAATATTCATACCGAGACCGTGACTGATCTGATCGATGGTTTAGAAGGCAATAATAATGGCGTGATGCATTTTGTTGGCGCGACATTGAACATTGAGATCGAAACCAATGAGCCTCAGGAAAAGCTCGATCGCCTCGCAGCTTTATCTGAAGATCGCTGTCCGGTCGGGCGCTTGTTTGCCGATGCCGGGTTCGAGCCCGAATGCATCTGGACGGCTGTTCCGCTTAAGGAATAGGCAATATTGAAAGTTAAAGAAAATGCCGGTGCTAATATCTAGCCCGGCATTTTTTGTGTCCTCTCTCACGGCACGCGCGAGGCTTAGTAGACTTTTCAGCCGAGCGGCATGCCATTGCCCTTGGTGAGCTTTGCCTGATAGGCAAGTTTGCCGGCTGAATCAAAAAACGAAACCTGGTTGCCTAGAATTTTCGGCTTCAAGCAGGTCTTGCCGTCGCGGAAATTTTTATAAGTGCTGTCTTCCAAGCATAAGGTAGCTGCATCGGTGATCCGCCACGTGCCATCGACAAATTTGCACGGATATTCTTTGTCCAAGATGTGGCGATAATATTCGTCATATACGTTGCCGAAGCGCCCAAAATAGACAGTGTGTTCGAGGTTGGTATTTTTGTCGATATAGACAAATGTATGGTCGCGTAGTTGCAGGTCGAGACTGGCCGATTCCGCTTCTGTCCAAAATGGAAAAGCGAGTAATCCAAATACCAACACGCTCATCAAAAACGCCGATCGATTGTGTGTCATTCCACCAATATACCAAAATCTGTAATAAAATGCATTGACGATCCTCAAAAGGTGGCAGAGTTTGGCGGCCATAATTGAAAAAGATTAATTCTCCATGACCTCAACCAAATCCCCTCCTAATTTTGCCGCGCGCCTACCGTTTTTTTACGGCTGGGTCATCATTGGCATTGCTTTCATATCAATGGCAATTTCCGTCAATGCACGAACGTCATTTTCACTTTTGTTTCCGCCTATCCTCGATGAGTTCGGCTGGTCAAGAGGAACCATTGCGGCGACATTTTCCATTGGATTTATTGTTTCCACCATTCTGACACCTTTTAACGGGGTGTTGATGGATAGGTTTGGCCCGCGCTTGATACTGCCCGTCGGCGGCTTGGTGACCAGCCTCGGCATGTATTTGTCGACCTTCTCGAGTGAGCCCTGGCATTTCTATATAACGCTCGGAGCGATGGTGGTCGGTGGAACCGCTGTCATGAGTTATATTGGCCATACGCTTTTTTTGCCCAACTGGTTTGATCGCAAACGAGGCCTCGCCATTGGTATTGCCTTCTCGGGTGTTGGCATTGGATCGATAATCCTATTTCCGTGGATGCAACACGCTATCGATACGGAAGGGTGGCGTTACAGCGCTCAAGTTGTTGCGGTCCTCCTCCTCGTCGTAACTGTGCCGCTTAATATCATCTTTCAGCGTCATCGGCCGAGCGATTTGGGGCTGGAGCCTGATGGCGAAAAAATCGGTGAGGAGGCGGCAAAATCTGCACGCCACGACAGCCATGAAAACCGGATTGTTGATCGCGAATGGGTAGAGACCGACTGGACCTTGGCAAAAGCAATTCGGACATCCCGATTTTGGTGGCTGGCAATATCATTCATATCTGCGCTGTATGCGTGGTATGCCGTGCAAGTGCATCAGACACGTTATTTGATTGATATCGGCATTTCAGCCGAGGTTGCGGCTGTCGCTCTTGGTCTTGTGGGTTTGTTTGCGGTTGCCGGGCAAATTTTCGTCGGTGCGTTATCTGATCGGATTGGCCGTGAGCTAACCTGGTCGCTGGCTTTGGTGGGATTCTTTCTCACCTATTCTATTTTATATCTAATGCGGATTTGGCCGTCGGAATGGCTTATGTATGTCATGGTCGGATTGCAGGGATTTTTAGGATACGGCTTGGCATCTGTGTTTGGTGCCATTCCGGCAGAGCTTTTTTCGGGCAGAAGATATGGTGCGATTTTCGGCCTTCTCGGGGCCATGGCAAGTTTGGGTGCCGCTCTCGGCCCCTGGGCCACTGGCGTCTTTTTTGATATTTGGGGAAATTATAATTACGCCTTCATAATTGCGATGGCATTTTGCATTGTATCGATTGTCACCATGTGGATTGCGGGCCCGCGCAAAGTAATCCTCGTTGCGGGCCGCGCTCGAAAATCCAGTTAAGTATTAACTGCCGGGAGGGCCTGGTACAGTCGCCGCAAAACTAGGGCGTTCCTGCATGCGGCCAAGCCAGTCCTCCAAAGCCGAGTGGCCCTTGACTGTTTGTTCGCCTTCTGGGACTTGGGCAGAATAAAACACCATCGGTAGCAACATAAAGTCAGCTATGGTTGGCTCATCGCCAATGAGATAGGCTGAATTGCTGAGTTTTTCATTCGCGACACTCATTGTATATTTGGCGTGAGGCACTGCATCTGCAACCATTTCCTCATCGGTTTCGCCGCCGCGTGTCGGAACGACTACCCGTTGAACGACAATACGGCGAACGCACCAATCATAATAATAATCGACCAACGAGCTGTTCCACTGGTCGACTTCAGCGCGCCCAAACGCATCCGCGGGCTGCAAAGCCGGACCATCGAAAGTTTCATCGATATAGCGACATATTGCGCTTGTCTCATACAATCGATTATCGCCATGATCCATGATCGGAATTTTGGCGAACGGGTGAAGCGCCTTGTGATCGTCCGAGCCAAATTCAATCGGCAATAATTCATGCGTGATGCCTTTTTCTTCGGCGGCCAAGCGGGTTGTCCAGGTGTAGCTGGAGGGCGCAAAGCCATAAAGTTTGATATCTGCCATTGTCTTGTTCCTTTCGCTTTATTTACGCTGCTAACAATTCGGCGAGGCTTTCGAAAGAACTCGTCCAGCCCATATTGTGGCCGTTCATGCTCTCTTCAGTTTCGAAGCCGCGATGAATGAGGACCAAATCGGTTTTATCGCCATTGGCGGCAAACTCGACGATAACTTCAGTCGAGTGACCGACAACGCCATCTTCTTCCCAGGCCCAAGTGAAAACCAGGCGATCCGGTCGGGAGATTTCAACGTAAGAACCTGTGACAACATGCTCGCCGCCTTCCGGATCGCGCATGCACATGCGATAGCTGCCGCCTTCGGTGCCATCAACCTCGCATAGTGGAATAGTAAAGCCTTCCGGACCGAACCATTGAGATGCCTGATCCCGTTCGATCCAAGCATCGAATACGGTTTCGCAGGGCGCGTCGAAAGTGCGTTCAATTCTAAGCTCGATAGGTTGTGTTGAATCTGGTGCCATCGTTTCATTTCCTATTTCGTTTGTCTGAACTTGTTGCATGAGTTTTGTCCTCCTTAGTGTGGTTCGTTTGAGTTTCTAATTTTTTTAAGTCGTGTAGGTAGTCCGCTAAGGCATCAAACTGGCTTTCCCAGAATTGTTGATAGTGGGAAATCCAATCCGCTGCCGTCTTCAATCCTTTCGGATTTAGTTTCAGCCGCCGCCATTGGGCATCGGTCTTGCGTTCGATGAGGTTGGCTTTCTCTAATACTTTGAGGTGACGCGATATCGCTGGCGCCGAAATCTTAAAAGGTTCGGCCAGTTCTCCAACCGAGATTTATCCCAATGACAACCGGGCAAGAATGGCCCGGCGTGTTGGGTCGGCGAGAGCGGCGAAGGTGGCGTCTAGATTCCGTTCCATCTTTATTTAACCAATCCTTTAATTAACGTATTAGTTAAATTTAGTATATTTGTTTATGAGTTAATAGTCTGGTACGACCAGGAAAAGGCGGGCTAAAATGCCCATAAATCAAAACGAAAATTTAAAAAGGGAACAAATGGCGAAACCAACTATTGGATTGATGAGCCCAGGTGATATGGGCCATACGATTGGCGGCGTGTTTGTTGGAAAAGGCCATCGAGTCGTCACGGTTTTATCCGGGCGCAGTGACCTCAGCAAGGCCCGCGCCGAACGTGCCGGCATGGAAGATGTCGCAGACCTTAACGCTCTTGTCGCCGAAAGTGATTTTATTTTCTCAATCATGCCGCCAGAAAAGGCCGATGCGTTTGCCGGTGAAGTCGCAACGGCGATGAAGGAAAGTGGTGAGAAAGCAGTCTATGTCGACTGCAATGCCATTTCCCCGGATACCACGTTATCGATTGCCGCAAAAATGGCAGATGCGGGTGCGACCATGGTCAATGTTGGCATTATTGGACCGCCGCCCGGTAAGCTGCCGGTGAGTCGAAACGCCGAAAGCTCGCCGCCTAAAACAAAATTCTATGCAAGCGGCCCTGACGTTGATCTCATTCGTTTTGTCGATGGTGATGGCATCAAGTTTATGCCGATGGGCGATGACATTACCAAAGCCTCTGCCATTAAAATGTGCTACGCGGCTTTAACCAAAGGCATGATGACCCTGCACACAAGCGTATTGGTGACGGCTGAATTGCTCGGCATTAGTGAAGAAATTCAAAGCGAGATTGAAAACAGCCAAAAGTTTCACTGGGAAGGGATGAATAAGCGGGTTTCGATGTATGCCTGCGATGCTGGGCGCTGGGCCGGCGAAATGGACCAAATCTCCGATACATTTGGTTCTGCTGGAATGACACCCAATTTACATAAAGGCGCGGCAGATGTATTCCGCGTGCTGGATGCGTCTCCTTTGGGCGCTGAAACGCGTGAGACCCATGATAAAAGCAGATCAATGCAAAGCTCAATTGAGATTTATGCCAAGACCGCGCGAGAATTGAAGGACAGTAAAAAGGCTGCCGAATAAGCAATTATATTGCTGTTGAAAACCACAGTATA
>Ga0209554_1000821_pt1 | contig 25539 bp, 15 predicted proteins | sample MarorgKNORR_S2LV_5_FD_188221 | JGI IMG/M metagenome (GOLD analysis project Ga0209554, IMG submission 188221) | Marine microbial communities from the Southern Atlantic Ocean, analyzing organic carbon cycling - Bottom_A/KNORR_S2/LV (SPAdes) (version 2) | ecosystem: Environmental > Aquatic > Marine... | reverse complement strand
GGGACTGAGGGGGAAATTGGAGTGGAAGGTGAAGGTTGCATCAAATTGCCATTTCTTTCACGAGTGAAAAACTTTCAGCCATCTCTTCCAGCCTTTTCTCGGCATTACTTGAACGGCTGGGTTGGATGGGGATCAGTCGGGTTGGACGGCTAAGGTGAGAAGTTTTCGCGCAGAAAATCCAGCGCCACCTTGGAATGCTGTTTGAAGCGTAATTGCGAATTGTAGACTAGACGAATGATACCTTCACCATCGACGATGAAGGTGGCACGCCCGGGCAAAAAACCCATACTTTTTGGAATTTTCAACTCGGTGCGAAGGTGACCTTTTGCATCGGCGAGAAGGGCGAAGGGCAAGCGGTTTTTTTCGGCAAATCTCTGGTGTGAATCGAGGCTGTCAGAGGAAACTCCAATCAACTGGACCCCCATTTTTTCATACTCCGAGTAATCATCTCGAAAACGGCAGGATTGCACTGTGCAACCGGGGCTGTCGTCCTTGGGATAGAAGAAGAAGACCGACCACTTGCCGAGCAGGTCATCCTTAGACAAGGGTTGGCCGAGTGAGGTGTCGAGATTGAAATCCGGAAAATCCTTGCCGACCAAACTGTGCACTTTCGCCATGATAGTCGGTCACTGGCTCGGGTGTGTGTCTTTTGGGACTTCCGCTCAACTGAGGCAACTACGATTTGAATTCAGGCTTGGCCTATGATAGAGTGGACTGTGCACGACCTGCGAGGCGTCGACTTCATAACAGCGCGCAGGGTCGTAATTTATGAGCCGTAGGCTCAGAGTTGATCTGATGGGCGACGAAGATGGTGGGACGATTACCGCGGAGGTTCAACTCAAGGAGTGTAATGAACGACTGAGTGAAGAGTCGGAACGTTTGCTGACACTGTACGATGCGTACGAGATTCAAGAAAAGGAAAGTGTCAACCTCAAGGCTGAGATTGAAGTTCTCGAAAAGGAGATTGTCGAGCGAGAAATCGAGAAGGAAGGACTTGAGGGTCTGCTCGACGAGAAGGATCATCGCTTGCGAGAATTGGAACTTCGCGCCGCCAAGTCGAGCAAACAGGTAGACTTCCTAGAGCCTGAACTGCAGAAGATGGAAGAGAAATTCACCCGTGAAAAAGAGCGCCTTGGCAAGGTATTCAACATCACCGAAGAACTCGATAACGACCTGCGCCTCGCGGTCTCAGAGATGAAGGCACGCGACGATTGGTACGTTTCCCACATGGCGTTGTTCGAGGATTTGAACAAGGCTATCAAAGAGCGCTATGAACTGATTGAGAAAGCGGTCGAGGCCGAGCGTAAGTCGCAACATATGCAGCGGGCAATCGAGGAGCGGATGACCGAGATGGTCACCGCCAGAGCCGCCGAGATGACCATCGATGAAGCCGAGTCAATCCATTCTTCACCTGAGGAAACTGACGAAGCCGAGTCTGCTGAAGAGGAGTCAGCCCCAGCCGAGGAATCAAGCGGTGACGATGCCCCCACCGAAGAAGAGGTCGCTGAGGAATCTGCCGAGGAATCTGCTGAGAAATCTGCCGAGGAAACCGACCCAAAGCCAGCCCCGGCGGCTGACTGGGGCGATGATGTCGACCCTTGGGCCGAACAAGAATCGTGAGGCTGGGGATGTCCCTGCTGGCACCCGGTGGCAAGACGCCGGTCTATACCACCGCATTGATGGGGATTGCAACCCTATATGTTGCAGTTTTCGTTCATCCATTGGGTCATTTGGTCACCTTGGTCGGTGTATCTCTGCTGATGCTGTCGGCTTTCTTGGCAAACTTCTTTCGCGACCCCGACCGGGTGATTCCCAGCGATGCAGGGGTTCTGGTCGCCAGTGCCGATGGCCATGTCATGTTCGTTGTGCGCGAGCGTGCCATCGGGCGACGACCGAGCAAGACTGAGATGGAGTCAGATGATTTGGAGAGTGACGAGCATACCGGAGACTGGCTCGCCAAAGCCTTCGATGAGCCAATGAGTTTTTCCACCGAACAGCGCTGGGAGCGAGTCCCAGCCGGAGAAGAAGGGGCTGATGATGTGTGGCGAATCGCGGTTTTCATGTCACCGCTTGATGTGCATGTGAATCGAGCCCCGCTCGCCAGCACCATCACCCACATGGAGCACCGCACCGGCAAGGGTCGCCGGCGCGGCCCATTCCTTCCGGCCTTCGGTAAGGAATCAGAATTCAATGAGCGCGTCCGTACGGTATTTTGCGCCACCGGCCAAGGTGGTCATGAGGCTGGCACCGCGATTGAGGTGACGCAGATTTCCGGCGCCCTGGCTCGCACCATCGTGCCGTGGTCACAAAGCGGAATGGAATTGCGGCGCGGTCAGAGATATGGCATGATACGCCTCGGTAGTCGCGTCGATACCCGCGCCCCGGCTGGGCGATTCACTCCGATGGTGGTCGGTGCAGAATCCGGGGATGAGAACTTCCCCAAGGGTGAGTACGTCTATGCCGGAAAGACGATTCTGTTCAAGTCGCTTGACGAGCAGTAACAGACCATCGACAGGCATCGGGGATTTGCAATGGTACTTGGACCAAATTCCTCCTCGGTTGGAATGAATAAGTTCTTGACGGCACGACCGCCCGTGGTTGCTGGAGGAGTTGGCTTGACCGGTGGGATTCGCTTGACCATGGCCGATAACCAGGCCAAACCAAAGCGCCTGCACGACCTCATCAAAGCTCCTGAGAATACTGAATGGGCACAGAAGAAGAAACACGCGTGGAGCGGTGAGCGCCCGGCCACCGTCTATCATACTCCCGAGATGCTCTCGGACGGCACCCTGACCTCAGCGGTGACGGTTATTCTGCGCACCAAGGGTTGCCATTGGTGGTGGTCGTCGGGCTGTACCTTCTGTGGTTATTTCAACGATACCCGCGATGATGTCACCTCATCGGACCTCCACGCACAATGGGCTTTCGCCCGCGATAAATTCGCCGATTTCGCTGAACATGGGATGGTCAAGGTCTACACCTCGGGCTCTTTGCTGGAAGACCGTGAAATCCCCCTTGACTTTCAGGAGACCGTCCTGCGAGATTGCCATGAATTGGGTAAGGAATTGGTAATCGAGAGCCGTACCGAGCAGTGTAGCGAAGAGAAGTTGGCGTGGGCGACGAGCATCAATCCGAGGTTCACCGTCGCCATCGGCCTCGAGGCGCTCGACGAGGAGGTGCTACGCTTCCACATCAACAAGGGATTCACCGTAAAGTCGTGGTATCGTGCGGTCGAGAATCTACAGAATGCCGGATTGCGCATCAAGACCTATCTAATGTTCAAACCGCCGTTCATGAGTGAAGGCGACTCACTGGTCCATACCGTGCGTTGGATTGAGGGAATCGCCGAATTGAGCGATGAGATTTCCATCAATCCGATGAACATTCAGCGTGGCACCGTCATCGACAGACTGTTTCGCGCCGGAGATTACCGCCCACCATGGTTATGGTCTCTGGTCGAACTGATAGAGCGGGCACACCCCTTCATCCATCCCAATGGTGGAAAGAATGGTGATGGTGAGCAGATCAGCCGCCTGCTGATTCACCCTACCGCGGCTGGGAAGGTGCGAGGTTCGCATAATTGTGGTGAGTGCGACCGCGAGGTAGCGGCGGCAATCGAGCGATATTCGATCAGCGGCGACCTGTTGGAATTTGGTGGACTGGATTGTACCTGCCGCAGGATATGGGAGAACGAGGTTGCACTGGATCTGGTCGTCCCCTCCCCCCTCGGCGTCGGCCAGCGACGCCGTGGCCCGATGATGGAACGTCTGCGCTCGCCTTGAGATGTAGTTGGTGCAACCCTTTGGCGCCTCAGTTGTGGATTATGTGGGGCTAGGTTTCCGACGAGATGCTCGGTGAATGTTTATGACTATTCCAAGGCTAGCCCGGATGACCCCAGAGGGGTCATGATGTGAAGTTATGAGTGAGGCAGGATTACCAGATGTGACCCAAGGTGTGGCAGAGCCCGAGGAATCTCGGGTTGTGTTGACGATAATCGGTGTTGGTCTACTCGGTTTGATGGGGCTGTTCACGGTGGTCTTCGGATGGGATAACTTCCCGGTCATCAGCGAGTTGATTCCGCTGTTCGATGCCCTTGGAAGTGGTGGGATCTGGTACTACATACTTGGTATTCTGGTCGCATTCGCGCTGTTATTTGCCAAGATATTTGCGGAGGTCCTAGCGGATTGAGGTGATGATGATGCTCGGTAATATCGCTTTCATCATTCTCGATCTGGTGATTTTCATGGCCTTGGTGGCCTATTTCGCCAACCGAGGTCTGGGGAATATGAGCCAATCTCTGCGCCAACTCGCCATCTTCCTGCTCGACAAGGCACCGGTTGGACTGGTCGACCTGTTCGATAAGGGCGAGGGCAAGGGTGCCCGCAACTGGATGATGCTCGGCGGCCTGTGGTTCTGTATCGCCGCCACCTTCGGATTCCTGCAGACCTGGCTGAGATACGACCCCACCGCCTTGGATTCCCTCGCCAGTGTCGGCTGGTCGTACAACGCAGAGGCGCTGGCGCAGGTCACCGATATGGTGCTGGTATGGGGTGGATTCGGCATGGTACTCATCGGCGCCGGGCTGGTGATTCAGAGCCGTGCGGCCGGTGCCGCCCTGGCCAGCGAGGCCAATGCAACTCTGGTCGCGTTCGCATGGTCGGGTTTGATTCTGGTGAATATTCTGATTTCAATCTTCATCGAGGTCGGTCGATTTGAACAGACCCTGTTCAATCTCATCTTCGCAGCGTTGGCTGGTGCCGTACTGCTCAACCATCTGTTGACCTTGGGCGACCGCGCTGAGGGTCAACCGATTGAGATACCATCGTGGATGCTGATTCTCGGTCATACCGCACTGGTCTGGGGATTGTTGGCAAATGCCTTCGGGTATTTCACCTCCAATACCCAATTGGAATGGATTTCTTCCACAGTGATTTCCGGATGGTTCCCTCTTTCCCTGGTATTGGCGGTGATGACATACAGTGTCGCCAAGGCCAGCGGGGCACCGATCTGGAGCCGTAATCTATCGATGGCGATGCTGCTGCTATTCGCCTCTATCACCCCGTTTGCGGTCAGTGCATCGAGCAGTGCCAGCGGACTGTGGGTGACAATCGGTGCGGTTGGAATCACGATTGGATTATTCCCCCTGCTGGCGGCCTCAACCAATACCATCACCACTTTGAAGGGTCGCTGGGATTGTCTGGTCGAGGAACCCGCCGCCGCCTGCTCGGCCGCGGTTGCTCTGCTATTGCCGATATTTGCCATCGGTGCTTACTTCACCGCCCTCGACACCTTTGCCGGTATCGGCTCATTGGGTGAGGTACACACCACCGTAAATCAAGGGTTCTATTGGGTCATCGGAGGACTGCTGGTAGTTGCGGCACTCACACAGATTCTTCCTCTCACCGTCGGTCGGGAACTCTCCAGCCGTTCCAAGGCACGCTGGGCCTTCTGGCTGGTCATGTTGGGTGGATTGGGTTGGACTATTACCAGCCTGATGGGCGATTTTGCCCAGATGGCTCTGAACGATGCCGGTGCTGAAGGTTCGGTCGCAGGCTTCCGCTTGACCGCATCGGTATTCCTGTACGGCTCGGTGATGGGGATATTCATCGCCATGCACAATGCCACCGAGACCGTATTTTCGGGCACCCCGTCCGATGATGTCGATGCCTTTGCCGGGGGCGGTGCTCCGGCTGGATTTCGATTGGTGGCCGGCACGACTACGATTCGCCAACTGCTCGGCCAAGGATTGGGAATAGATAGTGAAATCATCGTCGGCGGCGAGGATCCGGTAGCCACAACCGCGGTGGCCGCACCCAGCGGTGATGAATTCGCCCCTGAACTGATTAAGTTCGCCGCTTATCTTGCCGAGAGCGGCAAGGATGTCTTTGAAGTATTCAACGAGATGGATACCAACCAAGATCAGGTCATCGACTCAGCCGAATTCCGCATCGGAATGTCTGAAATGGGGATTGCCGAACTCTCCCACGAGGAGGCGGAGGTCCTGCTCAATTCATTCGACATTTCCGGAGACGGAAATATCGATCTTCCCGAATTGGATATCCTGTTGATGCGTATTCACAATGCTACCGCCGGCTCCGATGCTGGTGGGGACGGTGCTGCCGGAACCCAAGAGGCCACCCCGGTCTCCACGGTGGCACAGATATCCGCGCCAGCCGATGAAGAGTTTGCCCCTGAACTTGTCAAGTTCGCCGCCTATCTGGCCGAGAGCGACAAGACCATCTTTGAGATTTTCAGTGAGATGGATCTTAACAAGGATCTGGTAATCGATGCATTCGAGTTTCGTGAGGGATTATCAGCGATGGAAATCGCCGATTTGGCACCCTGGGATGTCGACTCACTGATGCAATCAGTCGACCTCTCCGGTGACGGCAAGATTGACCTGCCCGAACTGGATATTCTGATAATGCGCATCAACAATGCCGCCGCCAGCGCCGATGATGACGCCGATGCGGGCACCGACGAGGAAGAGTAGTCTTCTCTTTGATTGACGAGGCCGATGGCGGCGAACTCATATCGAGTGACCGCTTTCACATCTTCGGGTGGTCTTGTGCGGATAGGTATCGTCGGCAAACCGAACGTCGGTAAATCGACCTTTTTCTCGGCAGCCACCTTGGCAGATGTCGACATCGCCAACTATCCGTTCTGTACTATCGAGGCAAACGTCGGCGTTGCATTTCTTCCAGCGCCCACACCCTGCCCGTGCGCTGAAATCCGCGCCCAGCGAGAAGCGGAGGGACGGCTTGAACCAGTCACCGACGACGATCCCAGAGGTGGAAGTCTGTGCATTCCCAATACCGGCTCCTGCACCGGTCATATCCGGCTGGTGCCTACATTCTTGGTCGATGTTGCCGGCTTGGTTCCCGGGGCACACGAAGGTCGGGGACGGGGAAATGCCTTTCTTTCCGACCTCGCTTCCTGCGATGCCCTGATTCAGGTCATCGATGCTGCCGGCACGACTGATATCGAGGGTAACCCCATAGGTGTGGGAGAAGACGAAGAAGAGGTTGCTCAGGCGATGGTTGAGGAATATGATTTCCTCATCACCGAAATAGCCGCGTGGATTCAGGGAATCATCGAAGAAGGCTGGCAACGCGGGGTACGGCATGTTCAGGCTGAAGGTGACAAGGAATTGGGTGAATACCTGCACGGACGATTGACCGGTATCGGCTCGACTCCGACAAAAATCTCCCGAGCCCTAGAAGGATTCAAGGCGCAAAATAACCATGAAAGTCCACCTTGGGAATGGGATGATACACTCAAGCATGAACTTGCTCGCCACCTACGGTCGGCGATATTTCCGATTCACATCGCCGCCAACAAGGCTGAAATCGCCCCGGGCAGGACCTGGTCGACACTTGCCGACAAAATCACCGCCGATGGCGGATTACTCGTCCCCTGCTATGCAGATGGTGAACTGGCCCTGTGCAAGGCGAGAAAGGCCGGATTGCTCAATTATGTTCCCGGTGATGCAGATTTCACCATCGCCGATGGGGCGCAATTGACGCCACCACAACAGGCTGGGCTCGACCATCTGGGTCGCAAACTACAGGATTTGGGTGGCACCGGTGTGGCGAAACTGATTTCCCAAGTTCTCTACGATGCCTTAGACCATATTGTCACCTACCCGGTGCAGGATGAATCTAGTTGGACCGATGGTGAGGGCAATGTCCTCCCCGATGCCCTGGTGGTGCCCAATAACACCACAGCCAAGGAATTGGCCTATGCGGTGCATACCGACCTCGCTGATGGTTTCATCAAAGCGGTCGACTGCCGGTCCAAGCGGGTCATCGGTGCCGACCACGAACTCAGTGATGGTGACGTGGTGAAGATTCACGCCAGATCCTAACCCCCATCAACCCCTGCTGGATTAGTGAAAATACAGAGGAGGAATAAAATGGCGCGACAAACGGAGGTCGATACCCGACCGCTAAATCCTCTATTGTGGCCGTGGCAAGATGAAGAGCATACCAATCTGGCCTTCAAACCTTGGCTGATAACTCGAGGTTTCACATTTTCTTTCCTTGCTGTCAGTTGGTTGTCAATCGCCATTCTAGGATTCGGCTCAAGTTGGAATTGTAGTGAATCATGGCAGAATGAACTGATATGTAGTGCTGCCATCTATGCCAACAACATCTTCACTGAGCCTCAGGCTTTCATCCTCAGTTGGTTCACCGGAGTATGGTTCAGCAATGGCCTCGTCCACATCATCTTCGTCATCTGTGGTTTCGTCATCTTCGTGCAGAGTTACGAGCGCAGAATGGGTACCAAGAACACCATTTTCCTATTCTTCACAGGAACCGCTGTGGCCTCGACAATTGTTGCGGTGGGGATTAACTACGGCTATGCCGGATACCCTTCAAATGAACTTTTCATCACCGGAATGAGTCGCAACTGGATGGGTGGCTCGGTAGGGATGTTCACCATCATCGGTGCGTTGTCACACTGCTCCCGTCGACCCTTGGTTCTACTCGTTCCGGTAATACTGTTTGAGATATGGAATGGCCAGGCCAACATCAGCCTGCTCACCAGTTCAGCGCACATGGTGGCCATCACCTATGGCTATGCCGTGGGCTATTATTTGGAACGAAGTACAACTGACCAAAGGGGTAGTGAGAAAATCGACCACGGTTGAGCTGTTCAGTGGCCGGGGGGTCGGGCATAGTCAGCACTCAACCGCGCTAGTTTTGCCTGATAGGCGGCACTGCTGAGAACGAACCATGGAAACAGGGCGAGGGTTGCCAATCCTAGAAGTACAGCCGAGGCCAGACCCCAGACGGCGATGCCGGAAAGCACTGTAATCCATGCCGACCACAGTAGAATGACCCAGAGGAAGGGACTGTAACGGCGGGCGAGCAGGGTCATTCGCGCCGTCGCGGTGCTGGCATCGTAGAGAATCGGGACTTCCTCAGCCTCGACGAATTTGTGCTCGATGCCACAACGCACGCAGACATCCTTGCGCGGCCCGACTCCGTGGATGAAATTCTCACGGGGGTAGATTCCCCCGCACAATCTGCACGCTGGCATACTTTCCCTCAACCCCTTCCAGCGGTAATCCGCACTTCAACCATGCGCTAGCCGAGGTTGGAGGTCGAGGGTGGTGGAGATGAATGCCAAGAGAAGTTTACCTCCGAATTCACTACCGCAGGACTCGGGGTGGAACTGTAGCGAATGCAGCGGATGGAGCGGGTGTGAGAAGGCCATCGGCAAAGTACCACTGTCATCCCATGCGTTGACCTCCAACTCGCTTTCATCCGGTCGGATGACAAGGCTGTTGTATCGCACCATCGCCAGCGGATTGGGAAGGGAGGAGAAAATCCCACTACCATCATGGTGAATCTCGACCGCAACCCCATGCACCGCTCCGAGTGGGCTTTCGACCAATTCCAGGCCCGCGGCCATTCCGATCGCCTGATGTCCGAGACAGATTCCGAGCACTGGAATCTTGAGCGAATTACCATCCAGCAGGTCACCCGAAAGTGCCGATTCTGCGATGTGTTGGCTCAATTTCGAGTTCGACGGTCGCCCCGGGCCAGGCCCGATGATGATGTGAGTGGCTGCAGTGGTACGAATGATATTGTCTAATTCTTCTTTAGCAGTGCTGAGTCCACATACATGGATGACGTGAGCGCCGAGACCGGCGCAGGCGTGGATGATATTCCAGGCGAAGGAATCCAGGTTATCGATGAATAGGATTCTCGCCCGGCCGTCGCCGGCAACTTTGTCGGCTGAGGGTAGTGGCCAGCGGGAAATGGTACCGATACCGCTGGTCATCATCAGTGGGTGCTTATGCAGAGGTTGCGGGAAAATGGCAATTTCTCCGCTCGGTAGTTCACTATGAGAATCCGGTGCCAACCATCCAGCGGCGCGACGTAGGGCTGCTGCCTTCCACTTCGCCTCCTCGACCTCGGCTGTGGGGTTGGAACCGATTACCAGACCTCCCCCGGCCTGTACCACAGCCTGCCAACCATTCTGGTCTTCTCTTGCCTCAAGGGTGCGAATCAGGATATTCCATGCACTCTTGCCACAACGTGCATCGATATGGCCGATGGAACCACCCCAGAAAGAGCGCGGTTTTTGCTCCAGCAGGTCGATTGCCGCACAGGTGACGGTCTTCGGGCAACCGGTGATCGAGCCGCCGGGAAACATTGCCTGCAAGGCTGACCAGACATCGGCCCCGTCTTGGATCTCGCCTCTTACCTCGCTGACAAGATGCTGTACCTGAGCATAGGCCTCGACCTGAAAGTGACTCTGTTCAACGCTTCCCGCCTTGGCTACCAGAGCGATATCATTACGTTCCAAGTCGACCAACATGTGGTGCTCAGCCAATTCTTTCTCATCATTGAGTAATTCCTGCCGCAATCTCAGTTCACTGACGGCATCGCCACCGCGCGGTCTGGTTCCCTTTATCGGTCTGGTCACTAGAAATCCTTCATCGCTTGACAACAGCAGTTCGGGAGAGGAGGAACACAGCGCCAGCCGCAGGTCCGGACAATTCAACCAAGCCGAGAATGGCGCCGGGTTATCGCCGGCCAGTCTCAGCATCACCTGCCACGGGTGTTCAGCCAGTTCACCCGACCAGGTGCGACCGAAATTCAATTGGTATAACTGACCTGCAATAATCGCTTTCTGCACCTGCCTGACTATCTCTGCATGCTGTTGGTCGGTATGACTGCTGACCTCACCTTCGACCTTCGGAGCTGGGCCTGTTTCGGTTAATTCCAGCGCCGGCTTGGAATCGAGCAATGCCGCTACCTCATCACCCCAATCATCTCCCTCCATGGTTAACAGGTGCAGGGTCGATGCCGCTCGGTCGTGAATCAGCCAGCGGTCGGCGCGCCACAATATGGCTAGTGCCGCATTCTCTTTCGGCGGGTGGCGCAGGCGCCAGGGTTGGGTCCATTGCACCAGGTCATAGGCCAAAGCACCAGCGAAGGCACCCGGCAGTACTGGCAGTTTTTTCAACTGCCCGGCATCATCCTCAAGAGGATATGTACAGGACTCCAGAGTACGTAATGCGGCACCTAAGGTGGTGCCGATATGCGATGCTGAGTACTGCCACTCAGCGCCATTCCAGCGCTCGATCTCCAAGCGCAGGGGTGCTGGGTCAGGGCCGAGTTGCGGTTTACCTGACAGCGGACTTCCATCATCGAGTTCTCCGGCTGGTAACATGTCGCGGCGTGGTTGGCGCCCCACTGCCCGCATGGTCGGCGGCCCCATCAACAACGAATATTCAGCCAATTCACTGGTCGGACCGCCCGATAATTCAAGCAATTCATCGGGTGAACCCCAGAGATTTCCATCCCCGAGCAATTCGTTGCGACGTAATTCCTCGACCAGTGCCAGCATCACTCGCTCATCACGGGACTGCGGCCAGGTTCGGTGGACGATGCTCATTCGACCACCTCGACCCAGCGCTCAAATGTAGTCCAGCCCGCATCTTCTATGGCCTGTAGGAAAAGCGGTTGAAGGATGGAATCTCCATTACCGACTTCTTCCCCATCCAGACTGGCGAGTCGCACTACCGCCACCCCTGAACCGACCATGACCACCTCCCGAGAGCGTGCCAACATGGTTGCGGTAAGCCTGCCATACTGAAGCGGAATGCCAGCTGCCTCGAGGGTCGGCAGGAGGAATTCGACCGTGGTCGAATGCACCCCTCCCAGTTGGGGGTCACTGACCCAGGCGATGCCGTCGGCATCGAGCAGAATCGGGGTGGCGCGGTCACCATCGATGACCGCGCCATCATGTACCAATAGTGCGACATCAGCACCGACTTCTCGCGCCGCATCACCGGCCTCAAGGTAAGCCTGCCAATCGGCGTGCTTGAGGCCTTGTAACTCGGTTGAATAGCGTGGTGCGGGGTGACATATTCCGGTGACCTCATTCTTGGTCCTATTGCATTGCCGTCCGACCAGCCCGACCACACCGTTATCGTCAACCTCGACCCGTAGAAGTGCCTGTGGCTGTAAGGTCGGTGGTCGTCGGCTTGGCTCATTCTCACTTCCTTCATCCACCGGTTGACTCACCGGCGCATCCTCTCCACTGAGGGTATTGAGGGCGGCTCGCAACTGCTCGGCAAAGTCGTCGGGCCACGCCAATCCCAATTTGTTGATGTGTTCTCGCAGTCTCTTCATGTGAAGTTCCGGCGAGCGCACTCGCCTTCCACCATCCCACGGCAGAGTGGTGAACGACGCTGAGTGCGGCGAGCGAGAAGTTCCGGGCCCGTCTTCCTGCACCATGGCAACCACGCGTGTCACAGCAGGTCGTCGAGGAAAGAGGTATCGATACCACCAGATTGCTGTTGTGGTTCAATCTCCTGCTGTTGTGGAAGTTGTACCTGCGGTTGCTGTGAGAACTGTTCCTGCGATTGTGGGGGGAAGTCTGGGGTCGCCTTCTGTTGGATATCTGCCGCCGCGGAGAACACCCCAGCGGCCATCTCGGGGGGAGGTGACAAGGGTGTATGCCCGGATACCTGTGCTCCTTGTCGTGCCAGAGGGTCGAGGTCTGAATCCCAGCCACTATCGGCGATTCCCCAGGTTGATTCCTGCAATTCCCACATCGCATTGCGGCGTCCACCCTTGCCGCGAACCAACATCACCATGACCATGAGAATGGCCAATAGCAGGATGATGATGAGCATATTTGTCGGCTCTAATATTTCATCGAAGAAGCTCCTATCATCGGTGGTGGTGGTCTCGCCACCGCCACTTGAAACATCGCCTGAGTCACTGTAAGCGGCGACTATGACGGGCGAGACCTCGTGCCGGTAGGTCAGTTCATCGACCGCTGATATGCCGATCCACCAGGAAGTAGAATTATCGAGTCCGGTAAATGCTTGATCCGAGATACGGAAAGAATTCTCATTATTCTCCATTCCTACCATCGTCGCATCGATCACATCCCCGCTCTCAGCAAATGAATTATCGCCAATCCAAATGCGGTAGGACTCGACTCTGGTATCGGTGCTGTGCAGCCAAGTGACGAGTATGGACCCTCCTTCCTCATCCCATTCACCCTTCACCCCAAGGATGTCCGGCAAGGTGGCCCCGGGGTCGGAGATGCCGTTGTCGGTCGCACTCTCGGTGACCGTTATCAAGCCATCAAGGTGGACATTGCCATTGGTATCGTAGGCGACCACGGCGACGGTTATCGGGACATTCGGTAATATCGGGTCGCCCAGCAAAAGCGAGTCTAGAACAATGGGCTGCTCATGGCTTCGGCTCAAGGTCTTCAGGGGAGTCATCGGGCCATTGCCGGCCTGACCGACACTGGAGAATGGGCTGGTCGAGGCGTAAACCTCGTAATAATCCAGGTCTGAGGCGGTGGATAATCCAAATTTCAGCAATAGTCTGGTACCATCGTCGAGCGGGAAGTCGTAGACCTCCAAGTCTCTGATTCGCGCTGGTGCATCATCATCATGTGAATTATCGACCGGGGTAACCTCTGCTGTCACCAGTTCGGTCATTTCGACATTGCCTTTGATATCGTGCACGGTGACGGTGACGTTGATGGCCACATCCGGTCGGATATCACCGACATAACCCATCTCGGGGCCATCTCCTCCCAAGGCTGATTGGTATAGGGCATTATTGATGGTGACTTCAATCGGTGCCGTCTCATCGATAATCCATTGTTTATCTAGTCGCAGACAGGCGCAGGCGCTGGCATCGGGCCCGAAGTCGGACCAGGCCTGCTCGAGATTACTCATATCGAATTCACCGGCCCAGATGATGTAGTAGGCGAAGTCATCGGCATTGCTCGGGGTCCAGCGAACATCGACCGCAGTTCCATCATCGTCGGGATGGTCCCAGGCCTCGATACTGCCGATTCGATTCGGTGCGGTATTTGAATCGAACAGGTTGCGGAATGGGGTGGCGGTGACAATGTCGACATTGCCCTTGTCCTCGTTGAGCCAATCATCGCTGGCGACGACTCCGATCCAGTAGGGTTGACCATCGGTCAATGGAATCCCATTGTAGATGCTGATTGTGGTGCCGTTCACCGAGCAGTCGGGAATGACCTCGACGGCAATGAAATCATCGACATTTTCTGGAACACCATTGTCATTGATGGGATAATTGCTGTTTACTTCCAGCACGTAAATCGTGTAGAATGCACAATCCTCGGCGATTGAGATATCCCAGCCGACCTCGATTCTTCCGCCCTCATCGGGGTCGATATCCTCGGCCCATACACCGTTTATCTTCGGCGGCGGAACCCCATCGTTCAAACCGCCGGTCGGAACCACCGGGCCGATGATTAGTGCATCGCTGAGATTCTCTTGCCCGGCCAGGTCATCGCAGGTCAGGGCGAGCCAGTAAGGGATTCCTGCCGGCAGGTCGATTATGGTCGTATTGCCGGCATCCGGAGTTACCGTGGAATGTAGAGGTAGGGCGACGGCATCGGTGACCATAGAGGTCGAATAGTAGATATTGGTCGCCGCCAGATCGAGTGCAGTACAGCGCTCCCATTCGACATATAATTCTCCGATATCACCACCTTCGTTGGGCTCGGCACTTCCCCATCCGGGGGGTAATGGCACTTCGTCAGAAGATGTCGCGGCACCGAATGGCTCACTCGGGGTGCCATATATCCCACCGTCGTATTCGACCGCGACGATGGCCCAGTAATCACTGCCATCCACCAGTGCAACCCCGCCGGCAGTATACACTTCGGTCTGGGTTCTACTGTTCACGCTGACCGAAGCATCAGGTGTCATCACCGCCAATTCGCCAGATGTGGTCGGAGCATCGGTCCATGCACCCTCGTGCAGGTAGACCACATAGCGAGAGAAGGAATCGTCGACGACCAGACTCCAATTGGCGATCAGTACCACGCCGCCATCGTCAGGACGGTCCCACAAGTTCATCATCTCAACCGGGGTCTCCGTTCGTACCCAATCATAGGTGATTCGAGCATACATCGAGCCGTTTTCCGGGCTCTGCAGTCGCAGGAGAACCTGACGACTGCCATTGACCAGAGCACCCCCGTCAATCGCCTTCTGTAAGTTACTCTGCAGGGTCGGATTGGTTTGGTTGAGGTCCCAGGTACCCGAGTAGGTCAGGCCATAACTCTTGACCCACGTTGCCGCACCGTCGACCGGACTGGAGAGTACCAGACTGGCACCTTGCATCAGCATTCCACCAGGGCCAGCAACCCCAGCCATCGCATCGAGGGTGACCGGGTTCGTTGCGTCGATGAAGGTGATCATCTGTCCTGGGTGGGTCGAATCTGTGACATCGGCGTAGATACCTCCGAAACCGACATTGAGTGGTTCGGCTCGGCGCAGAACAAACATCTCACGCTGGGTGAAGGTCGGAGCCGGCTCCCATCCCAGTAGCCCATAGGTCGAGGAGACCATCCACAATCCTGCACTGGAGATGCTGACCGCAAGCGCGCCCTCGGCCGGATATTGGTCGAGAATGCTGTGCAAGTTGCTGCCGACTTCAATTCTCGCTCCACCCATGTTACCGGTGACCAGGAGGTCAACTCCGTCGCTATCCATATCAAAGATCGGCCATGAAGGGAATTGCCAGATTGCCGCCCCATCCTCAAACTGGTTGCTGGTGGCGTTCCAGTGGGTCAGGGGTTCTCCGACGGTGGCGATGTGTACTCCCCACCAATCGGTGGCGACCGCGGTAACGGTGTTGTGAGGTATCTGGTCGGGTCGATGGGTATTGATCTGCATCGGGCTCGAACTCGAGGGAAGGGTGATTTCACTCACGCCCGGTCGGGTACTTCCAGCGCCATTATGGGCGGCGAAGATTGTGTAAAGGTTGCCGCCGGTAGGATACATCACAGTCGCAACGGTGTTATCTCCGACCAAACCGTCACTTCGGTCGATGGTTGCAAGAGCGGAATTGGTGTTCAGGTCCCAGCGGCCAATACCGACAGGGGTGCCCATATAGACGACGTTCTGATAGACATCCAAGGAGTAAATGTTGTTGCTGGCGAGGCCATCGAGCGAGGTAAGTGGGTTATCCCAGTCATTCTTGCTCATGTTCCACATGCCGAGACCACCTTCGGTGGCGATGAGGATATGGGTGGTGGTGAGAGCGAAATCATTGATGACATTATTTGGCAGGCCCGAAATCAATCGGCCCATAGTCCATTGATTTGTGGTGGTATTCCAGACCTCGACACCAGCGGCGCTGGCCCATGTTCCCTGCAGACCGACCACGACATCATCACCATGCATTGCCAGACCGTCGGTAAATTGGTTCAAGCCTTGAGGGACAATATTGGCGACACCGGTGATGGTGTCATAGCGAGCCAGCCCGATCCCTGATATAGATACGAATAGAATCTCATCTACCAGCAGAATCTCCTTGATATTTCCACCGTATGACGACCAACCCATCTCCCACTCGACACTTCCATTCGGCAGTAACATCCCTTGTAAGACGCCTCGCCCCTGAGCGTAGGCATCTGCAGTGACCGCCCACACATGGGTCGAGTTGCCAATCATCTCGACCACTCGACCATTGACCAGCCCGGGAAGTGCCGTGAAGGTGTTCAAGCCATTCTGGTTGAGAACATCGATATGGGAATAACCGCTGTCACTACCAGCCGCAGAGACGAACCATCCGCTACTCATCATGTCGATATCGGTAACCGATGAGCCTTGATTGACGACGTTGGCCTGCCCGTAATTGGCGCCGCGGGCGGCGATGAGCGAGAAACCGCCGTACGAAACCTGAGTATTACCCCCACCCCCGGAGGCGCCGGATTTGTGACCGAGAAGTAATTGGCCATTATCCCAAGCGATGCTGTCCCACCACAGGCCATCGTTGGAGATGCCACTGTTACTATTGTCCAAGGTCGGCATCCAACGGGAGTTGGAATATGAATACCGGTCGATACCGATACCATTGTCATAATATCCCACATAGAGGGTATCGGTATCATCGCAGGTCACGGCATCGGGGGTATCATCTGACAGGTCGCCACCATTGTGGGTGAAGGCACTGAGCCATGTACCCGAACTGCCATCGTAGCGGGCGATGCCGCCATTGTTGTTGTTCGACATTGCGACGTTGACAATACCGTTGCACAGGGTGAATGAGATGGGGAATCCATTCGGGATGTTGCCCTGCCCGCCATTCCAATTAGACCAACTTCCGTTAGCATCCAGAAGCGAGATTCTCGGATTCTGAATGTTACCCCACCAATTTGTCGAGGCGCTACCAACCCACAGGTCGGTGCCATCTACGAACAGGTCGAAGATTTGTTCTTGAGCATTATTAGGTAAGCCATTTCCGGGCGTCCAAGTGGATAACCACTGGCTGTTGCCCTCGTCATATCGAGCTACGCCTTCAGCGGTTGCGAACAGCAATTCGCCGTCGTACTCGACGATCTCACGCACCGGCCATTCGATTCCGTTATCCCAAGAGTTGAGCAGGGTGCCGTTAGCCGCGTATTCGTTGAGTCTGACTTCGCCCCAAGCAACCCAGAAATGACCGCTGGCATTGGATTCGTAGGTAGTGACGCGCTCGACTGAGCCGGTCGCCTCCCAAGTGGTCGTCCATTGTTTGTTGATAGTATCATAACGGACGACCGCACCATCGCCATCGCCCCATTGCGAGACGCCGATATTGAGGATACCGTTGACCAAGCCGATGCCATAGACGTAGGAATTACCGCTCAGCCCGGCCTGCGTTCCAGAGTCCAAACTAGTGAGGGCAGATAGGTTATCCAAGTCGATTCGGTGAACATTATCACCATAATTGTAGGGCGGGATATAGTATAGGATATTTCCGGAAATGACAATCTCAATAGGGTCGCCATTGCCCGAAAACAGGCTGGAGGATTTTTCGATATCGTAGAGTTCGGTCTCATTGATGATGTCGAGAAGTTGAAATCCGTCATCACCTCCAATCCACAGACGATTGGGTAATCGGTCGGCGGCCATCGAGGTTATACCATCGGTATCGAGCAAGCCACCGGCGCCATCCGTCCACATATCGAGCCAATTGCCGGTGTTCATGTCGTAGCGGGCGATTCCCATGCCATCCAGGGCGACATAAGCGATATCATCGATGACCACGATTGCCGCATTTCCGGTTGTACCACCGGCTTCCCAAGTACCTACAACTGTACCTGAGGTAATATTGATAATGCCGATACCAAGCCAAGTTCCGCCAAGAATAATGTCACCATATACGGCCACACTGCGGACGTAATTGTAGGGCATCCCATCTTGGGCATCCCAGCAATCACCTAATGCTCTGGTAGCGATATCCCATTCACAGACCCCGACATTTGTCCCGGCATAAATCGTGGTCGAATCGCTGTCCAAATCATAGAAGGTATTCGGATTATTCCAGCCACTTCCCCCAGTTGCGGTATTGAAATGACTGCCATCCCATTGCACCAACCCATTTGAGGTGCCAATCCAGACATTTCCGTAGGTATCGGTGTGCAGGGACATGATGTTATTATTGGGCAGGGTCCCTTGACGATTAGAAGACCAGGTGTCGAGATACTCACCGGTTGAGAGGTCTTTGCGTACCACGCCGTGACCGTAGAGGCCGATGAGGAGAACGTTGCCGGCCATCTCCACCGGTGCATAGGCTACATTGTCGACCCCGGTTGAAGTCCAAGGAGTCAACAGGTTACCACTTGAGAGGTTGAGGCGCATCAGGCCACTGCCATCGGTGGCGATGTAGGCGATATCTCCTCCAATTGCTACATCTCGCATGAACCTAGTTCCATCCGATGTGAATGAGTGGGTGTAAGGAACAGAAATAGTTCCACCTTGATAGGTGACCACAGAAACACCATCGGTGGGATGGATTACTACTACATCTACCGTCGCCGCGGTGACACGCACCGCAACGCCACCGATTTCGTCACTGGCAAGGCCATCTGCGGTGGTGATGGTATTGTTGATGGTGGCACTCAGGGCATCGATTTCCACCAACCCCCCTTCCTCAGTGCCAACCCAGACGGTATTTCCGGCCGAAGCCAGTTTTGTCGTCTCTTCACCTATTGCAATCGGATCGAGCCAGCGATACGAAGTCAAGTCGAAGCGGTCGACATTCTCGCCGATTGCCACCCACGCGACCTGACCGACCTGGATGACATCGCGCATCTCAATACCGCTGGGACCGCTGGCGAGAAGAATCGAAGAATAATCATATCCCGCAAGGCCTTGTGCTTGCGATGAGCTGTTGAGAGCGATCAGTTCTCCACTGCCGTCACTGATCATCACCCACGGCAGGGCCGGGCTGCGCTCACCCGTACTTGGCCAGTCGATGAGGTCGAGTCCCTCGCGAGATAATCCGTAAGAGGAAATCAAATGCGGGCTACTCAGTGAACCGGTGACCGGGTTATATTCCTGAATGCTGTCACCGGAGAGGATGAATACCTTGCCACCTGAATGAGCCACACCATGGACATCGTTAGAGGCCAAGCCATTCCCGGTGCTCCAAGTACCGAGCCAATACTGCCCCGAATAGTCGTATCTCGCTACGCCTCCACCGGCGGTCGGCATCAATAGTCGGGTACCTTCCACGACAAAGGAAGTCACGCGGTCGGACGATAACCAATTGACTGTAGTCCATGTTGTCATGGTCTGGCCGCTAGCCAAATCCCAGCGCGCCACACCCTCATCCCAGATTGAGACGTAGAGGATGGAATTCAGAATGTGGGTCGCAACCGGCTCGCCACTCGGCCAGCCGGTGGTGCCGGCAATTCGCTCCTGGGTCCAGCCACTGCCGGCACTGTTCATCTTGAACAGCCCTTGAGTACTGACCCCCCAAAGGTCGCTACCGTCGACCGCCACCAAACTCAGCGGGTCGTCAGGGTAGGGATTGGCTGGTAGCATTCCCAGACTGGTGCCGTCGCTCAGGGAATAGGATAAGATTCCATCATCGGTTGTGACGATAAGTAGCCTGTCGTTAGCGATATCGACCTTGAGGTCGGTGATTTCCCAATCATCTCCGTTTGGTGAATTAAAGAGGTCGATCAGATGTGGGTCGGTATTGGCATCGAGTTGCAACACCACGTCATCGAGTGCCAGATAGAGTCGGCCATCACTTGGGTGTGCGGCGACAGCCCGGATATCGAGTTCAAAGGGGGAGAAGGAGACCACCGGGTCAATCGGCGCCAAGGCCTCGAAAATCATGCTGTCGATTTCGGCGCCCGAAGGTAGGGTCCATACCGCATTTGTATCGGTATTGGGGGTCATTCTCCCCTCGTGGGGATTACCGCCATCGAAAGCTGTCGCTTCACCAAAGGTACCGAACCCGGCAAAATCGAACAGCAGGTCAGCGGTGTTTACCGGGTACAACTTCGGCTCGACGATACTGACGCCATCGCCACCATCGACGCGCACCTCGAAGGTCAGGTTGGAGATTTCCGCGCCGGGAGCGAAGTCGAGCGGCCAGTCGGCAAAGGCGGTCTGTCCGGTCATCGAATCTGCGTCGGTGGCCTCGAGCAGGACCCACCCGGTATCGGCTGAACCGCTCTTTTCCCAAGTGGTATTTCCACCGCTGGAATCCTGAGCATCTATCGCCGGCGCTGTAAGCAACGGCGAGATTGAGAATAGTAACATCAGCGCCACGATACTGAAAGATTTGCGGCTGTGGTTGCGAGCGAGTTGACGCGCGGCATCACAAGTCATGAGATAATTGGCATCACTTGGGATATTTAATCGCGTGTCCTCCATGTCTCGCTCGTGCTTCCCCCCTAAAGGGGGGGATTTCAGCGATTATTCGTAGTCTACTAACTTACCACCGTGGTCGATTGTCAATAGGCGAATGGCGCTGGTGCGACCACTGATAGCCAACGGTGAGCCGGTGACGGCGACGATGCTGTTACCATTCACCAATCGTCCGTCTCCCAGCATGATGTCGACTGCCGATTGAATGGTCGCCTTCGAGCGCTTTTCCTCTTTCACCAATACCGCATCAACGCCGCGAATCATCGTGGTCTTGCGGACCGCCCGAATTCGGTCGGTCATCGCGGTGACGGGAATATCCGGGCGATAAGCGGCTACCAGGCGCGCCGCGGTGGCGTGCGCGGTGGCGACTATCAAGCGGTCGACCTCAGCACCCTTGGCAAGTTCCACCCCGGCATTGGCGACCGCTCTAGTCGAGCGATACGCCGAAAGAGCCGGGGGGTTGGCGAGTTTTCGGCTCTCTTCCTCGACCGAGACGGCAATCCTGGCCATGGTTTCCACCGTGGTGACCGGGTGCTGTCCAGTCGCTGTCTCACCTGACAGCATGACGCAACTCGCGCCTTGACGAATCGCGGTGGCGACATCGGTGACCTCGGCGCGCGTCGGGCGGGGATTTTCAATCATCGATTCGAGCATCTGGGTGGCGATGATCACAGGTAGGCCGCGTGCCATTCCTTCCTGGACAATCCGCTCTTGCGCGGCGGGGACCTTCTCCAATGGAATCTCGACTCCCAAGTCGCCTCGCGCAACCATCACCGCATTACAATTAGCTAAGATATCCGAGAGTTTCTCCAGCGCCGCCGGGTGCTCGATCTTTGCCACCACCCAGGTATGGACACCGGCCTCGCTAATCGCCTTATTCACCGGGGCGAGATCTTCGGGAGAGCGCACATAGGAGACGGCGATGAAATCGGCACCGTGTTCCATCGCATGATTCATCGCCACAACGTCCTCTTCGCCGATCGAGGGAAGATTGACTACCGTGTGCGGGACATTGACCCCTTTTCTTGCTGAAATCAGCCCCCCGTCAATCACCGTGCAATTGACCAGTCCACCGGTAGTCCCACTTGTGGAATCGACCTTCAGACGCACCAGACCATCGGCGAGCAGGACCGGGTCATCAACCTGTAATTCCACTGAGAGGCCGGGATAGGTAACGGGTAATCGGTACGGCATCTCGACTACTTCGGAGGCATCGATTCCACAGTCGAGTATCACATTGTCATCGCGGTTCAACAGCACTTCCCCAGGAAACCTCCCGAGGCGGATTTTCGGGCCTGGCAGGTCGGCCATAATCCCGACCGGCCGGCCTACTTCAGCTTCGATTTTTCGAATTCGCTTGTAGAGAACCTCCTTCTCCTCTAAGGAGCCGTGACTATAGTTGAGACGGGCGATGTCCAATCCGGCCTCGATGAGTTGGGTGAGGGTTTCCTCATCGGAGGTGGCAGGACCTATGGTGCCGATGATTCGGGTGTTGCGCATGACCATCTCTCATGAGTGGCCGTCCATGAACCCATTGGGCCTGTCCCGTACTTCAATACCAACATCAGGATTATATTGGCTCACTGGCAAAGCCAACACTTAGATTCATCGCTAACCTAGGTAAACCCCAATCCGAAGGTCGAGTGTCATGGCATTACATAGTGGCCTTCGGGGAAAAGGCCATACCAATGCGCCCGCGCCGTTGGTCACGAGGTTGAGTTGTGGACCCCAAGGATGAGCAGATGCGCCGTGATGCCCTGGCCTATCACGAAAAATCGCCCCCGGGAAAAATCGAGGTAGTCCCGACCAAACCGCACGCCACCGCCAAAGAGTTGTCCTTGGCCTATTCCCCCGGGGTTGCCTACCCCTGTCTGGAAATCCAGAAAAATCCCACCGACGCCTATCGCTATACCGCAAAGGGCAATCTGGTCGCGGTCATCTCCAATGGTACCGCTGTCCTCGGGCTGGGTAATATCGGGGCGTTGGCCAGCAAGCCGGTGATGGAAGGAAAGGGACTGCTGCTGAAGACCTTCGCCGATATCGACGTCTTCGATATCGAGATTGACCAGACCGACCCGGCGGAATTCATCAAGACCGTGTGTGCGATTGCGCCGACCTTCGGCGCTATCAATCTCGAGGATATCAAGGCGCCGGAATGCTTTGAAATCGAGCGCCTCATCGCCGAGAATACCGATATTCCGGTCATGCATGATGACCAGCACGGCACCGCGATAATCACCGGGGCGGCCTTGATCAACGCGGCCGAGATACAAGGCAAGGAATTGGGCGACCTCAAAGTGGTCGTCGCCGGTGCCGGGGCGAGTGCAATCGCCAGTGCCAACCACTACGTCGCCCTCGGGGTCAATCTCGCCAATATCACCATGTGTGATTCCAAGGGAATCATCACCAAGCAGCGACTTGATGCCGGTGAACTGAATCAATACAAGGCGGCCTTTGCCCAAGACGTAAAACCGGGCGACCTGGCCTCCGCACTGGTCGGTGCCGATGTCCTGCTGGGACTTTCCAAAGGCGGCTTAGTCAACCGTGAAATGGTCGAGAAGATGGCCGCCAAACCAATCATCTTTGCGTTGGCAAATCCCGAACCAGAAATCATGCCAGATGATGCCAGATTAGCTTGCCCCGATGCCATTATCGCCACCGGTCGCTCGGACTATCCCAATCAGGTGAACAATGTTCTCGGCTTCCCCTACATCTTCCGCGGCGCTCTCGACGTGCGTGCCACAGACATCACCCCGGGGATGAAAATGGCCGCTACCTTAGCCTTGGCTGAATTGGCCCGGGAACCAGTCCCCGAAGCGGTCTCGCGCGCCTATGGGTTGGAGACCTTCCACTTCGGCCGCGATTACATCATTCCCAAACCATTCGATGAGCGGGTATTGTTGTGGGAGGCGGCGGCGGTTGCTGAAGCGGCAGTGAACGAGGGTGTCGCCCGCATCGACATCAGTCAATTCAGCATTGACGCTTATCGTGAATCCCTAGAGGCAAGACTGGGATTGCGCTACAGTGTGATGCGCGGGGTCATCAATAAGGTGAAGCACTCCGGCAAGCGGATCGTCTTTCCAGAGGGTGAACATGAGAAGGTTATCCAAGCGGCCAGTGAATTGGTTGATGAGGGAATCTGCTTCCCCATTCTGCTGGGTAACCCGCCGACCATCAAACGGGTGATGGGGGAACTGGGGGTTGACTTCCCCTGTGAGATTATCAATCCTCGCAATGACAAGCGCCGCACCGGGAAATACGCCAAAGAGATGTTTGCTGAGCGTGAGCGAAAAGGGGTGACCATGCTGGATGCCAAACGCCTGTTGAAGAGTCGACCATACTTCGCCTCGCAGATGATTGTCTGCGGTGATGCCGATGGGTTCATCGGCGGAGTGAGCCGAAATTACGCCGATGTCCTACGCCCATGTCTGGAGATCATCGGCAAAGATGAGAATGCTCATTGTCTGGTCGGGTGCTACATGATGACGGTCAAAGGGCGGGTCATCTTCCTGGCCGACGCCACCGTCAACATCTATCCCGACAGCCGCACCTTGGCAGAAATAGCGGTGCAGACCGCCAAGGTCGCCCGGCAATTCGGAGTGATTCCGCAAGTGGCGATGTTATCCTTCTCCAATTTCGGCTCGAGCCGCTCACACCGCAGTCTGCGGGTCGACGAAGCGGTGAAAATCGCCCGCGAACTCGACCCCTCGCTGGTAATCGATGGGCCGATGCAGGCCGATACAGCATTGAACGCAGACACTCAGGAAGAATATCCGTTCATGGATTTCGACGGCCCGGCCAATGTTCTCATCTGCCCGAATCTGGCCGCCGCTAATATCGCCTACAAACTCCTTCAAGAGTTGGGCGATGCCGAGATGACCGGACCAATCCTGTCGGGGATGAACCTCCCGGTACAACTGCTCGCCCGTAGCGATGGGGTTCGCGATATCGTCAACATGGGGGCAATCTGTGTGCGTGATGCGATTCGCAATGAGAGTTATTGGGAGACCTTGGAGCGGATTTCGCACCTTGAAGAAGAATAATCGAGGTAGTGGACGTACAAGGTCTGGATACACTCCACCCTTTTCCGTATGTGTTGCTCAATTGTTGAGTCTTTCTCTAATAATATCACATTTTTGCGGTTCGATATTTTCCTCAACAACTGCTGTCATTCCCAACCAGGCGCTAGAAACTGAAAGTGAGCCAAATCTCTTACCTTTCGGATCTTGTTGCAAGTTTATTTCTGCATCACCTAGGACAAAAGCTTCGGACCATCCTTCAATGCGATAATCTGCTGTTAGGATAGGTGAACCTGCTGGAATATGTACAGTACCTAGTACAACCTCCCCATCCAGTGCATCAGTTGTTAGTACAGAATTTGTAATGTATAGAGAAAAAACCAATGGGACGGGAGTTTCTTTCCCCCAGAAACTTTTTTTGGGTTTTGTTTGAGCAATTAGATCTGAATCTGTTATTACACTATTTTTCTGAACCATGAAACTAATTGGGCCACCTTCGGACATATATTCCGGATGAAGTAGTATGATTTGTGCTTAACCTAGCAGAAATGAACACTTGACTGAGTACACGGACATGGACCACCCTATGGTGCCGGAAAAACGTGTTAAAATCTCGGGTTTAAACGCACAAGGGTCTGTACTTAAACCCGTTCAAATCCCCTAAAACACGAGGGTAGCGTCTGAGGCAGCCCACTTCGGGCCCATCGACTCAACGATTCAACGTTAATAGTGGGCCATCAGCCTGTATAACGAAGAGACGATATGTCGGCGATAAATTGAATACCAAATGATAATTCATTCAATTCAATGAATACCAATAACCGGTTCTTGGCT
>Ga0209554_1000820_pt1 | contig 25556 bp, 15 predicted proteins | sample MarorgKNORR_S2LV_5_FD_188221 | JGI IMG/M metagenome (GOLD analysis project Ga0209554, IMG submission 188221) | Marine microbial communities from the Southern Atlantic Ocean, analyzing organic carbon cycling - Bottom_A/KNORR_S2/LV (SPAdes) (version 2) | ecosystem: Environmental > Aquatic > Marine... | reverse complement strand
GGCCACTACGAGTGTAATTGTGTTGGACACAACACTTCCAGTATTGGATGCCTCCAGTCTTGAAGGCTTTGCATCTTCTGGAATCGTTGGAGAAAAACTGACCTTCGCAGTTTCAGCCACAGATTCTTATGACGATATTACTAATTTAAGATATCATTGGGATTTACAACCGAGCAGGGATACTGATAACAATGGTAATCCAAGAGATGATGCAGATTTAACTGGATATCAAACGAGTATTACTTTCAACACAGTTGGACGTAACGAAGTTGTTCTTACCGTATTTGACCAATCAAATAATTCAGATTCACATGCTTTTGCAGTCAATGTAATTGCGGCACCAATACAAGATGGAATCACTCCAATTCTATTTTTGGTTCTATTTATTGTTGCAATCACATCTGCAGTAGCAATATTAGGGCATAGGAGATGGCAATCCAGCATAGCAACAGATCTATTGTTGGGAAGAGGATTATCAGAAGCAGAAGTTATTGTTCACTTGGCCAATGTAAGGCAAACCAAAGCGTTGCCATTATTTGCTAGCGCTACCCAATTAGCAGGTCTAGATGCAGGAGAAGTCCAATCAATGACTGATATAGAAACTGCCAAAAAGGAAGCCGAATTACAACAAATATATGGCAATGAAAATTCTGCAGACCTTGGATTTGCAGCAAATAGCGCTTTCGCCCATGCACCACAGATGAGTGCAGGCAGCCTCTCATCGGCTTCAGAAGCGGTAGCATTACTCCAAGAGGAATCATCTCAACCAACATTACAACCTGTTCAAAACGAAGCACCAGTAGCAACGGTCAGGAGTGGAGGAATCGCTCTTCCAGAAGGCGTAACAAGCACACCGCCTGTAGTTATTGAACAGCAAGTTATTGAACAGCAAGTTATTGAACAGCAAGTTATTGAACAGCAGGTTGTTGAACAGCAGGTTGTTGAACAGCAAGTTATTGCAGTTGCAAAAGAAATGAAATGTATTTGTGAATCTTGTGCTGCAGGATTTGAGATTACCCTTCCGGCCGGAGTCCCTCAAGCAGTTGTTGCGTGCCCATCTTGCCAGGTGGATAATTTGATTAGTGCATGACCAAAAGTCATTTTGTACCATAATAAGTAGGTTTGATTATTGTTAGAAACTTTAAAAATAGCCTTAGAAATAGTGCAAAGAGGCGAATGCTTCTCATAGGTGTTAATCTCCCTCAAATATATGGATGAGCGCAAGCCACGCTTGATACGTCAAGGTTTGCCACAAAAGGCAGACCCTAACCGAGCAGCTATTTTCCTCGCCTTGGTGATGATGTCTTCAATCGCAGTGCCGGTCAATGCGGATGTGAATATAGCACGAGATGATTTTGGAGTTCTAGACGAACTTGCTCAAATATTGGCAGATAGAAAACAAAGCGGTGAATCATTCATCGCTATTCAAGGTGCAGATAATTCATTGGCCTATGTTGATATTGCTGCGAGGCCAATCAATGCAAATGATGCATTGAGTGAAGCAGATAGTTATCTCGAAGACATTGAAATGCGTGATGCTACACCGTTTGAAGCAGACCATCCTAAGCCGTATCAATTCCTTATTGAAGAGGCAACTCACCCAGATGGATGGCCTTACAATCTTTATGATACATTATTTTCAACAGAACAATTAGGTTTGAACAATTTATTGGGTATCGGAATAAACACCTATGCAATTTATGTAAATTTTTCATCAAGAAATGATGGGCCATCCTATGAAGCATGGGATTCAGGAACATTTACAGGTGAGATTTTCACTGCTTCTGGTAATTTGGCATTATTTGAGAATTATATCGATGTAGATGGTGATGGTACCGATGACCTTTCTGTTGGATTAACAGTTGAAGGAATTACTACATTAGGTGAAGGAATTGGGGTTGAGTTCAGCGATGATATTATTCCAATAATAGAGCAACTGTGGATTCGCCCCACTTTCAAATGGAAGGTAACTGCACTAAATCAGAATGATCCATTGTGGAATGAACTTGCACATTTAGAAGTCAGTCTAATGAAAGGATTGGCGTTTGATATTACCTTTGATGATTCAGAATCTTATGCGATAGTAATCGACACACGCTTTACCCAACCTCCTAGCGAGTTCTCATTAGGTGTGGGTATTCAAAAGATGACATTTGACCTCAATGCTGCATACACTAGTGCCTTTCAATTGATAGCAGCGTTAATAGGCGGCCAACTCAACTCATCAGAATTGGCATTGACTTCAGTTTCAGCTCCTTATGCTGTGAGAATTGTTAATCCCAATCATGATTCTTCAAATCTTCAAACCGATTGTCAAGATGATGAATATTATGACCCAATTAACGACCATCTCGCAGAATCTAGGATGCACAAATGTGGATTTGGTGTTGGTGTTGGCTATGTTCATTTTGGTCAACAAAATGAAGGTCAAGCAGTTCCAGTTTTGGAATTGGCATATGTTGATGCAGGTTTCCATCCTGAACTCGGTTCAACATTACTTCCAAGCGAAGTTGATTTAACTTTGAGAAATGATAATTTTGGTAAAAATTCATTTGACACGGTTGAAATTTATTCAGATATCGGTGCTGATGTATTTGTCCACTATTATGAAGACAGGTCTGAAGTTCCAGAGGGGGATTTACCATTTGGTAATATCACTGATTCAAGGGCTTGGATTAGAGGATTGCCGTCGGGTACATTACATAATGATGAAATCAATGCAATTTTCACCATGATTGGAGAAGCACCGGGTTCTGCAAATCTTCCAGGCGATATGCCAACAAGATTGTCATTGATTATCGCCATAAAAAACTTCACAGATGACAAGGATGGCAATGTTAACGACCCAACTTTACCAGTAAACCCAAGTTCTCCACCAAATACATTGATTGTTATTGTTGGAACAGAATCAATTGATAGATTGGAATACAAATCAACTTTCATGAGAGGCGGTTATGTTAACGATTCCTCATCACTGCAATTGTCAGTTGATAATTTACCCAAAGCAATAGTTGTGCACGGTAGTTTCTTAGTTCCGAGCAGCGGTCTGGGAAGAATCAATTTTGATAATCCAAATCTAAACACGGTTGCACAGGTATTTGACAATGCTTTACTTTCAATAGTTGAAATTATATTGGATATTGGCGATATTGTTAATGGTCTGCCATCATCCATTGTAGGAACAGTAGGTTCAAGTGGCGGGGAAGTCAATGTCAACTGTTACAATCAGATAAAGCAGAGCCTGCCAACATCGGTTAGAGAGCCGATGGAAATCGGTCGCTTTGAATTAGCAATCTCCTCTTCTGACCAACCTTGGTTGCCAGATATGGACCACATTCTTCTTTCCCAAAATATGGATATGGATGTTGTAGCCGGTAGGCTGGGCAATCAACCTCCACTTGTACCGGTTGCAATTAGCATAAGGATTGGTGGGATCAGCCACATAAGGCATGCCTTTGACCCAGTAAACGAAATTAGAAATATGGAATTGAACGGTATAGAAGGGGGACCATTGCTAATAGGTCACATCAAGCATCATGGCACCTCATTAGAAGATGCAGTACAACAATCAGCAACGGTTTCGAATCGGCCTAGCAGTTTTACAGTTGTCCAAACCCCTTCCGAATTATCATATTCGGCAAGCACTCCTATTGGCACAATAACCTATGGTGGTACATCGGGTGAGCAAAGAAATGCAATACGACTTGCCGGCCTTCCAGCCTCCTTTTCAATATTGTTAGGTGATACGATAGGATATTTCGCTACGGAACCTATGGATTCAATCCAGATTCAAATGACAAATGCATCACAACCATTGACTATGGATGGAGACCACTTTAGATATTGGGTTGATGACAATAATGGCGAAGCAAGTCTAAGCGCTCAAATTTCTAATGTGACCAGTCTGCAGAGGTTATCACCTCTCGTTCCATCTTCTAGTGGCCCAGAAGGTAACTCGAGAATTCAATTATTACGTTCTAGTTCTTCACCTTTCAACATATTGATGGAGGATGTTTCAGTATATGATGATCCGTTTTTGGGAATGAATGGCAGGGCAAGACTTGACCCACTACCTGCAAATATTACAATAGCATATCCCAGTTCAGTAGACTCAACGAGTTTACAATTGCCAGACTTTGGAGATGGAGAAGGAATTGAAGCGCTATCATTCTTTTTGGGTGACCTTGTTGATTTTGGGACTGTAGTAAATGGTTTCATTCATTCGATGTCAATGGATTTAGCAGGAACATCTGGAACTAATGAAAATATGGCGATTGGCCTAAAACTAGAAACAGGTGAAGAATTCGATATTACTGCGGATTTCATGAAAGGCACAAATATTGAAAATACTCCAAATTGGGAACATGGATTATCAATGGAAGTTGTAGAGCAAACTCGCTTAATTTTCAATCTTTCAAGAATGCCAACATTTACTCTTTCTAGCCGTCAGGTTGTCTATTCGGCATTAGAGGACGGTATGATTAGTAGCGCTGAGGTAGATGCAGTAGTTGCTGCACTGGAGGCGGCAAATATCACAGATTCTAGAATATTGGCAAATTCATTATTTGACTCTGTTATCACCGAAGAAGAAATTGCTCATGTTAATTTATCAAAATGGCAACAACAAGGTATTACCATTGAAGATAGACGTGCATGGCATTTACGTACATGGTTACCGAATTTACCGGCAGGAGCAATTCTTTTGGAATATGATTTCAGAATACTTGACGGAATACCAACCTATGAAGTAGATATTGAATTAGACCAATGGCAACCCGAACGTCAGCAATTGACATTTGAGGTAAATGGGTTGGATGGAAAGGATGTAAAATTGGTATTGGATGGACTTGACAATCAAAACCCCAACAATGTCGTTGCAAATGCAGTATTTTCCACACAAGATAATCTGACAGTACCTCGTGTTACAATTGACATGCATTATGATGTTGGAGTAAGGTTAAACTCAGCACATGCAATATTTATTGACAAATATGAGATGAATAGAATTGAAGCACTGATCATTGGAGTCCCTCAATCAACTGATTTTTCAGCAACTATTGGAGACGTATTATTGGTAGATATTGATGTACCAATACAATATCGTAAGGATGAACATTCAGCAGATGCAATCATGTTGCAATCGATGAGATATATTGATGGATTTTGGTGGCCAGCCACTGTTTTCATGAGAGATTTACCTGGAGTAATGCAGTTAAAAGCACAACCACAACTTGTATTTGACATACGCGAAATGAGTTCATTCCAAGGAATGATGAGTTTGGATTATACATCGAATACAGATGATATGGACTTGTATCTAGAAGCCTATGGAAGGGCAATAGACTCCAAAGGGGATATCTTGATGTTGGCTGAGGATTTACCGAGGCGATTCGTTCTTGAACCAACCGAAGATTGGGGTATGAGGGTTGATTCATCCGGTGTTGGTGTCAAACGAGTATACATTCGGCAAACTAATGTTCCAAGTGCTCCGGGAGTAACGATAGACCGAATTGAAATTGTCGGGCAGGATTTGAAATCTGCAACGATTCATATTTATGAAGGGCCACTAAAATATCCAATTATTGTCTTAGACGATATTACCAATGGCAGAATAATAGTAAGCGCACAGGCTACAATAGAACCAGGATTTTACTATCCGGCATTGGATGGTGTCGTGTTAGATGGTAGAGCAGTTCTTCTCGATGCACAATTCACTGGAGTAATACCGACAGCATCTTCTTTGGGTGTGAATGGAATAGTGACAGACCTTTCATTGATTGGAACATTGACGGGTGGTGCTGTTGAAACAAGGCACATCATGGTCATTGAACCACTTACTACAATGTTTGTTTCTGGCGCAATGATACTGGGGTGATTATTTGGTAGGAAATTCCCAATCAAAGAGAATCGCAAAAGGCCAAGATGGTGAACTATTAGTCCATGAGGACGACATTAAAGAAGTCGGTGGACTGATGGCTAAAAGTTTGGATAAACAAGCTGAACTAGGTGCATTTGATAGCGATAGTGAAGAGGAAAGAGAGGAATGGGAACGCGCCCAAGATGCAGCAAAATTACTTCGTGAGAAAGTGTCTGAAGTTGACCCATATCAAGTGGTATTGGCGGGTGTTGTTATCCTGTTGATGATAGGCGTCATTCTCAGTGGGTGGTATTGGGTTCTTCCCCGAGATTCAGTGGTGCTTGAAACACATTACATGCAACGCGGTGGGCATTTGATGATGTCTGAATTATCCAACGATGGTAGTAGAGACATTACCGATGTTGTGATCCAAATTGAATTTCAAGATGTAGATGGATTAGTTCTAGACAGTATGAGGGTTGAATTAGATAAAGTTTCAGCCCATTCTTCAATTGCTGGAGACGAATTAGAAATGTTGGTATCTGGCTATACTGTATGGGATAATTATGTAGTTCATACGCACTTAGAATGGACTGATTTTAATGGTGATGATAACCGTCAAGATTGGTATCACTCAGTTGGACATTGGTCAAGTGAGATTTTTATTGATAAAGGCGAGAAAACCACTTGGCCTAGCGCTTGAATCACTATTGTATTGAAGTTCTATGCAATCAATGCACCCGAAGCGATAAAGCGGGGCAGGTCAGCCCTCAACTCGTGCAAACCAGTAGTTCGGTGAGGATGGCGTCGTGCTTAGTTGTGATATTCGTATTACAAAGCCTAAGTCCAATACTTCACCCTATGGGTGAAAAAGCCGATGCATCTCAACTGGATGAGAATCAAACCGAGTGGGTTAGATTTGACTTAGTTGACGGAGTTTATTCCGATGCGGTTGGTGAATATGATAATACTTATTCCCTAGAAATTAGGCCGAGTATCGCATCATCACGGATTGGTGATTTTGACCAATATGGGTTTACAGCATCAAGGCCAATACCGATGGAATTAATGCAAGTGCGGCCAGACCTTGCCTTATTGATTGTAGATGATTCGCTAAGGATGGAACAAGCAAGACAGCAACTCAATGATATTCAAGGGCTGATGATTAGGGAATTTATTGCACCTTCCGGACTAATCATTCAAGCCACTGCAAACTCAATACTACAAGCGAGTAATGTACAAGGCGTGGTAGCAACTCACCAAGTACCATTGGCGCTATTAATCGATGATGCCATATTGGATATCATGATGCTATCTGATGGTAATAGTGCCCTACTGGGACAAACCATGAGGCTTGAAGGTTGGAGGGATGAATTAGGCCCAGTTGATTCAGTAGAAATAACCGATGAACAAGGATTTACTATTTCCCAGTCACTTGAAGAAGTTTCTAAAATTGGATTATCTGAGATAATAAAATGGGATGAAGGGCGCTATCAAGGGCAATTGGAGAGTGAACAAATAGCAGATATCATACTGCAACCAAGCGTTCGTTCATTGCGTTTTAATCCACAATTTTCTATCGATAATAATAACGCTCGAACCCATATGCAGGCAACGGCAATGAAATCATACTTTACAACAGATTTAGATGGTTCAGGGCAAATCATCGCAGTCGCAGATTCTGGTTTGGACGACGATCATGGCGATTTTGGTACAAGATTGATCAGCAGTAATGATGTGATAGGAGACGGTTCTACCGCAGACAAACATTCTGGTCATGGAACTCACGTTTCATGTACGGTATTGGGGGATGGTAGCAAAGGTGGATATGCAGGAGTAGCACCTTCAGCAGAATTGTATTTTCAAGCAATGGAGAATGACAATACCGGTAATTTTCAATCTCCTTCTCTAAATTATTTGATGAATTCAGCATATAGTGCAGGAGCGCGAACCCATACCAATTCATGGGGTGCAAAGGATGCAAGTCAACAAGGAAAATATGATTCGGAAGCAGAGGATGTTGATGATAGAGCAAATTATTACGACAAGTATTACAATGGTAGAGAGGGATTGACAATTCTATTTGCAGCAGGAAATGATGGGCCAGGGACTGGAACAGTATCACCTCCGGCTACCGCAAAAAATATACTTTCAGTCGGCAATCACCAAAGTCGCTATTCAGGTGCACCTGACAATTTGATGAGTAGTTCAAGCCGAGGGCCTACCGATGATGGCAGAATAAAACCGGACATCATAGCGCCAGGAGGATATGTTCGCTCATGTCGTGCTCAAGAAGCAACAGATACTTCCAGTTCCACTTGGTCAAATACTTGGTATCTTGAGTACACTGGGACTTCAATGGCAACACCTAATGCAGCAGGGGCTGCAGCGATGGTAAGGGAATACCTTGAGGAAATTGCACAACGGCCAGCCCCTCAAGGTGCTTTGGTCAAGGCATTATTAGTGCTCGGAGCCCAAGATATTGGAACAAGAGATATTCCAAATAATGATGAAGGGTGGGGGCGAATCAATCTAAAAGAAACTCTTGCCCCGCAAGGCGGTCAAGGAATTTGGGTTGATGATAGGTCGGTACTCTCAGGTTCGGGAAATTCTAAATCATATTCATTTAATCTAACACAAAACAATGGCAAATTCAAGGTAGTATTAGCATGGTCAGATGAGAGGGGTTCATCATTTTCAAACAAAAAATTAGTCAATAATTTAGATTTGATTATCACTTCCCCAGATGGAATAATCTACAAAGGAAATGATTTTGCTAATGGGCGCTCAACTACTGGGGGAAGTGCTGATGATATCAATAACATGGAGGTTGTTTTACTGGATAATGCGGTGAGTGGTGTATGGACAGTCAAAGCGAAAAACACCTATCAAGGGGGCAGTTCTGCTCAGGCTTATTCAATTGCAGTAATGGGGCATGGTGTCAATGATTTGCGTCCTGACCCAATGGTGATGGTCAATGATTTTTCGATGGATGTGAGTATTCCTCAAGTAGGCGACCCAGTCCATATTGAGACTAAAGTATTCAATGCAGGAAATGTCAAAGCCGAGTCCTTTGATGTTGTATTTTCTGTTGATTCAAGCGAGATTACACGTAAGAATATCGATTTAGGAGCAGGTTCTACTAAGTCCATGTTTTGGACATGGACGCCAGCAATCGCTGGGCAGTCAACACTCTCTTTCACAATAGACCCCGATGAAGAACTTGAAGAAATACTTGAAAATAATAATCAACATAATGTAATTGTAAATGTTACTGCACCGGGTGTAAAATTATCAAGTGAAACCCAAACAACAATACTTGATAATACCCAGTCATCTGCGACATCATGGAATGTTTCTCTAACCAATACAGCATTGATTGCAACCAATGCTTCATTATTAGTTGATAGTTTGATACATGTGGAAAGTAATGTGGCAATTTCATGGTATATTGGAACAACTCAATCAAATCACTCTCTCGAAGGTCAAGAATCGTCGGAGATTACGGTAACATTAGTCCATCCAACGCCTCCAGACCCAGGTACATATCGAATTAGCCTAATTGGAATAGATGTTGACAATGGAGTGAATTATCCATACGCACTGGATTTGGTAGTTCCAAGACTTTCCAAAGTCAATATTGAATATGACTATCAAATCGTTCCAGTGCATCCAGTCGATACAACGAGTATGGACATTAGATTCTTCAATATTGGTAATGACAATATTGGCTATGATCTCTTCTTAGAAGCTCCAGCAGGTTGGCGAGCAGGATTTGACGATTTAGGTAGTGAGCCAGGTGCAATTTCTGGCTCGACCGGATTAATTCCGCAAGATGGTCAGAAAAATATCGGAATTACCTTCACCCCACCACAAGTGATGACCGGGGCAGGTGCTGAGAGAATAGTGAAATTAACTGCAGTTTCACAAACAGAAAACCCAGTTTCCTATGTTTATAATATTCCAATTAAAGTAATGGAGATAAGAGAAATCGACATTGACTTACAGAATAACTTTGGCAAATTGAGACCAGATTCTAGCCTCAGTCTAATGTTTAGCATCCAGCACAGTGGAAATATTGATTTGGATTTGACGCCATCTATTGAATTACCAAGTGGTTGGCAATGGGTTTCTTCAACCGATGTAATTCAATTGCCATGGGCAACGACTTCGAACATAATAGTGGTAGTGAATTCCCAAGGCTCAGGAAAATCAGGAGAAGTAAAATTCAATCTAGACAATGGTTCAGACAGATATTCATGGACTGGTTATATTGAAGTTGAAATTTTGGCCCAACCAACTTTAGATTTCACAACACTTCAATTTGCTGATGGAACAACTTACGACCACCCATTAGGCCCAGGTTCACATCCTAGTGGGGAGAGTCTTAATTTTACTTGGTTGGTAGGTAATAATGCAGATGTTGATTGGGAGCCTTCCGTTTCCCTATTATTAGACCCAGGATTATTCGGAGAGTGCCAAAGCGTTGGAGTTGTAGGATATTTAGAATTTAAATTATTACAATGTTCAGTTCTTATTTCTGGAAATATGGCTCCAAACAGTGAACCTACCTTTACAGTGGTATTGGATGGAAACGGGGTAGAATATAACGAACAAGTTAGTTTGTATGTTGCATCGGTAGAATCTGCTATTTGGGATGTCGGTCGAAATGAGAAATTCAAAACCGGAATCACAGAAACAGTATCGATTGGTGTAATAAATTCTGGCAATGTCGCATGGTCGTATAAGATTAATTCCAATGCATCAAACAATTGGTTTTCTGAAGTAATCGGTAATGATGTAATCTCTCTAGAAGCAGGACAGTCAAAAATTATCAGAATCAATGTGAGGGCAGATAGACCGGGCGATGGAACTATTACATTGCAATTTGAAGAATCACATTTACTTTCAAACCCAAGTGTTTCATTTGATGTTTCAGCCGAAGGCGAGCCTACTGGGACTTCAAGTGAGTCCTTCATCAATAACGGGGTTGCAATGGCTCTTATACTAGCATTATTATCATTAATTGGAGTGGTATTGTATAGAACTAATAAGGTGACAGACAAGAAAGAATTGCAGCCAATAAAAAATCTTACTTCATCTTTACCAACTCAAATTGCATCACCAATAATTACACCTCTTTCACAGTCATTAACACCATCTGCGAATATTCAGTCAACTCCAACGCCTGAAGTTGAGCAACAAAATGACACTGAATCAGTGGTGATGTGTTGGATGTGTAAGTCTCCTGTTTTGGAGGATATTTTGGGCTGCCCTTCATGTGGTGCAAGGTATCACAGTGTTGCAATAGATGGTTGTGATATTTCACAATTAGAGCACTGCATTAACTGCCAAGCACTTGCGAGTGATTTCATAAATGAATAATCTCCGAGAGTGAATAATTACTGACAATTATCATTTTTATACACAACTGAGCATAGCCTTATGATAGTGATGGCTTGTGCGGGAGTCATGGACTCCCGTAATTATCAGACAAGGAAGCAGTCAAAGGCTGCTATTTTCTTAATGGCTTTGCTATTATTTTCCATGCTCCCTATCATGGCTCCAGCCGTTTCTGCAGATGGGGCACGTGACGCTGCAATAACCGTCACAATAATGCCAAATGGTATGGACATTAATCCGGGTGAATCGGGAGAATATACAATCCGTGTTCGCAACACTGGTTCAAACCCAGTGACAGTCACAATCTCTTCAAGCGAAGAAGGCACTCAAGAATGTGGGCAATACTCATCCCAAGCGAGCCAAATTTCTGGGCAAATTGATGCTGGAACATTTGAAGAGACAGCAATGAATGTAACATTGACGCAAACGGCAGAGGGCAGTTGTGATACTACTGTCACTGTTTCCGCAAACGAACAAGTAACACCTCCTGATGTACCTGGGGCTCCAGCCCAAGAAACTTCAACAGTTACCACAACAGCGGGTGATGGTTCGGGTAGTGCAGTATTTGGTGTTGATTTGAAGATGTCATCACCGTCAAAAACTTGGGGTGGAGAAAGTGTTGTCGAATACAGCCTTGAAGTTGAAAACACTGGTCAGACTAATGAAACGATCACTTTGACTACTAACGAAGCATCCGGTCCAGGTTGTTCTAATGCAGCATCTATCAGCGTCACTCTAAGTGAGTCTTCAGTAAGTGTTGATGCCAATGAAAGTGCTTTTGTGACCATTTCAGTTGAAGTGCCTGAAGGACAAGCAGCAGACAAGTATTGTTGGGATGTAGACGGCGTAGTTAGTAACGACCCATCCCAAGGTTCATCCGATACAGAAGAATTTGATTTGACAGTTCCAGAATTGCATGAATGTTCAATGACTTTGAGCAAGAGTTCGATTACAGTAGCACCTAATGCAGAGGGGATATTTTCTGCAACATTCACAAATGATGGAAATGTAGATTGGACAATTTCAGTCGGAAAATCAGGTTCAAAAGCATCATGGATAAGTGTTGATGGAGCAACTTCTGGATTACTTGAATATGATAATGGTGGAGGAACAAAAACCTTTGATCTAAAAGTTAATCCAGATGATACCCTTGAAGCGGGGTCGGAATCGATTGTAGCGATTCAAGGCAAAGAAGGCAGTTCTGTTAAATGTACCATGGATATTAGAATCATTTTAGGCCAATCTCATGACGCTTCACTTTCTCTTGTTAGTTCATTATTGCCGAATATTCAACCAGGTGATAATGGTACTACTACATTGACAGTAACAAATCAAGGTAATGGCGCAGATACTTTCAAAATCACTTCTTCATCAACACCTCAAGGCTGGAGCGTTCAACTATCAAAAACATCGATAACACTCGGTTCTAAGCATGGGAGCGAAAGAAGTGGAGATGTTGAGGTTCAAGTGAATGTTCCATTTGATGCACTCGCAGATGAACAAGTAGAAATTGTGCTATCTGTGCTATCTAATAATGGAGGAATCATTTTCGCCGAGATTACATTGTCGGTTACAGTTGCCGCAAATCACGGCATGGATGTAGTTGCTAGCAATACAGACCAAACAGGGCGTTCAGATACAGAAGTACGTTTCCCGATTTCAATCGAAAACCGCGGCAATGTAGAAGACACATTCCGATGTGCAGTAATGTCACAAACAGCTACACCAAATTGGGCAACATCATTTGAAGATGTTGACGGAAATCAATTTACAGTAATTAACATTGCACCTAGGATTACAACTATTGTCTATCTCGTAGTGAGCATTGATGGAGAAGAAGAATTGGATAGCACTAGATTAACTATCCGCGTTACCAATATAGATGATACAAATTCACAAGATTTGGATGAGGATGGCATACCGGATAACCAAAGAGAATTAACCATGCTTGCAATTCAATCAGATAGAAATTTCCAGATGGATATCCGATTAGATGATGGCGGTTTAGATGGTCGCTCTGGTATGGCTACACTCGCTCCAGATGGTATCAAAGAATATGGTGTATGGGTCAAAAATACAGGCGATGGGAAAGACTATGCTGTGTTTGAAATCAATGGACTAGAAGGTCTTGCAACTAGGACCTTGAGAATGAATGGAGCAGTGGTTGAAGACCCAATTCAAATCCCAGTCGGATTTGGAATTTGGAATCTTTCAAGAGGAGAATTTGCCTTGGACCAAGCTGGAATACCAGTCACTGAATCTAGCAAGAATGGTGTTGAATCAAGAATGTTGGAATTGGATTTGATGATCGGCCATGAAGCAAGGCCATTCGAGCAGTACTTTTTGCTTACAATCATTGTTAACCCGAGTGCTGAAACAGGCGATGGTGGTGTGTTGGAAATTGTGGTAACAAGCGAGTCTAATTCTGTCAATCGTTCCGGAAGGGTTACTGTTGCATTAGATGTTCAAATTATTTATGACCTCACCTTTATGGCTGAAAGCATTGAAACAGAATACACTGTTTCTTTTTCTGAAAAGACAGTCTTTGAAATTGAATTACATAATACTGGTAACATACGCTCAGAAGTCAGAATATTCGCCTCTGAACCTTTACGTGGCTGGAGTGTGTCTCTCTATAATAATATTGAATGCAGTCGTGACGGAGGAGATGGAGAATTACTGTGTTGGATAGATGTTGGCTCTTCAGTTCTTGTTGAAGTGATCGTACACCCTCCAAACGATGCAGAAATGGAAGATACATTCAAATTCACACTTTCATCTGAACCGGTTGAAACAGGTGTAGTCAACCGTCAAAACATTGAGTTTACATTCCAAAGTAAGCACGATCCCGGCCTCTTCGGTGGAGCATTGAGTAATAACACTACCATGTGGATTGCGAGTGGATTGGTATTCTCGATATTGGTTGCATATATTGTGCGCAAAAAACCATGATTAACGGCTCATTACACCGCAAATGCAAAATTATTGCACAATGTCTCTAAAAGGGGTACTGAGGTGCTCAATGTAGCGGGTCTATTTGGTAACGCTTATGGGTAGTCTTCCTGTCGGACAAATCACACAGCGTGTGCTATGTGCAATGGTGATAATATGTCCGGCATAGAATCGGTTCCAAGTGCCTATCTATCAATTGGCTTTTTAGCCATCCTAGGCATCATTATGCCGTTGACTAATTTCCTCATAACTTGGGTCATAAGACCAAAGGTTGATCCAGCCCGACCACACATTACAAAATCATATCTTTTGGAAGGATATGAGGTTGACCACAGCCTCTACCCACGCCGTTTAACCACCTTTGAATGCGGTAGCGAGCCAGTTGGAGATGCAATGATTCAATTCCACTTTCAATATTACTGGTATGCGATTATTTTCTTAGTGTTTGATGTTGCATTCATGTTTTTGGTACTCGGGGGAATGGTGGTTGGCAATGCTACCTCAACAGAACTCGCAGAGAGCAGCCGTGAAACTGCAGTAGAGGATGCCAAGATGGCAATGATGATTATAGCAATATTCTTCAGCACTATGTCTGCTGGAGTCTGGTATGTATTCCGCAAGAGAGGACGCATCTACATTTGAGGTGAAATAATATGTCTAATGATGGAGAAAATTTCGCAGCTTTCAACAGCAGAGCCCTAGTGGAAATGGTCGGTGATGTCACCGATGAGGCACTAAAAGCGACTAAACTCAAGCAATTCCTCGGAGTACTCGCAGGGCGATATTTCAATTGGGCTGGGCGCAAGTCATTATTCACACTGCATTTGGGAATCAAGTGCTGTGCTATTGAAATGGCAGCAGCAGCAACGCCTCGATTTGATGGCGACAGATTCGGAGTATTGTTCCGTTCATCACCTCGTCAATCCGATGTTTTGTTGGTCAATGGCCCAATTTCAAAGAAGTTCGCTGACAAAATCGTTCGTCTTTGGGAACAAATGCCTGAGCCTAAATACTGTATTGCTATGGGCGAATGTGCAATATCTGGCGGCCCATACTTCCAATCTTACAATATCTTAGAAGGGGTGGACACCCTAATTCCAGTCGACGTATACATCCCTGGTTGCCCACCTCGTCCAGAAGCATTACTCGATGGATTTGGCCTACTTCGTGAAAAGATAATTCGCATCGGCGGCGCTCCTAGCACTGGCCGTGATGGTGAGAACCCAGTTATTGTAGGAGAGGACTGAAGATGGGAATGAGAATTACTTTTGAACAAAGCGATAATGCTGCAGAATCCTCTGTTGCGGCATTGAACGAACGTTTCTCCGGTGGTGGCGTGGAATCCACCGTTGAACACCATTCAAATTCATTTAAGATGGCATTTGTTAGAATCAACGCCACACCTCAACACTGGTTAGCAGTTGCAAAATACATGAAATATGATTTGTCAGTAAATTATTGTTCAATGGTAACTGGGACACACTTCCCAGATGGACCTGCTGAGAGAGGCTGGGAAGTTGCATACCATCTGATGCGCATGCCAGTATCAAATGTAGAGCCGCACACAAATACAACACATGTCGCTGAAAATTTGAGTGGCGCCGACATTCCATTAGAGTTTGAAGTTCGAATTGCCCTAGAGCAAGGAGATACCCCTACTGTTCCTTCTATCCAAAATATTTGGGTCGGTGCTGATTGGAACGAAAAAGAAACATGGGATTTAGTTGGTATCAACTTTGAAGGCCACAAAAATATGCACCGTGTTCTAAATCCACACGATAGCCCAGAAGAATTCCACCCGTTACAAAAGCAACACAAATTGCGATATCACGGCTATAATGAAATGTACGACGATCCCCAAGGATTCGGTCGTAATCCTGCGGACGAGGGCCGCAAAAAGTGAGGTGAATATCATGGCACAAATGTGGATTACAATGGGTCCTCAACATCCAATGACACATGGACTTTGGACACTTCGTGTCAAAGTCGATGGCGAAACTATCATTGATACTGATGCTGAACTTGGATACATCCATCGCGGTGTTGAAAAGATATGTGAATCACGTGATTTCACTCAAATCACTCCTTATTGCGACCGTCTTTGCTATGTATCTGCAATGACATGGGCAAACTCATACATCTATGCGGCTGAAGATTTACTAGAAGCGGAAGTTCCCGAAAGAGCAGAATTCATTCGTTTGATATCTGCAGAATTACAGCGTATTGCTTCGCACTTGATGTGGCTGGGAGCATTTGGGCCAGATATTGGCTCTCTTACATTGATGACTTGGTGTATGCGTGATAGAGAGATGTTCTTGGATTTACTTCAAGAACTCGGTGGTTCAAGAATGCACTACAATTATCCACGTATCGGTGGAGTCAAGAGAGATATTCCTATCGGATTCGCCGGCCGTTTAATCGCCAAAATAAAATTGTTTGAGAAGAGAATTGAGGAATACGAAATGCTACTCGACGAATCAACAATTTGGTTGGTACGTCTACAAGGAGTTGGTTATACAAAGGCGGAAGATATGGTGGAGGCTGGAGTTTCTGGGCCGAATGTCCGTGCAGCCGGCGTCAACTATGATGTTAGATGGGCTCACCCATATTCCGTTTACGACCAAGTAGATTGGGAGCCAGCGGTTGAGAAACCTACTTCTGTCAAAGGTGCTGATTGTTATGACCGATACAGAGTTAGAATGGAAGAGATGCGCCAATCTAGTAGAATGATTCTTGATGCAATAGAGAAGATACCAGGTGGTAAGAACACCAACTACTCGGTAGGAGATGAAATGATTCTAACCAAGGCGCCAACACGCGCTCCCGAGGGAGCAACAGGATTCTCCAACTATGAATGCACTCGCGGTGCATCACAATTTTACATCCAAGGGGGCGGCGAAAAACGTGGTAAGAATCCATATCGTTTGTCAATTCGTTCTCCGATGTTCATTACAATTCCATTTGTGGCTGATACAATGATTGGCTATAAAATTGCAGACATACCTGCGATAATGGGTAGTTTTGACCCATGTATAGGGGAGACTGACCGTTGAGGTGATTTGTGATGGAGGATGCATATGACCTACGTTCTTTACTGTTCAACTTAGTTGATAAAGTAACAGTCAAATTATTGACAGGAACTCCACTTGAAAACCAAATTGAAGCAATTTCCTTTGGATTAGGAACCTTCGTGATCGTTAATGTTGTATTTTTAGTACTTTTCTTCTCCCAATTTGCAATACTTTGGATTGAGAGAAAGTGGTGTGCTCGTATGCAGGACCGCCGCGGTGCAACTACGGCACTTCGTTCCCTTTGGGTCGGTGAAAATGGTCAAACCGCGGGCGAGTGGTGGAATATGCTTCCATACGGAGTCGGCAGACCAGTTGGCGCAATCAACCGCTGGTTAAACACTAATTTTGGCAACCGAGATGAAAAACGTGCAATGGTTGACCGCGTCAATAACCGTTCATGGATGGGTCTTCCAATCCTACCAGGATTTTTCCAGAATGTTGCTGATGGAATGAAATTCCTTCTCAAAGAACACATGGTGCCGCAGCGTGCAGATAAATTGATTTTTGAAGTGTCGCCATTTCTAATCGTTTCCACAACATTGCTAATACTTGGACTAGTTCCTCTATCTAGTGGAATATATGCAACTAACCCGGAATTGTCAATGTTGTATATTATCGCAATCTTCGGAATTGCACCAATTGGTGTATTTTTTGCTGGATGGTCTAGTAATAACAAGTATACACTCATCGGCGGAATTCGTTCAGCGGCTCAACTTACTGCCTATGAGATACCTCTTCTCCTAACTTTGTTGAGTGTAAGTATTCTCACTGGTACATTCAATATTATTGAAAGCATTCACTTCCAACATTCAGCCGGAGCATGGAATATTTTCCTTATGCCACTTGGTGGTGCTTTGTTCCTGTTGACTATGATAGCAGAGGTTGAAAGAGTTCCTTTCGATATGCCTGAGGCTGAAGCTGAACTGGTTGAAGGTTGGTGGACAGAGTATGGTGGAATGAGATTTGGTATGCTATTCATGGCAGAATATATCAGAACCTATGTTGCATGTTTCCTCTTCGCTCACTTCTTCCTAGGAGGATGGCATTTGCCACTTCAAGGCACAATCGGTTCTATTGAATTCCTCGGAATTGGTTCGCTCTATCTATTGATTCCAGGCGCAGTTGTAACATTGGTAAAGACTTGGCTTGTTTTCCTCCTAGTATTCGTAATGGCGCGTTTTGCTTTGGCTCGTATCCGAACAGACCAAATCTTAGAATTTGGTTGGAGAGTACTACTACCGCTTTCAGTTCTCCAAGTTGTCTTGGCAGTAATTTACCGATTATGGTTATTCGATCCAACAGCAATGTCTGATTCAGTTGCTGGTGGTATGGCATGGGATGCATATGGTATTCCATATTTCGTTCCACTTGCAACTACTATCTTCTGGCTTGCAGTATTTGTTTTGTTGTTAAGAGATGAGGACAAAGATGCTAGCCCCGAAAGAATGTTCCATGTACAAACAATGCAGCCCGCGGGAAAGCACGTCCCGGGGCAGGAGTGAGGTGATTAGAAATGCCAATGCACCCAAGAGCACAACCGAACTTTAGAAACCTATTCTGGTACCCATTTAAGATTACATTGATTACCGCATTGCGAACTTTCCCGTTCATTGGTAAGAGATGGGGGAATCGGATGGGCGCTTATCACAATACCGAGCACCCTGAGTTTTTAGATCCTGCGACAGCAAAAAGAATGGAACGTAATGCACATATCAATGATATTTCAAAACAACGATTCGCACCTGACCGTGTGACAACTGATTTGACACCAACTTTATGGAAGCCTCAAACCGTTCAATATCCATATGAACGATTAGAGGAGATCGAGCCTTGGCTTTTCACTCCAGGCAATTATAATGGAAGAATTGGAATCATCTGGGAGACCTGCACGGCATGTAAATTATGCGTGACAGCATGCCCTAATGATTGTCTTCACATGAGTACTGAATTGCGCGTTGATGTTTTGGATGGAGCAGATGGTGAGCATTCAGGCCTTGGCGCAGAACTTGAAGTTGGAGGTAATGCTGCTATGGCAATACCAGAAGTTGCTGAAGAATTAGACGCATTCAATTTAGCAACAGCACACAGTGAAGTTCCTGAGCAATGGAGATTTGCAGAAGTTCTCGACCTATCAGGAGATACTGCAACTGTACGCTGGAATGATTCGGGAGAAGAATCTGAGGTTAATACTTCAGAATTGAGAACTGCAGATGACCAAATCGTATCCGGTAGAATTGACTTAGGTCGATGTATGTTCTGTGGACTTTGTGCAGAAGCATGTGGGTTTACTTCTTTCTTTATGACCAACGAGTATGACGGAATGTCCGCTTTTAGTCGTCAAGATCTATGGATGGATGCTAGTAGAACTCGCCTTTTGCCAACCGTTCACCAGGAAGCAGTTGATGGTGAATTGGCAAAGAGGGCCAGCAAGGAACGCACTAAGCGTGAAAAAGCCGCTGCAAGGGCTGCAAAAGAGGAGAGTGCTTGAATGGACATTCAAATAATCGCTGAATCAGCGGTGTTCTTCTTATTCGCAACAATCGTAATATTAGGTGCGGTTGGACTGATTCTTGCACAACGTGTTGCTCATTCCATGCTTTCTCTGATTTTCTGTTTCATGGCAGTATCAGGAATCTTTATCTTAATGGGTGCAGAGTTTTTGGCAGCAATTCAAATTTTAGTTTATCTTGCAAGTGTTGGATTGGTGGTATTATTTGCTATCATGTTGACACGCAGACAAATCTTAGAGGAGGATTTTGAATGAAATTATTGTCATCAATTACTCGAATTGGTCTGGTAGGCCTTGGATTTATTTTGGTAAAAATCGTTTCAGATGCGTCAACTTGGCAATCTGCAAAGAATCCAGATATGTCGCCAACCAATGCAGGATTGGCATCAAGCCTATTCAACGATTGGGCACTTCCTTTGATGATGCTTGGAGTTCTCATGGCTATCGCAATGATAGGTGCTGCATATCTTGTAAGGGATGAGAGGAGAGAGAATCTTCTTTGGGAATTCAAATCTGATTCAGATGTTTGGGGTGAAGAAGAATGATTGATCCAGCATGGGTTTCCGGTCTTTCTGCCATACTATTCATTATTGGACTGTTAGGAGTTTTCACTCGAAAGAATGCCATCATTGTATTGATGTGCATTGAATTAATGCTCAATGCAGCAAATATGCAATTCGCAGCAGCTGCAATTCACCACGGTGATGCAACCGGTTGGGTTTACGCCCTCTTCGCAATTGCAATCGCTGCTAGTGAAGTCGCTATCGGTTTGGCCATATTTTTAGCCGTTTATGGAAAGCACGAAACGATAACTTTGGACGATATCAATGTCTTGAGTAACTGAGGTGGTCTCATGTCTGGTTCAAGTAGTTCACAAATAGTTGACAGTTCAATGGCTGAGTATGCCCCTCTCATCATATTATTACCGTTGCTGGCAATGCCAGTCATCTTATTCTTAGGTAAGATATTCAACACAAATCCTACTTGGAAGAATACGCTAAAGGAAGGTGGAATTATCGCTTTAGCAGCAATGGGTGGAGCATTATTTATTTCATTAGTAATTATCAAAGATTACATTGGTAGTTTTTCCAATAACGGAGATATTTTCTCTCTAACTTGGTTGAATACTGCTATCTGGGAAGGCGGATCATCAGTAACTTCAATCCATTTCGGCTTTGGAATATACATTGACCACATTACTGTAATGCTATTATTCGTTGCAGCATTCCTATGTTTCCTAATCAACATCTTTGCGATTGGATACATGAATACAGATCCAATAAACGAAGATAGAAATCATCGCTTCTATGCAGAATTTGTATTATTTTGTGCAGGTATGCTTGGAATGGTACTTTCAGATTCATTCCTTTGGTTATTCATCTTCTGGGAGATAATGGGACTTTGCTCATATTTGCTAATTGGCTTCTATTACGAGCGCCCAAGTGCATCATCGGCAGCAAAGAAAGCGTTCATGACCACTCGTATTGGTGATGTGTTCCTAATGATTGGACTTGTAATGCTTTGGGATTTATTCGGTTCACTAGATTATAGCGTCGTCTTTGACACAGCAAATATCGCAGCGGTTAACCCCGGTTCTTTGCAACTTGCACTTGGAATGATGTTTGTCGGCGCTGTCGGTAAATCAGCACAATTCCCATTACACGTTTGGCTACCAGATGCTATGGAAGGTCCGACACCGGTATCTGCTCTTATTCATGCTGCGACAATGGTCAATGCGGGATTATACCTAGTTGCTCGAATGTTCCCATTCTTTGGTGCAGAGTCTATGTCTGGTGAATTGGTTGACCTAGCATTCATCATCGCTTCTATTGGCGGTATTACAGCGGTCATGGCTGCTGGAATTGCCTTTGTTCAAGATGACTTGAAGAAGGTTTTGGCATATTCTACAATGAGTCAACTAGGCTATATTTTCACCGGATTAGGTGCGGCTTTATGGCTTGCAAATTCATTGGATTATCACGACCCCGTGGCTCAAACAATTGTAGTCGTTGCATTCGGAGCAGCACTATTCCACTTATTCAACCACGCAATGGCAAAGGGAATGCTGTTCATGGCAAGTGGTTCAGTAATTCATGAAATTCATCACGCACACCACCACCTTCACCCCGATGACCATGGAGATGATGACGACTTTGATGCACAATCGATGGAGAATATGGGAGGCCTTGCAAGTAAGATGCCTCTCACTGCAACAGCAATGTTAGTCGGTTCAGCTTCTATCATGGGTCTACCATTGATTGGAGGATTCTGGTCCAAAGAAGGAATCATCGCCAATGCTTGGAGAGTTGCTTTGGAAGACCCTCGGTTCTTCTTCCCAGCAGCCTGCGTATTAGTCGGTGCTGGAATGACTGGATTTTACATGTCAAGAATGTGGCTCAAGACTTTTGCAGGTAAGCCAAGTAATGAAGTTGCAGCACATGTAGGACCAACTAATAATTGGATTAAAACACCACTTTTCATCCTTACATTCGTAACATTATCATCAATTCTATTGGCTGGTATGGGCTTTGCTCATTGGGCTCCAGACTCAGAATACAGTTTCCTATCAGAGAAAGGTTTGGTAGAAGGAATCATGTATGAATTGGGCCATGCTTTCGCAAACCATGACACATTCTTCTTCATATTAACATATATTGCAATTGCTTTAGGTGCGATACTTGGGCCATTTATGGCAATGTCTCTATTCGGTGGCAAACTTGAAGATGGTGAGGAATGCAAGCCTTGGTTTAGACCGGTGATAAGACTCAACAATTGGGTTTACGATAAATACCACTGGGATAATAGTGGAATAGCAACTTCTGGACTGGCAATCGCTTTGCAAAACAGATTGTATATCGACAAGTACTATGATCTGGCAATGGTCAAGATAGTTGCTGGATTCTCAAATAAGGCCGCAGAAGTCGATACAAAAATCATTGATGGTACAATAAAGCAAATTGAAGATAAATCGCAAAAGATTTCAACCACAGTTCGTTCTCTAACAACTGGTTCTGCTCGTGATTACATTCTTTGGGTGGCGATAGGAACTTTGCTGATTTTCTTCTTTATCTGGGGGGTGGCCTGATTGCAAGACCTAATTTCAATGCCTTTGGTCGGATTCCCGATTATTGCGAGCCTAATCATTATGGGAACAGTCTCTAATTTGAGTGAAGAAGTCCGAGAGAAGTTGGTTAATCCAATCAGATGGGCAATCTTGTTGTTCTCTTTAGGATTGCTTGGTTTGACTACTGCAATGTTTTACAATTATTTTGGAGATTTAAATGGATTTGAGGGAATTGCTTTCAACAATTATGAATTTACTAAAAGATATTCTTGGGTTGATTCATTAGGAATTTATTGGAGCGTCGGCCTTGATGCACTTTCATTCCCAATGGTTTGGCTGACAACACTACTTCTGCCGATTACTATTATTGCAACTTGGGATGAAAAGAATGGAGCATTCTATCATCCTCTAATTCTATTTATGGGTGGAGCACTAATCGGTGTATTCGTTGCACTTGACTTATTCATGTTCTATGTCTTCTGGGAATTAACCTTAATTCCAATGTTCTTCTTGATTCTCAAGTGGGGTGGCGCAGATAGAAAATATGCAGCCCAGAAGTTCTTCATCTATACCTTCACAGCCTCCGTAGTTATGTTACTCGGTCTTGTCACCCTATACTTCTTGCAAAACCCATTGGAACCATTGGCCTATGCTGGTTCATTGACAGGACGCACATTCGATATTCCAGAACTAGTGAACTATGCACAGAATGCTAACATGAATGGAAATTGGTTTTTGGGTGCTTCTATGCAGAAGATTATCTTTGCAATGTTAATGCTCGGATTCTTGGTCAAGTTACCGGCGGTTCCTTTCCATACTTGGCTTCCCGATGCGCACGTTGAAGCCCCTACAGGTGGCTCAATGCTACTTGCTGGTGTAATGCTAAAGATGGGTGCATATGGAATGTTTAGATTGCCAATCGCACTATTCCCACATGCCTTGGAATACTTCCAATTAGTATTGATGGCAATTGGGATGGTTTCACTTGTTTGGGGTTCAATAGTTTGTTTGGGTCAGACCAATCTCAAGAAGATGGTTGCTTATTCCTCTGTATCTCATATGGGAGTAATTTGTATCGGTATTGCTACAATGCAACCGATCGGTTGGGCTGCAGCCCTATTCATGATGTTTGCACACGGTATTATCTCGCCTCACCTATTCGCTGTGTGTGGCGCATTCAAGCACCACTATCACAGTATGGAAATCGGTGATATGCGCGGCATGGCCAAGCATTCACCTTGGTTAGCGACATCTATGATGTTCGCATGGATGGCTTCTCTTGGCCTTCCTCTATTGGCAGGATTCGTTGCAGAATTGATGGTCTTAATCGCTCTGTGGCACTTCTTAGTCGCTGAAGGCTGGAGTGTATTGTGGATGGTTGGACCAGCACTGACTATCGTTGTTACTGCGGCATTCTATCTATGGAGTATGCAGCGCACAATCTTTGAGGGTGGAGATGAAACACAACCACCGACTTCAATGGATGGCCATCCGATTCCTGACATTGCTAACCATGAGAAGTTGGCAATGTTCGTATTAGCAATGTTCACAATCTTGTTCGGTGTAATGCCATGGATTGTATTGGATATGATGAACGACTGGACAGTCCAAATATTTGAAGGTCTGATTATGCCGATTCTCGGTAACTTTAGCGGAGGTGTCTAAAATGTCTGAAGCAATAACATATGTTCAACCATTTGATGCTAACTTCACTACTGCGCTTTGTCCAGAATTGATTTTAGTTGCTGGTTTTTTTGCAATGATGATAATTCCAAATCTAGGTAAGGCTACCTTTAGGATTCCAGGAACTCAAATCAGACTACCATACTTCTTAGGTGGAGAGAGATATTCTCTATTCTCCAATCCACGCCTACCAAGTTGGATTGCTGTAATCACAATGATCATTGCATTTGTTGAGGTTCTAATGTCCTTTGATGGCGGTCTTCAACGCTATATGATCGTATCAGAATTACTTCCAACAACCATTAACGAGGTAAATTCAGGAGATATATTAGTTAATGGAGGCAGTCATATTCTTCCAGGAAGTTCAAAGGAATTATTGCTTGTTAATGGCTTCTCACGCCTATTTGAGATGATATTCTTCGGTGCACTTTCCCTTGCTGCAATCGCTAGCATGAATCGTTTGCAATCATTTAACGCTTCTGACAGAAGCACAAATGCTCTTTACAACAACCGCCGACAAGCCGATTTCTACATCTTACTGCTAACATGTGGAATGGGAATGGCAATAGTCGCACTGGCACAGGATATGTTTGTGTTATTCCTCGGTTTGGAATTGGCAAGTTTCTCGTCATATGTGTTAGTTGCATTCCACAAAGAATCGAAGGAAGGTACAGAAGGTGGAATGAAATATTTCATCGTTGGTTCTGTTGCATCAGGTATTGGACTATACGGAATTTCAATGCTATATCTCTGGGCCGGTTCACTACAATTAGGAGAATTATCTGTTGCCTTTGCTGAGGCGATGAGTCCGCAAGGTTCTCCAGCATTACCATTGGTTGCACTTGGATTTGTTTTGGTAGGATTCGGTTTCAAAGTTAGCGCCGCACCTTTCCACTTCGCAGCACCAGATGCATATGCTGGAGCGAGTTCACCAATCGCAGGAATATTGGCAACAGCAAGTAAAGCGATGGGAATTGTCGGTTTGACTCGTATGTTGTTAATTGTCGCAAGTCCAGA
>Ga0209554_1000817_pt1 | contig 25572 bp, 18 predicted proteins | sample MarorgKNORR_S2LV_5_FD_188221 | JGI IMG/M metagenome (GOLD analysis project Ga0209554, IMG submission 188221) | Marine microbial communities from the Southern Atlantic Ocean, analyzing organic carbon cycling - Bottom_A/KNORR_S2/LV (SPAdes) (version 2) | ecosystem: Environmental > Aquatic > Marine... | reverse complement strand
GACGGACTTAAAATCCGTTGGCTGAATAAGCCGTGCCGGTTCAAGTCCGGCTCCGGGTACTTGATAGAAACCCTCTTTTCTCATAATGAGATTAGGGGGTTTTGTTTTTATATTCGGTTGGTATGATTTATTTTAAAAATTCTTTTTACTGGAAATTTCGTTCATGGATGAAACTGGTTGTCATTCTATCGGCCATCGTGGCTTTAAAAGGCCAGTCACGTATTGATGGTCAAATTGTAGATAAAGAAACAGGTGAACCACTCATTGGTGTTAATGTATTTATTTCCAAAACATCCATAGGGGGAACGACAGATAAAGATGGTTTATATACAATAAAAAATATTTCAAACGGTCGGTACGAACTGGTTATTTCAATGATCGGTTATACCATGGAGAAAAAGGAATTAAATTTATTTGCTAACGCACAGTTAGATATGGATTTTTGGTTGACTACAGATCCAATTAAAATGAAAGAGATTTTGGTCACAAAAAAATCCAATAAACAATGGAAAAAAGATTATAAGGTTTTTAAGAACGCCTTTTTAGGTAACAGTAAAAATGCTAAATCCTGTAAAATTATAAATGAATATGTTTTGTCTTTTAATCGTGGAGAAAATATATTTTCGGCATCAGCTCAAAGGCCGTTAATTATTGAAAATAAGCGACTTGGATATGTGGTAACATACTATTTAGATGAATTTACCACAAACAATACATTTCTTCGTTCCGATGATGAATCATTTTTTAATTTCTTTTTTATATCCAGTACACAATTTGTTCGCTATACAGGTGAATCGTTTTTTACTGAAATGGAACCTAAATCCGAACAACAAAAACGGCAATGGATTAAAAACCGTCAAATTGCCTATAATGGGTCATTAAGGCATTTTCTGGCTACATTAGGTAAACGCTTTGATCGTCGATATAAAATGAAGGGAGATAGTCTGAGACAGAGAAATGACTGGTTATTGATTTCAGGATCTAAGAAAGATCCCTTAACCAAAGAAGGATTTGAAGTATATCCAAAGGAAGAATACAGAAAAGGATATGATTATAGGGAACTATTAAATGAAAGGTTGGTCTGGTCAACTAAAAATGACAACGAATTATTGCTGTCATTTAAAGATAAAATGATGGTGAAATTTAATAAAGAGGGAGAAGAATTAAATTATAGATTTTATACGTTTGATTCTGATTCTAAACCAAAAATTCACCAAACGTCATTTTTAAAATTAGGGAAGGATTCGATAATTTTTGATAAGAACGGCCGATATTATGAGAGATTTATGATTGAAAAACAGGAATATATGGGTTGGGAGCGTGTGGGCGATCAACTGCCGTTTGATTATAAACCCATTCAAGATTAACAAAATGCACCTTCCTTTGGATATTTTTTAAAATTAAATATCTCTGGTTAAGATTTAAATAATTTCTTATTAAATTGGTTCAAATAATTTTAAGGAAATATATGAAAAAAAATAAAAAAATATTATCCATGGTTCTTGTGACAATTCTAATGAGTTGTAGTTCCAATAAAATATTGTTCCCGGCTCAACTGGAATATAGGACAAGTGCTCAACTCGTTTTGGATGCGTTTTTACCTTATATTCAATCACAGGGGTACACCGTACTGAATCTAAATAATACGAGAATGACTATGATGGGTCCCAGTGGTTTCCTGACAACTGAATATATAGAAACCGCATGGCGACCTTCTGGCTATTTTGATGAAATAACGGGAAATGAGTATTTGGTGAAACAAAAGGTATGGATAATTCTCGATTCAGGTGTCATCACGGTTGAGTCATTAGTTGGATATAGGGATAAGGATGAAATACATACAAGAGAGAATGCACCGCCAGATTTATACAGTTTTGTTAACGCTTTGCCCGAAGGGCTTCGCAATTTGGTCTCATCTAAATCCCTTTAATCATTATGGAGAATCAAATCTAAAAATTGGATAGTCTATTAAAAATAAAACCAGTTCCCATTTTTCTGGAGGATCATTTAATTGTGCGGTATATCACAATTAAAAATAGATTCTTGACCTAAGTGGGTGGGTAAGTTAATTTAATCCATGGTTAAAGGGAGGAAGAACCTCCATTTAGCTGGGCAAATCATAAAAGGAGCTCATTATGAAGCGTACATTAAAAATGTTATTTCTGCTGCTTTTTGTATCAACTGTTTCATTTGTTTATGCGCAGGATGAAATTGATGGTGCAGATAAAGGTGGAAAATCATTAGTCAAAGACAATGCAAAAAAAGGCGTTGATAAAACAGGTGATCCCGGAAGTGCGGGCGATGCCAAAAAACCAACTCCGCAGCGTATGGCTAGCCATGAAACTGGTAAAGCAGGAAAAGAAAAAGAACTCGGAAAAGGAAAAAAAGGAGGCTTTTTCAGCCGCTTATTTGGTAGTAAAAAAGTAAAGAAAGAGGATGATCCTAACTGATCTACTCTAAATTTGACTTTAAAATAGGGCGAAGAGATTCGCCCTATTTTTTTACCTTATATTTATGTAAAATTGGAGCCTTCAATTAAAGGAGACTAATTCAATGTGCGCACGCACCCTTATCATTCTTCCAATCTTGATCACGAGTATTTTTGCTCAATCATTCAGACATAATCTGACGGGTGGATATTATGATCGAGGCGGTAATACAGACTACAAATATTATAATTTTGGATGGAGTACCGTTGCCAATGGAGATATAGCCATTGGTGGATTGACTTTAAAAGATTCCGAATTTTTATTTGCGTTTGACAAAAACGTCTCCAATTGGCTGGGCGAATCCTATGAAGATGACCAGAATCTTATTTTAAAATTTGATTTATGGGCAAATGGAAAGATTTCACCATTTATGATGTTTGAAACTTCCTTTGATAAACTTCAGGGAATTAAAAGCAGGACGAATTATGGCGTTGGTGCTAAATGGCGTGTTTTCGGTGATATGTTTTCAATTAGTGCTGCATTCCTCAATGAAAGTGAGGAAACCATTTCTAAAAACTCAATTTATGTTTATACGTATTGGTCAGGTGGTGATTCACTTTATGTTTCTGATATAAAAGACAATAAAGATTTAAAACCCAAAACATTTTCCAGATTATCCATTCGACCCAAATTAAAATTGCCCATCGGAGAGAATTTTTATTACGAATCCCAGTATTACTATAAACCGGCTGGAGATGATGTGTTAACCAATTGGATTAATAAACTCACGGTGAAGACCAAAGCAGATTGGTTGGATATTGTGATTAGTTACAAAATTAAAAATGACAATTTGCCCGCACCCAAAATATTTCGCATGTATGACACTGCTGATACAGGAAGACCATCCAGTATTACATTTGATAGTAACGGAAAGGGTTCTTCCATTTTATATGATAAGGACCCCACCCAATCTGCTAAAGATGGATTGGGGGATTATTATATTCAGAACTACAAGAAAAATGATTCTACATTATCCATCGGAATCAATATCAGTTTTTAATTCCTTTAAAGTAATTCTATGAAAAATAAATTGACCGGGCTTCTGGTGATTGTGTTTGCCGGATGTATTCCTATGCAGCCGCAAAAAGTTTTAAAACCAGTTTCAACCCATCAACCCACGATCCCAAAACTCACAGAGCGAAACCGCTTATTGGGTGCATTATTACCAGAGAGATCCTGTTATGATGTGCAGCACTATGACATCAATATAGATATCGATGTAGAAAAGAAATATTTAAAGGGATATGTGGATATTACAGCCTTAGCTGTCAATAATTTTACGCGCCTTCAAGTGGATCTTGGGAAGGATATGCAGCTGAATGGCGTATGGTATCTTGAGAACCCATTAACAACTACTCGGAAAGAAGATGCGGTTTATGTTGAATTTCCTGAAGTGAACATGGGTGATGTATTCACATTCAGAGTGAAATATGAGGGGAGTCCCCGGGAAGCAAAAAATCCACCTTGGGATGGTGGTTTTATCTGGGGGAAAGATGAAATGGGTCGGGACTATGTTTCTGTTAGCTGTGAAGGAGATGGATGCAGTTTATGGTGGCCCATGAAGGATCATATTTCGGATGAACCGGATAATGGTGCACGAATGACATTCACTGTTCCCCAAAATCTGGTGTGTGTCAGTAATGGAAAATTGTTAGAAACCAAACAGGATGTATTCCCCGGAAAACAATCGTATACCTGGGAAGTCACCAGCCCGATAAATAATTATAATATTTCTGTTCAATTAGGCAATTATGTCTTGTTACAGGATACGCTCCAGCGTGGGGATAATGTGGAAGTGTTAAATCATTTTGTACTGGATTATCATAAAGCTGTGGCAAGCACAGTCTTTCCTCAAGCGAGGAAGGTGATTCACTTTTTTGAAAAATATTTTGGTGATTATCAATTTTGGAATGATGGATATAAGTTGGTGGAGGTTTCTTATCTGGGCATGGAACATCAATCGGCAGTGACCTATGGAAATATATGGAGCAATTGGGGAAGCGACCACCGATCCTGGACAAAAGATTATTATGGAATCATTGATGGTTTGTTATTTCATGAAACAGCCCATGAATGGTGGGGGAATAGTATCACTGCGACGGACCCAGCCCATATATGGCTCCACGAAGGAACAGCTGTGTATAGCGAAGCCATGTATATTGAGCAGGAACTGGGCTATAACGTCATGATCGATTTTATGCTCAGAAAGCGTAAGGGGATCCAGAATAAACTTCCCATTGTTGGTCCTGAGAATGAAAATTATTGGGCTTTTGGGGATTCTTATAATAAAGGTGCATGGGTGTTACATACACTGCGGTATCTCATCAATGATGACAGAATCTGGTGGGATGTGTTGAAGTCCTTTGCAGTTAATCATGCTAAATCCCATGTGAAAACAGAAGATTTCGTTCAACATGTTGAAAATAAAACAGGCACAGACTTGGGATATTTCTTTAAACAGTATTTCTACGAAAATTCAATTCCCGCTCTGGAATACCATCAAAAGGATGGCAAGTTTTTCTTTAAATGGACCGACGTCATTTCTGGATTCAAAATGCCTTTGGATATTGAGGTAAATGGCATCCGAGCACGTATTTTTCCGACTACAGAGATTCAGTCCGTTAAAATTCCAAATTATTCGGTTGTCCATATTCGGGATTGGGAATTTTTAATAAGTAAAAAGGAAAATTCCGCCCTAAGCGGATAATTGTCGTAACCGTTCGAAAAGAACAGCGCTCACTGCAGCAGATACATTAAGGGAACTGGTCTTTCCCTGCATGGGAATGGTCACTTGAAAATCACTGCTCTCCAAAACCAATTTCTTTATTCCACGACCTTCGCTACCAACGATCACAAGCACTTTTCCTGAATAATCAACTTTATACCAATCTTTGGCTTTTATGCCATTTTCCATGGCAATCACCCAGAATTCTTCATTTTTTAAATTGGTCACCGTTTGATGAAGATTATTGATCTGATAAACAGGAATTTGCGTAAAAGCCCCTTGACTCACTTGAATCACAGTATCGGTCATGGCACAGCTATCATGTTTGGGGATGATAATGCCATCCATCCCTGCACATTCCGCCGTTCGGATAATTTGACCCAGATTTTGGGGATCCTCAATGCGATCCAGAGCAAGGAGCCCAATATTTCCTTTTTTATTTGAAAAAGAAGGAAGGTCTGATTCCACCATGCCGGAAAACCGGACAATAATTCCCTGAGTCCGCCATTGTTTAAATTTGGTTTTAAACTGAGAAGCGGGGAGGAATTTTATATGTCCACCATGATATCCCAATGCATGTGTGATTTGGCCATTCCGTTCGGCGGATCCGCCAGATTTAATCAATATATCTGTTATTTTATATTTTCTGGATTCTAATACAGCTGCACAGCCATTAATTCCGTATATCGTATGTTGGTCTTTTGCCATTAAATTCCCAGCAGAATATAATAAAATAATGTATCCCGGGATTGTATCAATTAGATGATAAAATTTAAATTGACCCGGTTAAAAAAGGGAAATAATGGCTACCAAAAATTTTCATACAGTATCAGATGAACATGGTGGAGTGAATGTGGGGACAAAATTTAAAATGATAAAAGACCATCAGGAGGTTCAGGGAATTTTGTCAAAAGGTGTGGAGGTTATCCTGGATAGTATCGTCCATTTCCCCACCCGTTATTGCCTCAAAGATGACATAGGCAGAATTTGGACTGTACCGATTCATTCAGTGACACCCATTCCAGAATAACTGCATTTTAATAAGAATACACACCCATAAAATTTTCAAGGAGAATCTTGATGAAGCTTAAATCTTTAACGATCCTATGCTGCATATTATTAACCGGTTGCAGTAAATCACCTGAAACTAACCCTGAAATATTATGGGATACTTATGGTGTTCCACATATTTATGCCGATAATTATAATGACTTATTTTATGCTTATGGCTGGTCCCAAATGCGTAATCATGGAAATCTGCTGCTGAAATTGTATGCGCAAGCTAGAGGGCAAGGGGCAGAATATTTTGGTGAAAAACACTTGAAATCTGATCAATGGGTACATACCCATAACGTAATGCAAAGATCCCGTGATTGGTGGGAAAAGCAGGATCCTGACATACAGAAAATGATGACAGCATTTACGGATGGTATTAACGATTACGCCAAGGAAAATCCGGATGAAATTGATGAGTTAAACCAATTAATACTTCCTGCACGACCAGAGGATTGTTTCTCCCATTTTCAAAGAGTTATCCTATTCCATTTTGTTACCAATCCCAGTGTTGCAACTTTTAATCCTGCCTCCATGATAAAAGATCGGGGATCCAATACATGGGCCATTGGACCTTCCAGATCTGAATCGGGCAATGCCATGCTGATTGCCAATCCCCATTTACCCTGGTTTGATATGTTCACTTGGTTTGAGGCCCATACTATCTCCCATGACTTGAATGCCTATGGGGCTGGTTTGGTGGGGATGCCATTTTTGGGAATCGCTTTTAACGATTATATGGGATGGTCCCATACCAACAATGTTCACGATGGGCAGGATCTGTATGAACTAACCCTGAAGGGTGATGGTTATCAATGGGGCGAGGGAGTTCTTCAATTTGAAGAAAGATCAGTTGAAATTAAGGTGAGGGATGATGAGGGGAATACGTCAGCCAGTGAATTTCTTATCCGTGAATCTGTTCATGGACCCGTGGTCAGCGAAAAAGACGGAAAAGCTTATGCTTTAAGGGTGGTTGGATTAGATCAGCCCCATGTTTTTAGGCAATATTTTGATATGGCCAGGGCGAAAACACTTAAATCATTCCAGGATGCAATACGTCCATTGCAGAATCCTTTTTTCACGATTATGTATGCGGATAAGGATGGACACATCATGCACGTGTTTGGGGGTCGTACTCCCATTCGTCCAGCGGGTGATTGGAATTGGTTGGGTGTCGTCCCCGGAAATTCTCCTGAAACGATCTGGAATGAAACCCATTCTTATGATGAATTGCCAAAATCTATCGACCCCGAAAGCGGATGGCTCCAAAATGCCAATGATCCGCCTTGGACCACTACCTTTCCCCGGGCGATTATCCGGAAAAATTATCCTGATTATATGTCACAAAACTTTATGCATTTCCGTGCCCAGCGATCGGCAAGGATGGCCCTTGAGGATGGGTCTATTACATTTGCCGAATTAATGGATTATAAAATGGATACCAAAATGGAACTGGCAGACCGTGTACTCGATGATTTATTAGCATTGACTGAAAATTCCAACGATGAAATAATCATTGAAGCCAGTCAAGTGTTATCAAACTGGGATCGCCAGACGAATGGGAATAGTCAGGGGGCGGTATTATTCAAAGCATGGGTCGATTCCGTTAAGTTTTTTGTGAACAAGGGTGAACTCTTTGAAGGTGGTTGGGAAGAAGAAAAAGCGATGGATACGCCTTTTGGACTTCATCCAAGTGTGGATTACCTGAGCCCATTAAAATCTGCGGCAGAATCTGTAATAAAAACATATGGACAGTTGGATGTGCCATGGGGAGAAGTGTATCGCCTGATTCGAGATGATGTTGATCTGCCTGCCAATGGGGGGCCGGGAGATCCTTATGGATTATTTCGGGTGACAAATTTTGCACCTGTTAAGGACGATCGGTTTATGGCTGTAGGAGGAGATTCATATCAAGCGGTTATTGAGTTTGGAGATAAACCGAAAGCCATGGTTCTGTTGAGTTATGGGAATGCGAGCCAGAAAGGATCAAAACATCGAACGGATCAATTAAAATTTTATTCAGAAAAAAAAATGCGGCCGGTCTGGCGGAATAAAAAAGAAATTGAACAGCACTTGGAATTGAGAGAGATTCTTAACCCAAATAAGGATTAACACATTTCATTCCCCAAATTCATTCCCGCCTCTGATCGTACAATCCTCGTACAATTCGGTGAAACGATATCAAAAAACCTGCATCAGCAGGTTTTTTCTTTTACCCGTTATCTTCTGGATAATTATTCCCCAGAAATTTTGAATATCCACCCAGCCTATAATTCAGTTATGGTGACGATTGCAAATGATGCATCGATTAAACAAGTGACTGAGCAACTGATGGCGTCAATATCAATGGTTATAGATAGGGGAACCTTAAAGAGCAGGGATGTTGAAATTCCTGTATTGTACAATGGCATGGAGGGCCCTGATATGAGCCGAGTGTGTGAAAAAACGGGGTTGAGTACGGCTGAAGTCATTCGTCGCCATTCTGAGCCAGATTACCTGGTCCATTTTATCGGTTTCTCTATTGGCTTTCCATATTTGGGTGGAATGGATGCGTCCATTTCCACCGTCCGTCTTGAAACACCCCGGAGATCTGTTCCTGCAGGGTCTATTGGGATAGCGGGGAATCAGACTGGTATTTACCCAAAGTCCTCTCCCGGAGGTTGGAATATTATAGGTCAGACACCCTTGTCTATATTTAATGCTGATAACCCCATGGAAAGCTCCGTAAAAATGGGGGATAAAGTGCGATTCCGACCGATCAATGAATCGGAGTTTAATATATTGGCAATAGATCAATGAGTATTTCCGTTCTTCAGGGCGGGCTGCAGTCCACCATACAGGATTTAGGTCGGAATGGATATGCTCATTATGGTATTTCTGCTTCCGGTGCGGCGGACGCGGTTTCCTTAAGAATCGGGAACTTACTTGTGGGAAACCCCGAAGATTACAGTGGCTTGGAAATGACATTAACCGGGGGTGAATATCAATTTAATAAAGAGGCTTTTATTGCCCTATCCGGTAGTGAATTTCACGCGAATCTTGATGGGGAAACATTTCCATTTCAACAGGGAGCATATATTCGGAAAGGTCAAATTTTACATATCGGTGGGACGAAGAAAGGTGCACGGTGTTACCTATGCGTTCGCGGCGGTTTTGATATACCAAAATATCTTTCCGGAGTCACCACACACATTATGTCCGGATTAGGGGGCTTCAAGGGGAGATCAATCGAAAAGGGAGATGAACTTAAAATCGGATCTATGAAGAAAGTTTCTCAACCAATAGTAATTAAAGAGTCACATGAAATAAATTCGTCTATCATACGTATTAGTAAAGGGTTACAGTATGATTGGTATGAGGAAAATGCCTGGAGCTCTTTTATATCCCAATCCTATACTGTTTCAGAAAAATCCAGCCGAATGGGTGTCCGGTTAAAAGGTAATCCGATCCAATCTAATAAGGAAAATGAAATATTAACGGAAGGCATTCCATTGGGAGCGATTCAAGTCCCCGGTGGCGGCGATCCCATTATTTCATTTGTGGAACACCAAACCACGGGCGGCTACCCGAAAATTGCCAATGTTATTACGGCGGACTTGTGTAAAGTCGGTCAGTTGAAACCGGGTGATTCATTCACATTTCAATTGGTTTCTATCGAGGAGGGTGAACGCTTGCGACTTGCTCAGGAATCATTTATTCAATCATTAAAAAACCATGACTAATACCACGGCCATACTTGTAACGCTCGTCATTTATAAAATTGTTCTGATTTTGATCGGATTGTGGGCCAATAAGCGTACAAAATCCACATCCGATTATTTTCTTGGGGGACGAAAACTCGGTCCATGGGTAGCTGCCTTGAGCGCATCTGCATCATCATCATCGGCATGGACACTCCTCGGTGTAAGTGGTGCAGCCTATTTATGGGGATTGCCGGCCATTTGGTTATTCCCCGCCACCTTATCAGGATTTATGATTAATTGGTTTTATATCGCACCGAGACTCAGCATTCACGGGCAAAAAATCGGTGCTATCACATTGACAGATGTTTTGGCTACTGACGACAATGGTTTATCCATAAAAGAATTGCGCTGGCTCGCATCGGTCATTATCCTCTTTTGCTTTGTATTTTATATCGCCTCCCAATTCGACGCGGCAGGACAGTCTTTTCAATCCACTTTTGGTATGGATAAAAATATTAGTATTATACTTGGTGCGGGAATCATTCTCATTTATACCCTTCTGGGCGGCTTTTGGGCTGTGAGTGTTAGTGATACGCTCCAGGGCATTATGATGGCTTTATCTGCCATAATTTTACCCATTGTGGCCGTATCTCAAGCAGGGTTAGGTAATATTTACGCAAGCTTTTCAAATCAATCCATTTTCAGTTCGCCTTCGGGGATGGGTGGTATTGTTGCATTGGGATTTATTTTAGGGACGTTAGGTATTGGTATCGGCTATCCGGGGCAGCCCCATGTGGTGAATCGATTTATGGCTATTGAACCAGGAGCGAAAGTTCGGCACGGTCGCATGATTGCTATTGGCTGGGCACTCATCATATATCCAGGAATGATCTTCCTCGGTTGGGCCGGGCGAATTCTCATGGACATTGCGGGGCATGAACAAATCCTCATCGTGATGGGAAATCAATTATTGCCCCCGGTATTGGCAGGCATCATCCTGGCGGCAGTTTTATCGGCCATCATGTCCACAGCAGACAGTCAATTGTTGGTGGCTGCATCCAGTGTGAGTCACGACTTAAAAAGCAGTGGTGAAGAATTCAGTTTAAATCAAACGCGGATCGTCGTGGCGGTCATTTGTGTCATCGCTGTTGTTATGGCCATTTTTGTGGATAAAAGTATTTACAGTCGCGTGCTGTTTGCTTTTTCTGCGATGGGCGCTGCGTTTGGCCCGTTGCTCATCGGCAGGATGCAGGGCGGCGTGCCAAAGATCCATGCGACTATGGCCATGGCGGTGGGTTTTTTCGGGACATTATTTTTCTATTATTCTGATATGAAACCGGAAGGCAATCCTTTGGAACGGTTGGTCCCTTTTGCTTTGGCATTTATTATTGTCCAAATGGGTAGAAAAAAAGGATGATGGACATTAATTCAGATATGGGAGAAATTAACCGCTTGTTAGATGACGGTACATATGAAAAACTTATGAATTATGTCACATCCATCAATTTGGCTTGCGGTGGTCATGCAGGCGATGAGACTATGATGACAGCCATGGTGGCCTTGGCGAAAGAAAAGGGTGTTAATGTAGGCGCCCATCCCAGTTATCCCGATAAAGAAAATTTTGGCCGCATAGATATGGATATGGATCAAAACGAATTGTTGGACTCTGTCCGGGATCAAATTCAATTGCTTGTGGATATCGGTGCCGAAAACGGTGTAGAACTCACCCATGTAAAACCCCACGGCGCACTTTACAATCGAGCCGTCAATGATGAAGGCGTTGCTCAAACGATTGGGAAAGCCATTATGCAAGTTAATCCATCGTTGAAAGTCATGGGGTTGGCCGGATCGAACATGTTAACCGTCTTTAAAACATTAGGGCTTGAACCTGTGGGAGAAGCATTTGCAGATCGTTCTTATGAATCGGATGGAACGCTACGAAATAGAAAATATGATGATGCATTGATCACTGATCCGGATAAAGCTGCATTTCAGGCAAAAAATATGGTGGAAGGCACAGTAATTTCTTTCGAAGGAAAGGTCATAGAAATGAATGCACAAACGATTTGTATTCATAGTGATACGCCAAATGCGGTGGCGATTGCTGAGGCGGTGAGGGAAGAAATTAATTAATTTAAACCACCCCCTGAATCCCCCCTCGTACGAGGAGGGAAATTAAAAGGAGGAGAAAAAATAAATATTTTGGGTGAGTTAGAAAAGGAAACAACATGAAACAACTAATAACAATTTTACTGACACTTACCATTGGGTTTGCCCAATCCTTATCGAAGGAAGAAAAGCAAATACGATCCTATATCGATACCCACACTGATGAAGCCATTCATCTGGTAGAAAAAGTGGTTAACATCAATAGCGGTACCCTAAACATCAAAGGGAATAAAAAAGTCGGAAAAATCTTTCAGGCTGAATTGGATAAACTGGGATTTAAAACTTATTGGGTCACCTACCCTAAAAATATCAAACGATCCGGACATTTATTTGCAGAAATGCGCGGTGGAAAAGGACAAAATATACTCCTTATTGGCCATTTGGACACGGTGTTTGAACCGGATCACCCATTCCAAAAATATACTCGAAAAGGCGATACTGCATACGGTCCCGGTGTTTCGGATATGAAAGCGGGCGATGTATCCATGATCTATATCATGAAAGCACTCGATAAAATTGGCGTCTTGCACGATTTGAATCTCACATTGGCGTTTACCGGGGACGAAGAAAAAACCGGCGGCCCCGTTTCTATTGTCCGAAAAGAATTGGTGGAAGCAGGAAAGTGGGCCAACATCGGCTTGGGATTTGAAGGTGCCGTGGGCATGAATACAGGCACCATCGCCCGACGGAGTTCATCATCCTGGGTGTTGACCACGACAGGGATTCAAGGTCATTCATCTCAAATATTTAAAGACCATTTGGGTTATGGGGCCATCTTTGAAGCATCACGGATTTTGAATGCATTCCGGGAAGAATTAGCGCCGGAGGAATACCTCACATTCAACCCGGGTACGATCGTCGGCGGCACCGATGTGACTTACGATCCGGTGAATTCGAAAGGTACCACATTTGGCAAAACCAATGTGGTGGCCCAATCGGTCACAGTCCATGGGGGAATTCGCACTATTTCAATTCCCCAATTTGAAAATGCTATGAAAAATATGAAAGAAATCGCTTCTCGAAATTTGCCTGGTACCACAGCGAATATCAAATTCAAAACCAGTTATCCGCCTATGGAACCGACAAAGGCAAACTATGCTTTATTGGATCAAATGGAAGCAGTAAATCTTGCCTTGGGTTATGGCAAACTGGAAGCACTTGATCCCAGCAAGCGCGGCGCGGCGGATATTTCTTTTGTGGCGCCTCATATGGATGCATCCTTAGCGGGCATGGGTCCCGATGGGTTTGGAGGCCATTCTGAGAATGAAGGACTTGATTTACTATCATTCCCGAAAACGACTACGCGAGCAGCCATTTTAATTTATCGTTTGACCCGGTGATTAAACTCACCACTTTGGTCAACTCACACCCAAATAAATGAATTACCGAAAACAATTGTCTGCCAATATCCCCTCTCTTTTGAGAGAAGGGGCGGCATTTCTCCTTGGTTTAATGATATATATTTGAGGGGGTGAGTCCAAAAACAATGCTCGCAAAATTATTCGTCTCCCTATTAAACTTTTCGCCCGCTCTCAAACGAGCCACGTGGAAGTGGTGGTACCAACGATTGGCCCATCGTGGACGGGAAACCGATTGGTCCTTCATGAATTATGGCTTTACGCCACGGAATGGGGAGTTACCCCTTGAATTATTGCCCCAAGATGAAGCCAATAGGCTATTCATTCAACTTTATGATTATGCCGCGTCGCAAATTCCTATAGAAGGGTTAAAGGTGCTGGAGGTAGGGTCCGGCCGGGGAGGGGGTGCATCCTTTGTAACGAGATATCATCATCCATCAGAAATGACCGGGTTAGATTATTCTCAATCTGCCATTGAATTATCTCGAAGACTTCATAAAGATGTACCGAATCTTCAATTTATCCAAGGAGACGCAGAATCCCTGCCATTTGAGGATCATACATTTGATGTGGTGATTAATGTGGAATCGTCTCACTGTTATGGTAATGTGGATGCATTCATCAAAGAAGTGTCTCGCGTATTAAAGCCCGGTGGTTTTTTCAGTTGGGTGGATTTACGCGGCAAAGAAATGTTAGCCAAAACGGAATCAGCATTTAATATCCATGATTTTAGTCCAATCCACAGCGAAACCATTACGAAAGAAGTGGTACAGGCTTTGGATGAAATTCATGAACGAAAAATGTCCATGATTGCTGATAATGTACCCAAGGTTTTTCAAACCGCTTTTCGCGATTTCGCCGGTGTAAAAGATTCTCAGATCTACAATGCGTTTCAAGAAGGGAAGGCTGTATATTTGGCCAAGGCATTCCAAAAAGTCACCTTATAAAACACTGAAGCACTACACCATCTATGTCCCCCACTGATTTCCCCACCTTTGGCACTGAACATATGGTCTATATGGGCGTCTGTTTGGCCATTTGGCTCGCACTCCCATTTATTGGTAAAAATTATCTTAGTCCTTCTCAACGGATTGGGGTTGCTCTTTTCCTGGCCGTATTCACCATTTTCCAGGAAGTACTTTTTGATTCCTTCCAAATTTATATTGATGATTTTTTTCTTAAAGATGATCTGTCACTCCACATGTGCGGTATTAGTTTATTTCTTACAGCCTTTGCCTTATGGAAAAAATCACAAGCTGCTTTTGAACTGGCATTTTTCTGGGGGTTGGTTGGCGCATTCCAGGGCATTATTACACCAGATCCCGCCCGTTGGCCATATGGTGATATTTCTATCTTCTGGAGTTTTCTTTCCCACGGGATTGTAATACTCAATGTAGTCTGGCTCATTTGTGTGGATGGAATGCGCTGCCGAAAAGGATCGCTATTAAACACATTTCTAATTACCAATGGTGTCGTTTTTGTTATCGGCGTGGTGAATAAAATTCTTGGTGAGGGCGCGAACTATTGGTTCATTTGTACCAAACCGGGTGGGGACAGTCCCTTTCTCATCGGTGAATGGCCCTATTATTTATTCACCTTTGAATTGGTGGGTTTTGCCTTGATGGGATTGATTTATCTGCCCATGTGGATTTCTGTAAATCGTCAGGAAAAAGGAGAGTTTACACCATCTAAAACTGCGTAAGTTTGACGTAGAAAATGTCCACATTACTCGGTTATTTCTTCCTCGCCTTAGGCGTATCCTTTATCTGTTCCACCCTGGAATCAGTTATTCTATCTGTTACCCATTCCCATATCGGTATCCTCGTTAAGACCAATCACCGTAGCGGAAAACTGCTTCAACATCTCAAGGATGATATTAATCGTCCCTTGGCGGCCATCCTTACTTTAAACACGATTGCCAATACAGTGGGTGCTGCAGGCGTTGGCGCTCAAGCCATGCATGTATTTGGGTCAGGATCTGTTGCTATGGCATCTGGAATTCTGACTTTTTGTATTCTTGTTTTTTCAGAAATAATTCCCAAAACCATTGGGGCAACCTATTGGAAACGATTGGCCAGTCCCTCGGCATATATCATTCGGGTACTCATGATCTTTACATTTCCATTTGTATGGTTGAGTGAGGCTTTGTCAGCCCAATTGACTCCAGATGAAGATGAAATGAAAAAAGTCAGTAGAGAAGAAATTACTGCCATGGCAGAAATGGGTGAAGATGAAGGATCTATTGATGAACATGAATCGGATATTATTGAGAATTTATTTAAACTGAAAAAAATACCCATTGAAGATATTTTAACACCCCGATCAGTTATTTTTGCACTCCAGCATAATGACACTGTTGCTAAAGTCATGGACGAACATGAAGATCTTAATTTTTCACGAATTCCCATTTATAAAGAGAATATCGATAATATTATTGGTATTGTTTATAAAGATACACTTTTGGAAACCATGGCTGATGATAATTTTGATAAAACCATGGCTGATATCATAGATCCTGTTGATACGGTTTTTGAGAAACAAACAGTAGAATCCGTTTTGAATAAATTTACAAAAACGCGATCCCATATATTTATCGTGAAGGACGAGTTCGGTGGTACCACCGGAATAGTAACGATGGAAGATTGTATCGAAACGCTTCTTGGGGTTGAAATAATGGATGAATCTGATGAAGTGGCAGATATGCGGGAATTGGCGAAAGATCAGTTACGACAAAAACGCCGATCGGAAGAAAATGGGGAGTGATTTAAAACTCACCCTAAACGCCTCTCTTTGAAAGAGAGGGCAATACATATCACAATTTAATTTCGAAAAAATCAAAATGGTGTGCGTTTTTAAAAATCCCCCATTTCCATAGGTGAATTTCCCTCCTAAATTGGAGGCTTGTGAAAACTGCGAAACTCACACTCCTGATCTTCATTTTACTCTTTCTGACTGCTGGACAGCGGCAGGTTAAATACTTTTTCACTGATCATGATTTCCTCACAGGTCACAATGTGCCCAAATCAGAAATCTTAAATAAAAATCATGTTCGGGCAGAATATGACCAATTAGACCGCCTGATACTCAAATCACATATCAACCGCAGCGGTGATGTCTTATCCCAGGAACAGTATACTTACATTGATTCCAACACAATCATCAGACAAAAAGATTTAGTGGATAAATCCGGCCATATTTTCTATCAGACTATTTTTGGACGAGAGCCTCAGTCCATATCATATATCGAATGGGTATTTGGTGTGGATTCGGTTAAAAAATGGGGAGATCGTTTTACCACATCAGATTTTAATAAAATGGATAAACCGGATAACTATCGTTTCTATGATGTGGATGCCTTTGAATATGGGGGGAAGGAATTGGATTATGATTCCTTAGGAAGGGTGACACGAGATGAATGGTTCCGAAAACCGGACAATAAATCCATGCATAAATTTCTTTATAAATTCTATGATGACCTCAATATCACCCACATGTTTGAATATGATTCAAACGGTGTACTTATCATGGACGTAAAACTGAGCCCCGATGGAACGGAAGCGGTATTATGGTTTACAGGACCGCCGGATTTCAGTGTACAAAACCATAGTACTGTGGCCTATAATCTGGATGGTGCCTTGAACTGGGGATATTTCAATTGGGTGGTTCCGGGAGAAACAGATAGTGGCCGGGTTGACCTCTCTGAAATCCTCAAAGGTGATTATACTATCATGCTTGAAAATGACAGTGTGTTGCGGGACAGCGCGATATATGACATCCATTTTGATGGAAAAGGGGTAAAAGGGTACATGGCAACCAAACGCACCATCCATCATGTGACTTATGATATAAGCCCACCTATCATGGTATTAGAAATGGATAAATATCTCAAGGATATTTCATTGTCGTTTACATCAACCGAGCCCATTGATTCGGCATTTATCGTTTGGGCACCTGATTCCAATTTCAACCATATTTCCGCTGATACCGTAATCCTGATTCACGATGAGATTGGCCAAACGGATCGCTTTAAACCGGTTAATCAAACGGATCTTGTGGATGGGGTAATGTACGACCCGGAAATCTATGCATTTGATCGTGCAGGAAATTTATCAAAACCAGGGATTCGACAGGATGTGATTTATGATATTACAGCGCCGGTTTTAGCCATCACCAACCCATCACGTGGTGCGTGGGTAAACCATCAAGCATTGTCTATGAATACAAATGAACCCATTCAAACATGGACTGTTATGGCGGTATGGCAGGGGGGAGCACTTGACGAAAATGCACCCCATTCGCATACGTTTACAGATACAGTTCAATTATATACTGAAAAGGATTTATCCGTTTATTTTCAACTAAATGACGGCAGTATATATGCATATACAATCGTTGGTTCAGATTTGGCAGGGAACATTTCTGATACAATTTCGATTGATTCAATCCATTTTGATATTACACCTCCTGTGCTAACCATGATCTATCCATTTAATGATGCGGCTATCAAAGATCCATCTGTGAGTTATGCGGCCAGTGAATCGCTTTTAGCTGGAGAATTCTTGTGGACAGAAATGGAAGAGACAGCAGATTCCCTTTCCCCGCATATTGTTACCCTTATGGATAATGAATTATCATCAAAGGAGAAAATTCATATTCAGTTGGAGAATGAACCCGTTTTGACGGATGGGTCCATTTATTCAATTTTATTCACGGGTCAGGATTTGGCGGGAAATGAAAGCGATCCTGTCACCATTACGAATGTTTTATACGATATTACACCGCCAGTATTTACGCATACTTCTCCTGATTCCGGATCCGCTTTGAACCATCAAGCCGTTTCGTATGAAATTTCTGAAAATTTAAATATGGGCACCATCATTTGGGAATGGACGTTGGGAATAAAAGATTCGGATTCTCCTCATGTAGTAACTCTGTCCGATGTAGAAATGGAGTTGGGCCTCCATGATAGTATCGTTTTGTCCAATATGCCGCAGCTCACGGACGGTGGGGTTTATTCAATTCTCTTTACAGGTGCTGACCGTGCTGGTAATGTGGCGGATACTGTCATTGTTTCTGATGTACTTTATGATTACACACCACCGGAAATGGTCATTGAATATCCATTATCCAAATCCATCTCCAACACAACGGCCATGACCTATTCATTATCGGAAGATCTCCATGAAGGAAGTTTTAAGTGGATTTGGTTAGGTGGGGTGGAAGATACACTGGCACCCTATACAGCAATCTTGACTTCGGAAGAAAGAAGTGAAGGTGAACATTCTCAAGTGGAGTTAATCAATAATCCTACCGTCGTTGAAAATGCACTCTATACCATGATATTTATTGGACGAGACAGAGCAGGGAACAAAACAAAACGGGCATTTGTTCCCGGTTTGCAATATGATTTTACCCCACCAGAATTGACTTGGATTGGTCCAAAAGATGGGGCTGCGGTTAATCATAAAAATGTTCATTATTCTAATAGCGAATTATTGAATTCAGGAACGATATCCTGGACATGGATTGACGGGGTAGCTGATCCAGATAGTTCTCACCTAATGGTTTTAGCGGGAGAGGAATTATCCGGGAATGAATATGGCCCTGATTTGATTACAAATGAACCGCCTTTGGTGGACGGGGGCATTTACACCATCACCTATATTGGTTTTGACCCTGCTGGAAATGAATCAAATCATATTATCATTGGGAATGTGCTTTATGATATTACCCAGCCCGAGATTACAATTATTTATCCATTGCCGCGATCCATTTCACGAACCAGTGCTGTAACCTATATGTTGTCAGAAGATCTTCATGAAGGAAAATTCAAATGGATTTGGCTGGGCGGCGTCAAAGATACACTTGCACCCTATACAGCTATTTTAACGGAAGAGGAACGTGCAGAGGGTGACCATATTGAAATTGAATTGTCTAATAATCCAACCGTTGTAGAAAATGCACTGTATACCATGACCATCAGTGGAACCGATCGGGCAGGGAATAAAACAAAACGGACCTTTGTTCCGGGGCTGCAATATGATTTTACGCCGCCGGAACTGACGATAATCAGTCCGGTTAATAAAGATGCAGTCAATCATAAAAAAGTTCATTTTATCAATAGTGAAAAGCTGGCATCGGCTCAAATGATTTACAGAAGAACTGGGGGCATGTCCGATCCATCATCCCCACATATAATAGAATTATCCGGAGAAAAACTCCATGGGAAAGAGTTGGGTCCACTTGTCTTGTCGTCTCCTCCCAATCTCAATGATGGTAGTATTTATTCATTATTGTATGTGGCATTTGACCCGGCAGGTAACCAGAGTGATACGACTCGTGTAGAGAACATTCTTTATGATGTGACACCACCCACGTTGGCATTCACCTATCCGGAATCTGATGTTTTTACAACTAAAACGAAACTGCTGTTTGATGTGTCGGAAGATATTTATGATTTTCACATCCAATGGGATGGATTAGGAAAAGACAATGAACCCCATTCAATTACGTTTGCATATCCTGATATTCTTGGAGAGGGCTCTTTTAATTCAGATGATTTAACAATCCCGGAGTTAAAAGATGGTTTTGCTTATTCTATTACATTAAATGGCTCAGATCGCGCAGGAAACATTGCCAACCCAGCAATCCTTAATGGTGTGAAGATTGACCTCACACCGCCCGAATTCACCGCATTTACGCCACAATCTGGCTCGTTTATTAACCATGTGGATATCGGTTGGACTTTATCTGAAGATATCGCCAAAGGATCCGTTTCATTTCAACACGCAGGTACAGACATTAAGTTAGTATCTGAATTATTAAATTTAGAATTGAATGCCGGGAATCGCATTCCTTTAGGCTTAGAAAATACTGTTGACCTCCGCGACGGAATGAAATATACCATTAACGTCACAGGTGCCGATTTTGCCGGAAATATTTCTAAAACATTAACTGTTGACGATATTACCTATGATGTTTCTCCACCGGAAATCGTTGTAACACAACCCAAATCAGATACCTTCGTGAATGAGGTTGATGTGGTGTTTTCGGTGAATGAACCTTTAATCTCAGGACAAATGGTGTGGATCAATGATCGTGAAGAAAAAATGATATTCGATCTGAGAAGTGAAGACTTATCATCAGGGAAACATATTTTAAAAGATTATAATATATCTCCGGAAGAAGGTATGCCTTATCAAATTATAATTGAAGGGATAGACCGGGCCAACAATAAAAGTACATCGGAACCAATTAAAAATGTTATGTTTGATGTGACTCCGCCTGTATTGACTATTCTAAGCCCAATAGCAAATTCACCCATAAACCATACAAAGATATCCTTAAGTATTAGCGAACCCTTAGAATTTGGATCGGTTCGATGGGTAGCTTCCGAAAGAAATGATCCTAAAACTCCCCACATTAGACCTTTGGATGGTAACTTATTAAAGGGTGGAGACTTTATTGATTTTGATTTTTCTGCGCCACCCACATTGGTCAATGGTGTCATATATTCAATTACTATTGAGGGAACAGATCTTGCGGGAAACACATCAGAAGCGTATGCTGTTGACGGTATTCTTTTTGATACGATTCCGCCTGAATTTGTGGACATTTTCCCTGTTGATGGGGCCCATATCAGAGAGCCGGACATTTCATATACACTCACTGAAGATTTGGCAGAGGGAAAAATATATTTTGATCATGTAGGGGGATCATCTGATCCTAAAACAACCCATATGATTACACTGGCTGGTGGCAAAAAGAGACAGGGTACCCAAGGGGGAAAGCTTCCTGCATCTTTTGTTTCACTTGTGAATGGTGCCATATATAATATTCGATTTGAAGGAAAAGATGCAGCGGGAAATCTGGCAGCGGTAAAAGTCGTTAATCAAATCGTTTTTGACAATGAACCGCCAGCGATTACCATTTCTGACCCGGAGAACAATTCGTTTCGGAATAGTAAAACAATCTCGTTTACTATCAGTGAAGATTTGGCAGAAGGGACTATAACACTAAGCCATGCGGCAGGAAAATCCGATCCAAACGCACCATATTCTATTATTCTGGATGAGGCAGGACGAAAATCCGGTCAATATGAAAATATTATATTTCCTGAGTTAAAATGGGTGGACGGTGTTACATATAATTTGACGATTAATGGAACGGATCCAGCCGGGAATGTGGCGGCGGAAGCGATTATTAAAAATATATCTTACGATATTACACCACCTATTATTACAATTGATAACATCAATAATAATAGCCATATAAATGATAATATATTAAGTTATTCTTTAAGTGAATATTTGGAAAAATGTACAATTACATTTACGCAAACTGATGGGGATCCAGATCCCCGTTCACCTCAAGTGGTAGCGCTCACGGGATCTGAACTCAACGCCGGACAATTTTCAAACCAAAAATTGGCCAATGGACCAAATTTACTGAATGGGTCCATATACGAAATCGAATTTACAGGAATTGATCCAGCGGGTAATGAGGCTGCACCAGTAAAAATAAGTAATGTGAGTTTTGATAATCAGCCGCCGGAAATGTCTATCAGTCGGCCCTTAGATTCCGAGCAAATCAAAACTACTTTTGTATCATATATGAGTAATGAGTCATTAGAAAGTGCCACAGTTGTATTTGAACAAACCAGCGGAACAATTGATGTGAATTCACCTCACAGAATTCCCTTAAAAGGGGCATCACTTACAGCAGGTGTTCATTCCGATTATGACCTCGGAATTACATCACAATTGGCCGATGGAGGTCGTTATAGCGTATCCATCGAAGCGGTTGATAAAGCAGGAAATTCAGCAAGAATAACGACAATCAAAGACGTGTTTTTCGATGTTTTACCGCCGGATTTATCCTTATCTGCACCGACCTCCGGTTCCATTGTCAATGCAACCCATATAACATATGCCACTTCAGAAGAGATGCGTAAAGGCAAAATGATATTTACCCGAACAGGCGGCGCAGAAGATCCTACAAGTCCACACATTGCAGAATTATCGGGAAACCGATTGAAACAGGGAGATCATTATGAGGAATCATTCAATAATGATGTTCAACTGAAAGATGGCAGTATTTATACCATTGAATTTTCCGGAGAAGATTTAGCCGGAAATGTGGCGATAAATGTTTCTGTAGAAAACATCACCTTTGATACTTCACCACCGGTAATAGTGATAAATGAGCCAACTGCGAACGGATTTTATAATCCAGTCATGTTAGGCTATGAATTAAATGAAACATTGGTATCTGGTAAAATAATTCTGGAAAGGAGAGGTGGAGCAAATGATCCAATGAGTCCACATGAGATTGCGCTTTCGAACGATCAATTACTTCCTGGAAAGAAATCAGATTTCCTTATCAATACACATACAAATTTGATCAGTAATACCACGTATAATATTCGTATTGAAGGTCAAGACATGGCAGGAAATATGGGGAAATCACTAGAAATAACCGGCGTTACTTTTGATGATATTCCGCCTGATATTTCTGTCACTTCTCCGGCCCCGGATTCCTATATAAACGAGACCATTCTTGGTTTAAGAACAAATGAAGTGCTTTCAGAAGCTAAAATTGAATGGATTTGGGTGGATGGGAATCCAGACCCGGCAGGAACCTATGAATCAAAAATGATAGGCGATCAGCTACAGGATGGAGATTATCCGGAAGTAAAATTTGATCCACCGCCATCCTTAATCAGTAGCGCAAGGTATCGAGTAGTTTATACGGGGACAGATCGGGCAGGAAATACTTCAACCTATACGTTGGGTACACTATTTTTTGATAACGAACCGCCAGAGATTTCGATGTTATTTCCAATAGAAAACGGATTTACCAATGTGAATGAAGTGAGTTATGAGTTGAATGAACCGCTCCTCATGGCCAATTTGAATTGGACATCAATAGATGGTGCCGAAACCATTTCCATTGATTTAACCGGCGAAGAATTAAAGCCCGGTATATTTACACAAGCAACATTGGCAAACCAATCAGAATTGTCTGATGGTACTGTATATAATCTTGCTATAACAGCAATTGATCTGTCGGGGAACGAAGCAGAAATATCATTGGCTAATCATGTGACTTATGATAAATCGAAACCAAAATTTACTCAGGTTTTCCCCAATACCAGCGCGCGCGTGAATTCTCAATTAATCAAGTGGACTGTGAACGAAGAATTAATCAGTGGAAAATATACATGGATTCGTATGGGAGGGAATGCGGACCCGTCAGCACCGCACACTTTCGAATTGACACCGGATTTATTGAGTCCTGCTGCACATGATAATTCTACGCTACCGGACTTAGAATTGGTGACGGATGCCATGTATCGAATCACATTGCAGGGAACGGACAGAGCAGGGAATACAGGAAAAAAATTCATTATGAGCGTGGTGTATGATGATATTCCGCCAACATTGGAAATAAAATACCCCGAATCCAATACGGCTGTCAATCACCTTGATGTGGCCTATCGCATTTCAGAGGGATTGAGTACGGGGCAATTTATTTATACGCGTGTGGGTGGTGAACCGGATCCAAATTCACCTGTTACTTTTAACTTAGTTGGGAATGAGCTTGAAACTATTTTTGAATCGCCTCAAGTACCCAAGAATCCACCCGTATTGCAGGATGGTTCTATTTATAATATTGTCTTTGAGGGGGTTGATTTGGCAATGAATACATCAAAATCAAATGTTATTGATAGCGTAAAGTATGATGTCACCCGTCCTGTCATTACGATTCATAATCCCCAACCAAAATCGAATTTAATGGGTGTGGAAATATCCATTGAAATCAGTGAAGATTTGATGGATGGAAAAATGGTATGGACTCGCACCGGTGGATTAAAATCTAGAATTACGCGGCAAAAAATACCCCTTTATAATGAATACCTTATCGAAGGCATGCATCCTCACGCCAAATTACCCATGGATAAAACACTAAGTGCCAGCGTTATTTATTCACTCTCCGTAGATGCGCAGGATTTCGCTAAAAACCTGGCGGAGCCGGTCAGTGTAGAAGGAATTGAATATATCAGGAGTATGGCAGGGAGTTGGTACTATAAAGGCCAAATAATTGAAGTTGTCTGGGTATTCGAACCTGACGAATCTGGTATTAAGGGTAATTTTATGCAGGGTCTATCATTGGGGACAAAAATCAGTAATCAGGAAAAAGGGAAATTTGAGTTTGATTTTAGCAAAAAGCCATGGGTCCTTACGCTGGTGATGGATAATCCTGAAAAAAACCGAATTAGTCTAATGGAATTTTTGGATAATACACACATGCGTGTGGTTACAGGTGAGAAAAAACCTCGAAGCTGGCAGGATGGTGAAGTGATGGAATATGAGTGGCGTCCCGAGTAGGTACGGTTCGAATTATTCGATGATAAAAGATAATTCCTCTTTATATTCGCCGGCTATTTTCATATGATATTTGAACAGGAGAAATTTAGTTATGGCTAAGAAACAGAAAAGTTTTGCCGAAAAGGCCGTCAAACACGACGGAAAAGAAATGGTGCACGTTAAATTTGTTAAAAGTGTTGCTTCAAATAAAGAAGGATACTGGCGATTTAATGAATCCATGATTTCTATGGAAAAGGGAGAAAGTTTGGAAACTACCCTCAAACGGTTGGATGCTGAAACAAATTTAGCGGATATAGAAATGTCACCGGCAGTTGAAGTTGCAGAAGAAATACCGGAAGTTGTTGTCGAAACTTCTGAAGCAGTTGCAGATGAAGCGTCCCTAGAAGAGGCAATTGAAGAAACTCCAGCTGAAGCAGCAGCTGAAGCTGCTGTGGAAGAAACGGATGTAGAAACTGTAGAAGAGGAATCAGTAGAAGATTCAAGTCCTGAGAAGGGTGAAGAACAAGTAGAAGAAGTAACTGAAGAAACACCTGAAGCTGAGTCCACCGAAGAAAAATCTGAATAATTAATATTTGTAAGTTTAAAATTATTAATTATATCTGGAGAGGTGGCCGAGTGGCTTAAGGCGCACGCTTGGAAAGCGTGTGTACGTTAATAGCGTACCGTGGGTTCGAATCCCACCCTCTCCGCATTACCCTCGACAAA
>Ga0209554_1000816_pt1 | contig 25574 bp, 27 predicted proteins | sample MarorgKNORR_S2LV_5_FD_188221 | JGI IMG/M metagenome (GOLD analysis project Ga0209554, IMG submission 188221) | Marine microbial communities from the Southern Atlantic Ocean, analyzing organic carbon cycling - Bottom_A/KNORR_S2/LV (SPAdes) (version 2) | ecosystem: Environmental > Aquatic > Marine... | reverse complement strand
AAATAAATTATTTGAAAATAAACTTTTTAGCAGAAAAAATTATGTTTTATTTTTAGGTTCTGGAATTTGAACAGTCTTATAAGGTTGCATAAATTCATCTCTTTTTCCATCCCATAAGTAATCCGCATAATCAAACTCTGATATAATTCGGTCTGATCGCTCAAAAGTTAATCCGTATTTACGACAATAACTCGCAAATTCTTCAGCATTTTCTACTGGTAATTCATAGACTGTCCACCTTCGTGCACTTCTATCAAATTTAAAGCCATTTTTTTTAAACCAATCTCTGTGGTAATAAGAGTCTCTTCCAAAAGCGGAAAAAGTTATTTTTTTAGACATAATGATCCTTGGTTTTAAGATCCTTATACTTATTTATTAATTTAAAACAAACGAAATGTTATTTTATTAAGTAAGTAAATGTAGAATTTTTGAATTATATATATAAAATAGAACTTATGGAAATTTATCAAAATAGTGAAATTACTGTCCATCAATTGAATGAACTTCGGGAAGAAGATAAAAAAATCCAAATTTTAGATGTAAGAGAAGATACAGAAAGGGATCATGCCCATATCAAAAAAAGTATTCATATCAAATTAAATGAAATTACTCGACGTCTGACAGACCTTGACAAAAATCGAAATATTTTTGTAATGTGCCATACAGGGACAAGAAGTCATACTGTCGTTAAATGGTTAAAATCTCAAGGATATCTTCATAGTGTCAATGTTCTTGGGGGTATTGATGCTTGGGCAGCTCTTATAGACAGATCTATTAGACGTTATTAACCATACTTTCAAAATACAAGCCTAAAAAAACCATTAAAATTCCTATAATAAGTAAAAAAACACGAAAAATTACATGAAAGATAAATGCTAATTTAAGGTATTTTTTTATCGTCAAATTGTAAAAAGGATTACTTATACTCAAAGTTAAAAAAACAATTCCTAGGACAAATGTTAACCAATAATACATAATGCGTTTATATTATTTAGATAAATATATGAAATTTGAAACAGAAAAAATAAATTTTAAACAATTACCAATAGAAAAAATTGTTTTAAATTCAAAAAATTTTTTTAAATCTATTAAAAGTAGAAGAAGTGTTCGTTCTTTTAATAAAAAAAAAATTGATTTTACAATAATAAAAAATGCAATTCTTTCCGCAGGCTCCGCTCCTAATGGAGCGAATCTTCAGCCATGGCATTTTTCTATTATCAAAGATAAAATAATTAAACGCAAAATTAGATTGGCTGCGGAAAAAGAAGAAGGAGAATTTTACAAGTACAAAGCACCTGTAGATTGGCTCAAGGCCCTAGAACCTCTGGGGACAGATTCAAATAAAAAATTTTTAGAAGAAGCTCCTATTTTAATTGCTGTCTTTGAAAAAAAATATGAGATAAAAAAAGGTAATAAAATTAAAAACTACTATGTTAAAGAATCTGTTGGTATTGCTACTGGTATTTTGATTTCATGCTTGCATCTTTCAGGACTATGCATGTTGACACATACGCCAAGTCCTATGAGTTTTTTAAATAAAATATTAAATCGCCCTAATAATGAAAAACCATTCGTTTTGTTGGTTGTTGGATTCCCTGGAAAAAATTGCAAAGTTCCAAAGTTTGCAAAACAAAAAAAAAGTTTTGAAGAAATAGCTACTATATTTTGATTATTTTTTTAAATCTTCAATACTCATATCTTCGTATTTTTCAAAAGGCATGTGTATCCAAGGGGAATCTTCAAGATAATCTATACAGTAATCTGGTTTAAAAGAAGAAACAGCTTTATGAAATAACACTGCAGTTCTAATCGGTTCATCTAAATAAAAGCCATAGAAATGCTGCATCCAATCAATACTTTTTTTTAATGTAATTCCTGAATCAGTTAGATCATCTACTAAAAGAACTTTTGATCCAATATTTGGACTAGTTTTTGCTAAGTCTCTAGAGAAAGTTATTGTACTTCTTTTATTTTTAAGACCCTCCCCCTTGTATGACTCTACCGATAAAATTGCCAAAGGTAAATCAAATATTCTTGCAAAAATATCTCCAACTCTCATTCCTCCTTTTGCTATACAAACTACCTGATTAAATTCCCAACCATCTTCATGGACTTTGACTGCAAGTTCTTCAGTTTTTTTGTGATACTCTTCCCATGAAATAAACAAATCTGACATATAATTTCAACCTACTAATATATAAATATTTAAAAATAACCCCCTATATATTTAGGGGGTTATAAAATAAATAAATTTATTGTGGTAGTTCGTCGTCTATACCTTGAACATAAAAGTCCATACCAGCAAGCATACCGTCATCGGCATTTTGGCCTTCGGGTACAACTAATTCTCCAGCTTGATTATATATTGGACCAGCAAAGGAATGTAATGTTCCATCTTTAATTGCTATTTCCATATTTATAGCTTCTTGAATTAAATCAGCAGACATTAGTTTAGCATTATAAGGAGACATTACAACCATACCTTCAGCCATACCATGCCAAGTATCAGTTGAAGCCCAAGTACCATCAACAACAGCTTGTGCTCTTGCAGCATAATAAGGTCCCCAAACATCTTCTATAGCAGTTAAATGAGCATTAGGACAAAAATCTTCTTGATTTGAAGCTTGGCCAAAAGCTAATACTCCTGCTTTTTCTGCAGCCTGACAAGGAGCAAAAGTGTCTGTGTGTTGCACAATAATATCAGCACCTTGATTAATCAAAGTATTAGCAGCATCAGCTTCCTTACCAGGATCATACCAAGTAAAGGCCCAAATAACCTTTATTTTAATATCTGGATTTACCTTAGAGGCTGCTAAATAAAATGCATTTATGCCTCTAACAACTTCTGGAATAGGAAATGAAGCAATATATCCAATAGTATTAGTTTTTGTCATCTTGCCTGCTATATGGCCTATTATTGTTCGTCCTTCATAGAATCTAGCAGAATAAGTTGATACATTGTCAGCTCTTTTATAACCCGTAGCGTGTTCAAACATAACATTTGGAAATTCGTTAGCAACTTCAAGGGTTTGATCCATGTAATTAAAAGAAGTTGTGAATATTAAATCATGACCAGAAGATGCTAGTTTTCTAATAGCACGTACAGCATCAGCATTTTCAGGAATATTTTCCATAAAGGATGCAGGTAGTACAATAGAGTCTCCAAGTTGATTCTCCATGTGTTTTCTTCCCTGATCATGCATATAAGTCCATCCATGGTCACCTGGAGGGCCAATATAAATAAATCCAACTTTTATTGGATCTGCGTAAGCAGTGCTTAAAGTTAAACCAATAAAAGAAAGGATTATAGTAAAATACTTAAATAATTTAATCACTTTAACCTCACCTGTTAATAATAAAATAGTATTCAACATTATTTTTATCTTACACACAACGATTCTAAATATAAATTTCAATTATTAAGTGGATATTCTAGCTTCCTTTGTAAAAAGGCATAGTCAAACAAGCAGGAGCGCTTAGTTTAATCCTCAATTTATTGCTAGAGATTATCACTAAAACAATCATTGTAGCTAAATATGGGGACATATTAAAGAATGGTGCAGAACTAAAAAAATCATCGAATGGAACCCAGTGAGGAAATCTAAAACCTTTACCTTGAAGATGCATTTGAAATATTGAAGTGCCTCCAAAAATATATGCTCCAATTAAAATTCTACTTGGCTTCCATGTAGAAAAAACAACTAAAGCAAGAGCAATCCAACCTCTTCCAGCTATCATTCCTTCTTGCCACATTGGTGCATAGCAAATTGATATATATGATCCAGCAAATGCACACATAGATCCTCCAAAGAGAATTGCTAAAAGCCTTATCTTTAAAACACTATATCCCAAAGCATGAGCAGAAGTATGTGATTCACCCACTGCTCTAAGTATTAAACCTGATTTAGTTTTATAAAAAAAATAACCCACTAAAAAAACAATTATAAAAGATAGAATAACAAAATACCAAGGAGTCAATCCATCAATGGGAGTCCCAATATATTTCTTTCCAATCATTGAACTTAATCCAATTCCAAAAATTGTTAAAGATAAACCTGTCGCCACTTGATTTGACATTAATATTAGTACTAAAAAAGCAAATAGACCCGACATAAATATACCTGCCAAAATTGAAAATAAAAAAGCAAGAACATAGCTACCGGTAATAACAAGTGTAACAAAAGCAGTAACCGCTCCCACTAACATCATCCCTTCAACACCTAAATTAAGTACTCCTGATTTTTCCGTAACTAATTCACCAATACCTGCAAAAACTACAGGAGTAGTAGCTATTAGAACTATTTGAATAAATCCTATTAATTCTAAATAATTCATTTTGATTTTTTAAACTCTAATTTGTATTTAACTAAAAAATCAGCTCCTAATAGATAAAAAAGAACAAGACCTTGAAACAAAAAACCTACCGCAGCTGGTATTTGCATAAACAATTGGGCATCCTCTGCACCTAAATATGTTAAGGCAATTACCAGTGAAGCAAAAATTATTCCTAAAGGATGCAATCTTCCTAAAAATGCAACAATGATAGCAGTAAAACCGTAATTAGGGGAAATATCCCTATATAGCAGTCCTATTGGACCAGAAACTTCCGCTAAACCTGCAATTCCTGCAAAAGCTCCACAAATACCAAAAGCTAAATAAATAAGAATTTTTTGATTAAATCCTGCATAACGTGCTGCTATTGGACTAAACCCAGATACTTTAAGTTGAAAACCAAATATTGTTTTTGCAAAAACAAACCAGGAAATAAAAATCAAAATTAAAGTTATAATTAAACCGATGTGAATTCTTAGACCTTCAAATAGTAAAGGCATTCTACCTGAATCACTGAAAGACCTAGTTTTTGGAAAACTATATCCCTCTGGATCTCTCCAAGGTCCTACAACTAAATAATCTAAAATGAATAAAGCAACATAAACCAACATTAAGCTAGTGAGTATTTCATTAGTATTAAATTTATTTTTTAATAGTGCTGGTATCATTGCCCAAACAGCACCTCCTATAGCTCCTCCAATAATCATTAATGGAAGTAACCAAAAACTATTCGTATCATGAAAGTAAATTCCTATACCTCCACCAAATATGGCTCCCATAGTAAGTTGTCCCTCAGCACCAATATTGTAAATATTATTTTTAAAACAAAACGCTAAACCAGTTGCTATTAAAGCTAATGGTGTCGCCTTAACTAATAATTCCGAAATACCGTATGTTGTTGAAATAGGTGATATAAAAAAAGTATGTAATGCAAAAAATGGATTAAAACCCATTATTGAGAAAATAATAGAACCAGTTATTAATGTAAGAATAACAGCAATAATAGGTGCAAATATATTCATTATATTTGATGATTGTGCTCTTGAAACTATCTTGGGAAATAAATTAGTCATTTTTTTCCACCCATTAATAATCCCAATTTAGTGATATCAATTTCTTTAGTAATAAAAGATTCAGATAAACTACCATTATAAATGACTGCCATTCGGTGTGTAATTTCAATCAATTCATCTATATCTTGAGATAAGACTATTATTGATGTTCCATTTTTAGCAAGATTAATCAGTGATTGCCGTATTGAATATTCTGCTCCTGCATCAATTCCCCATGTAGGATGAGAAATTATTAATAATTTAGGATTAGATGAAATTTCTCTTCCAATCACAAATTTTTGTAAGTTGCCTCCAGATAAACTAGAAGCCTTAACATCAGATCCGGGTGTTACAACATTAAAATTATTAATTACTTCTTTAGTATGATCTTCAATAAAATTATTATTTAGTATTCCATGATTAGAAAAATTATTATTTGGAAATTGACTTAACAATATGTTTTCTGAAAGTGTTAGTTCTGGAACTGCACTATGCCCTAATCTGTTTTCAGGGACAAAAGCTATAGATAAATCTCTTCTCTGTTGGGGATTAAAATATTCAATATTATTTTTTTTAAAAATTATTTCCCCTGAGTCAATAGAACAATTTTCACCTATCAAGATATCCATTAGTTCTGATTGTCCATTACCTGCTACCCCAGCAATACCAAAAATTTCGCCTTCTTTAACTTCAAATGATATATTTTTTAAATCAGTAAAAAAAGGATCATTAAATGTACAAGATATTTTTTTTGCTTTAAAATTTATAAAATCTTTAATATGGGTGTAATCTGTTTTTAATTCTTCAAGCTTTCGTCCTAACATTTTTGTTGCAAGACTTTTAGCAGTTTGGTTTTCTGTAGAACATGAATCAATAACTTTACCGTTTCTCATTATTGTTACTTCATTGCATAAACTTATAACTTCCTCTAATTTATGAGTTATATAAAGAATTGTTCTTCCTTCTGTTACAAGAGCATTAAGTGTTTTAAAAAGACTTTCAACTTCCTGAGGTGTTAAAACAGAAGTTGGTTCATCCATTATTAATAACTGAGGATCCTGTAAAAGAATTCTTACAATTTCTACTCTTTGTTTTTCTCCAGCTGAAAGTGAAGTAATAGGTGCTTCAAGATCTAAAGGTAAATTATATTTTGAAGAAATATCTTCAAGTTGTTGTTGCAATTTTGAATAAGAAATATTTTCTTCTATGCCTAATATCAAATTATCTCTGACTGTAAGAGATTCAAAAAGAGAAAAATGCTGAAAAACCATTCCTATACCTTTTTTACGAGCTTCTGATGGCGAATTAATTTTTAAAATCTCATTATTAAAATTAATATGTCCTTCTTCAGGTTCTAGTAAGCCATAAAGAACTTTCATTAATGTAGACTTACCAGCTCCATTTTCTCCTAATAAAGCATGAACTGTTGATTTATTAATATTAAAAGAAACATTATTATTAGCAATAACTCTTGGAAATTTTTTAGTTATATTATTAAACTCAACAAATGATTCATTCATAATCTAAAAATATTTTATCATTATTTTGAAAATTATAAATTTCAAGATTATTTGCTGAATCTTTTTTATCTATCGTTAAAAAATTAGAATTTTCAGTAGCTATTAGAGGAAAATGCCAAACTTTTGGTTTAAAATTTATTCCTTCTTCGGGAGATATAAGAAATGTTTCAATTAAATTAATATCTGGTTCATTAGAAATAGGAGCAACAACAACAATAAAATTAGTTTTTTGAAGTGGAATAAAAGCTTGTGAGCTGAAAGGGTGGTTTTCAAGCATATTAATTTCTAGGGGAAAATTTCTTTTAATTGACTTGAAAATATTGACTCTGCATTGTTTATCATCGCCGTAAATTTCAATATTTACTAGATCATAAAAACTCTTGGTTGTTTCTTCATTAATATTTTGAGACTCAATATCTTTAGTAGAAACTAATTGTCCATATTTAGAAAAATTATCTTTTGAAATTTTTTTAATTTGCAAATTCATAATATTATTTAATTTTTCCATAAATTCGAAAACGAGATATCCCACCATCAGGATAAATATTTAATTTAATATAATTATATTTTTTGTAAAATTTCTTTGGTATTTTTATTTTTAATGAACTATCAGGTTTAAGTTTTGTATTTGCAATAATAGTTTGCCATTTTTTACTATTTTTTATTATTGAATTTATAGATATATTTTTTTTATGATTAATAGCCTGCACAGAAAAAAAATCTGGGTAATTACCTTTAAAATAATGGGTGTTAATTTCAAATGATATTGGATATCCGCTAAGTCCTAATTTTAAAAGAATCCAGTCATAACCCCTCCCTCTTCTTCTGCGTGTTTCCCAACCATTGCCCATATTTTTAGATTTACCAGGTAATAATATATTATTAGCATTACCAAAGTGTTCATCACTACATGCAACTACTTGAGATCCATTAATCACACTTGCCAAATCAATAATATTTTTATTAGAGATTTTTTGTAATAAAAGATCAATATTACCAAGAAGTCTTAATCTGGCCACTCCTCCATCAGGATAAATATTTAAACGAACAAAATTAAATGTTTTTGAAGATTTAGATTTTAAAATATTGTTATGATTGGGTTTTATTTTACTTTTATTAGTAATTTTGATCCATTTGATATTTTTAAGTTTATTATTTTTTGAAAAACATCCTTCTAATTGAGCATATTCTGGTTGATTGCCGTTAAAATAAGTTGTGTCTATATCAACAAGTTGTATTTTTCCTGGTTTACCTAATTTAATTATAAGATAATCGTTACCGTCTGATCTCCTTCTCCTTGTTTCCCACCCATCCATCCATTTTCCATGATTATCAAATGCATTTTCTTTAAAAATAGCAGGCAAAGGATTAATAATTCGTGTAGCTGGAGCAAAAAATTCATCAGAACAATTAATAATTTTTGTACCAAGCATTGGATTTGCCAAATCTATCGCATTTTTAATAATATATTTTTTACTCATTGATGATTTCATCTAATCTAATTTTAGCTATTTTTTTAACTTGTTTTATTGATTCTGCTATTTCCAAATCAATATCTTCGTTTGTTAAACGTCTTTTAAACTCATCAATAATAATAGATTTATTTGCTCCTTTGACAGCAAATATGAAAGGTATGGAAAATTTTAATTTATATTCATCATTCATTCTATTAAATAATAAGAATTCATCTTCTGTACAATTATCTAATCCGACATTTCTTTGTTCTTTTTTTGACATTTCAGTTAAGTCATTAGTAATTTTCAGTTTGATACCTAAATCAGGATGTTTTATTAAAATATTTTTTTTTGACTCTATATCTAAATCATCAAATTCATTTATAAAAACTTCAATCATGTCATTCTTATTATTGAATGGTCTCTTTTTTTCTGAAGAAATAGCAATTGAAGAAGTTTTTTCAAAAATATTATTGAAATTTTCAATAAATTCTTCAGATGATAAATTATTTACATCTTGAATTTTCATTTTATTGATAATTCTTATACCAATAATCAGCTATTTCATCTCGTCTGCAAATCCAAACATCATCAAAATTTTGGACGTAATCTAAAAACCTTATTAAGGATTGCATCCTTCCAGGTCTCCCTATTAATCTGCAATGTAAACCTACAGACATCATTTTAGGATTGTGCTCACCTTCTTTATACAAACAATCAAAAGAATCTTTTAAGTATTGAAAAAATTGTTCACCACTATTAAATCCTTGGCTTGTAGCAAATCGCATATCATTATTATCTAATGTATATGGGATAATTAAATGTTTTTTGTTTCCAATTTTTTCCCAATTAGGGAGATCATCACTATATGAATCACTGTCATAAATAACCTCAGTATTTTCTATAATAAGTCTCCTAGTATTTGGACTAGTTCTCCCTGTATACCAACCTTTAGGATATGACCCAAAAATTTCTTTAATTATATTATAAGATTTTAAAATATGATCTTTTTCAATTCTCTCATCTACAAATTGATAATCAATCCATCGGTACCCATGACTAACTACTTCAAAATTTGATTCTTTTATTGCTGCACAAATTTCATTATTTTGCTGAAGTGCTAAACCAACTCCAAAAATTGTTAATGGAAGTTTTCTTTCAATAAAATTATTGTAGATACGCCAAAAACCTCTACGTGATCCATATTCATAAATAGATTCCATATTCATGTGTCTGCCTTCAACAGGTTGTGCCCCTATAATTTCTGAAAGAAAAGTTTCAGAATGTTTGTCTCCATTAAGAACGCAATTTTCTCCCCCTTCTTCATAATTTAAAACAAATTGAAGAGCTAATTTTGCATTATTAGGCCATGCAACTTTAAAATCCTTTTTGCCATATCCGATAAAGTTTCTGGAATTATTCATTTAATGTATTGCCTCATTTAATATTTAAATAAATACTGTATAATTATATTCATAATTATGTCGAACGGTTATTTAACTACACATGTTTTAGATGTTTTCAATGGTACCCCAGGAAGAGGAATAAGAGGGAAAATCTTCCGCATTGAAAAAGAAAAAAAAGAAAAAATAAAGGAATTCAAACTAAATAATGATGGAAGATCGGATTCACCTATTCTAAAAAAAGAAGAATTTGCAGTAGGGAAATATGAATTAATTTTTTATTGTGGAGAATATTTTAAAAATTACACAACTATTAAAGAGCCATTTTTTATAGATGATGTTGTAATTCGTTTTGGAATAAATGACTCTGATCAACATTATCATGTACCTTTACTTGTTTCACCTTGGAGCTATTCAACTTATCGAGGAAGTTAATGATCAAGAATGAAATAGAATTCATTCTAAATGATAAATTAATTAAGATAAAATATATTGATCCTAATGTTACTGTACTAAATTATTTAAGAACTAATAAAAAATTAACTGGAACAAAAGAAGGATGTGCTTCAGGTGATTGTGGGGCCTGTACTGCAGTAATTGCAGAATTAAATAATAATAAGCTTAAATATAAATCAATCAATACATGCATAATGTTTCTGTATAGTCTTCATGGTAAACAATTAATAACAGTTGAGTATATAGGAAATAATAAACTTCATCCTGTTCAACAAGCAATGATAGATAATGATGGATCGCAATGTGGTTTTTGTACACCTGGTTTTGTGATGGCTATGTTTGGAATGTACAAAAATAAAATCAAACCTTCTAATGATAATATTGATGAATATTTAGCTGGAAATTTATGTAGATGCACAGGTTATAATGCAATTAAAACTGCAGTAAAAAAAATGTACTCATATGGAAAAAATGATAAATTTATCAAAGATGAAAAAAAAATAATTAAATTATTAAAATTAATATCTAAAAATGATGTAGTTATTAATACTAACAAAAAACATTTTTATATACCAGGAAATTTAAAAAGTTTAATTAGAGACACTCAACAATCATCAAAACCTATATTTTTATCTGGAGGAACAGATCTTACTTTAGAAGTAACAAAACAAAATAAAGATATTAATTCTTTAATATATTTAGGTAACAATAAAGATTTAAATTATATAAAAACAAATAAAAATTTTTTACTTGTCGGTGCTGCGACTCCTATTAATGATTTAATTCCTCAACTAAAAAATATTTATCCATCATTTGCAAATATGTATTACCGATATGGATCAATTCAAATTAGAAATTTAGCTACAGTAGGCGGAAATTTAGCAAGCGCTTCACCAATTGGGGATAGTTCACCTGCTCTATTAGCCTTAAACTGTTCCATAATTATTCAAGGAAAAAAACAACGTACAATTAACATAAAAAAATTTTTCTTATCTTATAGAAAAACTGTTCTTAATAACAAAGAATTCATTAAAGAAATAAAAATCCCTATTATAAAAAATAGTATTTTTAAATGTTATAAAGTTAGCAAACGTTTTGATGATGATATTTCAAGTGTATTTGTAGCTTTTCTATTAAAACTAAAGAAAAATATTATTTCAGATATAAATATTGCTTATGGTGGGATGGCAGCAACTCCTAAAAAAGCATCAAAAACTGAAAAATTCTTGATTGGAAGAAAATTTAATTATGAAAATATTCATAAATCAAAAAAAATAATTGAAAATGAATTTAATCCTTTAAATGATATGAGAGCTTCAAGTCAGTACAGAACTCTTGTAAGTAAAAATTTAATAGAAAGATTTTATTTAGAGATAAAAAATAAACAATCACACACAATTAGTTAAATGAACAAAATTGAAGAATTATTTTCTATAAAAAAACCACATGAAAGTGCTTCTAAACATGTTTCAGGGAAAGCAAAATACATTGATGATATACCCGAACCAAAAAATTTATTACATGCTGCTATAGGTTATAGCTCTATCACTAAAGGAAAAATAAAGAATATAAATTTAAGTGAAGTGCTTAAATCTGAAGGTGTAATTGATGTAATAACTTATAAAGACATACCTGGTATAAATGACGTTGGTCCAGTGTTTAAAGGAGATCCTATTTTTGCTAATAAAAGTATTGGGTATTTTGGTCAACCAATTTTTGCTGTTGCTGCCACCACATGTGAACTAGCAAGAAAATCATTAAGAAAAGCTAAAATTAATTATTTAATAGAAAAACCTATACTGGAAATTAAAGATGCAATTAAAAAGAAATCATTTGTTTTAAAAACTAAAGTTATACAAAAAGGTAATGTTACTAAAAGTATAAAAGATTCTAAAAATACTATTGAAGGTGAATTATTTTCTGGTGGACAAGATCATTTTTATCTTGAAGGTCAAATTGCTTTAACAATACCTAAAGAAGATAATAACTATTTAATTTATTCTTCAACACAACATCCATCTGAAACTCAACAAATTGTTGCAAAAGTTTTAAAACAAAAATTTAATTCTATAAATGTAAGGGTTAGAAGAATTGGAGGAGGATTTGGTGGAAAAGAAACTCAATCTTTTATTTTTGCAGCTATTTCAGCCTTACTTGCAAAAAAAACTGCCAATCCAATCAAATTAAGAGTTGATAGAGATGATGATATGATCATTACGGGAAAACGTCATGATTTTTATTACAAATACAAAGTGGGTTTTAGTGATAAGGGAAAAATTAATGGATTAGATCTTATACTTGCTTCTAGATGTGGAATTTCACCAGACCTATCTGGTGCTATTAATGATAGAGCTATTTACCATATTGATAACTCTTATTTTATACCTAATATCAATCTTGTATCTTATAGATGTAAAACAAATACTGTTTCTAATACTGCCTTTAGAGGATTTGGAGGCCCACAAGGGATGTTTTGTATTGAAAACATTATAGAAAATATATCAAAATATCTTAATGTTGATGCTTCTATAATAAGGAAAAATAATTTTTACAAAAAAAATAGAAATAATATTACGCACTATGACATGAAAGTTGAAGATAATATTATAAATGAGATTTTTAAAGATCTTATCAAAAAATCAAATTATCAAAAAAGAAAAAGGAAAGTCATAGAGTTTAATAAAAAAAATACAATTTTAAAAAAAGGAATTTCTATAACACCTGTAAAGTTTGGAATTTCTTTTTCAACAACACACTTAAATCAAGGAGGTGCTTTAGTTCATATATATACGGATGGTTCTGTTCACTTGAATCATGGTGGAATTGAAATGGGACAAGGTTTAATGACTAAAATTTCACAAATTGCTGCTAATGAACTTGGACTTTCTACTGATGAAATTAAAATTACCTCAACTGATACAGAAAAAGTACCTAATACATCTGCCTCAGCAGCTTCGGCTTCAACGGATATTAACGGTGCTGCCGTTGTGAATGCTATTAATACAATTAAAAATAATTTAGCATCTTTTATAAACAAAAATTTTAAATACAAAGGAAAATCAATTAAATACAAAAGTAATAAAGTTCTTTTTGGAAGTAAAAGTATAGATTTTAAGAAATTAATTTCTTTAGCACACTTAAATAGAATTTCACTTTCCTCTTCAGGATTTTACAAAACTCCGAAGATTTTTGTGAATAAAGAAACTCTTAAAGGAAGACCTTTTTTGTATTTCTCCTATGGTGCAGCAGTAAGTGAAGTAATAATAGATACTTTAACAGGCGAAAATAAACTTTTACAAGTTGATATTTTACATGATGTAGGAAAATCAATAAATCCATCTATAGATTTAGGTCAAATAGAAGGTGGTTTTGTACAAGGCTTGGGTTGGTTAACAACTGAAGAAGTTTCTTGGAATTTAAATGGGAATTTATCCACTCATAGTCCTTCAACTTATAAAATACCTGTCTCAAAAGACATACCAGAAAAATTTAATGTAAATATTTACGAAAAAGGACTAAACATCGAAAAAACTGTTAATAGATCAAAAGCAGTTGGAGAACCTCCTTTGATGCTTGCTTTATCTACTTTTATGGCTTTAAAAAATGCAGTTAATAATAATAATCTGAAAGCTCCTGCTACTCCTGAAAATATTTTAATGGCTTTACAGGAATAATATATGATTTTTAAAAAAATTGTTGACGCAAAAAAATACAAAAAAGAAATTATTAAAGCTAAGTTAATTTCTACCGAAGGTTCTGTTCCAAGAGATTCAGGTACTTTTATGCTCATAACTTCTAAATATCTTTTTGGTTCTATTGGTGGCGGCCAACTTGAATATACTATCATTGAAAAAGCAAAAAAAAATTTAAATGAAAAAATGATATTAAATACTCAAATAATAAATATTCCATTAGGCCCATCAATTGGGCAATGCTGTGGAGGATATGCTCAGGTTGAAATCACGAAACATGCTAATGGCATTCAAAGTTTAATAAATGAAAAAATCTTAAACTTTAAATTAGATAATTTATTTATTTTTGGTGCGGGACACATAGGTCAAGAATTGTCATCTAGATCAACAGATTTAGATTTTAACGTACATTTAATAGATTCAAGAAATGATTACTTAAAAATGCAAAAAGTAAAAAAAGTTACCCTGATTTATGCTAATTCTCCGTGGATGCTCATCAAAAATTTACCCAAAGAATCTTACTATATAATTCTAACACATAGCCATGATTATGATTTTAAAATAATTAACGAAATTTTAAATTTTAATTCTTTTAAATTCTTGGGTTTGATTGGTTCTAAAACCAAAATGAAGAGATTCAGTAATCGGTTAATTAAACTTGGACATAATCAAACAAAAATCAGTCAAATAGAATGCCCAGTAGGAATAAAGAAAATCACTAGCAAAAAACCTGGTGAAATAGCTATATCAATCATAGGGAGACTACTGGAACATAGATCTTCTAATACTTCCTCTTTACATCAGGAAAATAAAAACAATCTTAAAAAGATAAATGCATAATATATCAAAAAATTTTATGTTGAGGGCTATAGAATTGTCTATGATAAGTTTAAAAGAAGACGGGGGGCCTTTTGGATGCGTAATTGTAAAAAATAATGAAATAATTTCCGAAGGATTTAATGAAGTAACAAATAAGAATGATCCTACGGCGCATGCAGAAATTGTATCTATTAGAAATGCGTGCAACAAACTCAATACTTTCAACCTTAAGGGCACTCAAATGTTTACTAGTTGCGAGCCCTGCCCCATGTGCCTAAGTGCAATTTATTGGTCACATATTGATAAAATATACTATGGTAACAATCGAAAGGATGCAGCCAAAATTGGCTTTGATGATAGTTATATTTATGATGAACTATCACTTGATCCCAACAAAAGAAAAATTCTATTAGAGCAAATTAACGAAAAAGAAGCCATTAAAGCTTTCGAGGAATGGGAAGTGAAAACAGATAAAACAGTATATTAAATGGACGTAATATTTTCACTCTACCCCTTCTTCTTAGACTGGTTGGATCTTATTGTCAGGTGGATACATATTGTTGTTGGTATAGCTTGGATTGGAACGTCATTCTATTTTAACTGGCTTGATAGCAGACTTGATCGAACCACAAGTAAAGAAGATCTAGAAGGTGAACTTTGGTCTGTTCATTCTGGAGGATTTTATAATATTAGCAAGCTAAAGGGCCCACCAAAGGAATTTCCCAAAGAATTACATTGGTTTAAATGGGAAGCTTATACTACTTGGATAAGTGGTTTTGTTCTTTTAATTATTGTCTATTATCTAAACGCAGAAGGTTTACTTATTGATAAAAACATCAGTGACATCAGTCCGATAACCGCAATCGCTATCTCCGTACTTTTTTTACTTGGTTCGTGGTTTGTTTATGATTTTTTATGTAATTCCAAATTGATTAACCATACAACATTGTTTTCAATTACGTGTTTAATAATTGTACTGATTGCAAGTTATTTTCTAACAAAGATTTTTGGATCTAGGGCTGCATATATCCATGTAGGCGCAAGTATAGGGACAATAATGGCAGCCAACGTATTCCGCGTTATTATTCCTTCACAAAAAAATATGGTTAGTGCCGCCTTGTCAAATGAAAAACCTGATTTGCAACAGGGATTTAGTGCGAAAACTAGATCAATTCATAACAATTATATGACCTTACCTGTACTATTTATTATGGTGAGTTCACATTATCCTTTTACTTATGGCCATAAATATAATTGGGCAATTTTATTTTTTATTTCCATCATAGGTGCAAGTGTAAGGCACTATTTTAATCTCAGAAACAAGAAGCAGTATAAGCCATGGATACTTCCAATAGCCGCTTCTGGGATGATAATCTTGATGTTGTATACTTCACTTCCAAAAATACAGGTAACAGAAAATTCTACTTCATTGGATGTGCAAGTATCTTTTAGTGAAGTTAACAACATCATTAAATATAGGTGCGGTGTGTGTCATAATACCAAACCTACTTTTGAAGGTTTCGAAGATCCTCCCCTAGGCATTATTTTTGATACGCCACAAGATATATTAAAAAATATTAAAAAGATTAAAGCACAAACAATCGATACAGATATAATGCCGCCTGGAAATTTAACAGGGCTAACTGATAGTGAAAGAATAAAAATTAATTTGTGGATTAAGCATGGGGCTAATATCAATAATTAATTGGTAAGGGATCCAAAGATCTCCACAAATACCATGTTGCCATAGAATTATAAGGAGACCATTTTTTTTGCAATGAATTTAAATAATCTTCACTAATAGGAATATTTTTTTTATAGGATCTAGAAATTGCCTTAATAAAACCAAGGTCTCCCTTGGGAAAAATATCTGGGCTTCCTATACTAAATATTAAAAACATATGAGCCGTCCATTGGCCTACTCCTTTTATTGAAATTAAATTATTGATAATTTCAATTTCACTAAAAGAAGTAATATTTTTAATAAAATTTTTTTTATAAATAAAAAAATGTGAAATATTCTTAATATAAAGAGTTTTTTGTCTGGACAATCCACATTTTTTCATTGAGGTATCCTTGATCTTCAATACGTTGTTTGGGGTTATATTTCTGCTTAAAGTGAAGAACTTTTTCCTAACCGAACTGGCTGCTTCCACAGATATCTGTTGACCTATGATTGAATTTATTAACGAATGATAATAGTTGGTATTCAACAATAAATGTTCATTTGGAAAGGTGTCTATAATACTCTTCAAAACTTTATCTTTTTTTGATAAAAACTCCTTACCTTTGTTCCAATACTTAGGTTTCATGGTATGTATTATTATAATAAATTCAAAAAAATTGTATCTTATTTAAATTTTGTGTTTGGAATTTATTTATGGATATTAATTATATATGCCTTTTTTCGATCTACCAACTTAATAAAAAAATCACCGTTAGGAGAACTACTTCTTTATCCTATTAAAAATATCATTGATATTTTTTAAGCTGCCCAATTAATGATATATTATTATTTTTTAGCTATATTAGCGGCATTGTGCTGGTCCATTTCTTCTTTAATTTCTGTGGACATATCACGTACTATAGGAGGCTTAGTTTTTAATCGTTTAAGACTGTTTTTTGTTTCAATAATGCTTATTCTTTACACTACAGCAATAGATACATGGAAAACGATAGAACTTGATTTATTAAATATTATCATTCTTTCGGGCGTTATTGGAGTTTTTTTTGGAGATACCTTATTATTCATTGCTTTACAAAAAATTGGCCCAAGAAGAAATAATATTCTATTTGCCTTAGCTGCTCCATTTACAATTTTGCTAAATATTTTTTTTTTAAAACAAAACATGACTTTAATAGAATTAATAGGATGTTTTACTGTTTTTATTGGAGTGGTTATAGCTATTGCATATGGGACTAATAAGGAAAACTCACATAGATGGGAGTCAATTGAAGGATCTTTATATCTGGGTATTATATTTGGTATTTTAGCTGCTTTGTGCCAGGCAATAGGATTGATAATAATGAAACCCATTCTTGATTTGGGTGTTGATCCAATTGCTTCCGCAGCAGTAAGAACCTCTGTTTCCGCCATACTGCTTAGTTTTACATTTATGTCTAATAATAAATATCTTGTTTCTTTAAACCCAATCACAATGAAATTAGTATTCAAATCAATAATAAGCGGTTTTTTAGGAATGGCATTGGGAATGAGCTTATTACTGGTTGCTCTTCAGCATGCAGATGCCGGTATAGTAGCTACACTTTCCTCTACAAGTCCCGTTTTGGTTTTATTTTTAATTTGGGTTTTAACTAAAAAATTACCGACATTGGGAGCTTGGATAGGAACTGTATTAGCTATTGTAGGAACTGGATTAATCTTTATCTATTAGTTTTAGACCCAACTCCTCAAGTCTATCTTTTTCAATTTCAGATGGGGCGTTCATCATTAAATCCATAGCCTGCTGATTCATTGGAAAAGCAATGACTTCTCTAATATTAGGTTCATCAGCTAATAACATCACCATTCTATCTATGCCCGGAGCACTTCCGCCATGAGGTGGGGCACCAAATTTCAGTGCGTTAAGCATGCCAGAAAATTTTTTTTCTACTGTTTCCTTATTATATCCAGCAATTTCAAAAGACTTATACATAATTTCAGGTTTGTGATTTCTAATAGCTCCTGATGACAATTCAACTCCGTTACAGACTATATCATATTGATATGCTTTAACTTCCAAAGGATCCATTTTCTTTAATGATTCCATTTCTCCTTGTGGCATGGAAAAAGGATTATGACTAAATTGAATTTTGTTTGTTTTTTCATCAATCTCATACATTGGAAAATCAACAATCCAACAGAATTGAAATGAATTTTTATCTAATAAATTTAATTCCATACAAAGTTTATCTCTAACTTTACCAGAAAATAATTGCGCTTCTTTAATACTGTTACATACAAAAAATATGGAATCTCCTTCATTAAGCTTTAAAGTTTCAAGCTTATCTTTCGATAAATGTTTTGCTATAGGTCCTTTATATTCGCCTTGTTGGTATGTAATATACCCCAATCCAGCCTCACCTTCTTCTTTAGCCCAATCATTTAGTTTATCAAAAAAACTTCTAGGTTTGTCTTCTGTATTTGTAATTTGAATCCCCTTAACTACAGATCCTTTTTTAACTTTATTTGCAAATATCTTAAAATTTGAATCAACAAAAACTTCAGTACAATTTTTAATTAATAAGGGATTCCGCAAATCAGGTTTATCTGTTCCATATTTTTCTAAAGATTCATGATATGGAATTTTAGGGAAAGGATATTTACCTACTTGGGCGGATTTATCTCTACTGAATGATTTGTTTTCATCAAATATTTCAAATAAAACAGGCTCTATTGCCTCAAATACATCTTCCTGAGTAACAAAACTCATCTCAAAATCTAATTGATAAAACTCACCTGGAGAACGATCCGACCTGCTATCCTCATCTCTAAAACAAGGAGCTATTTGAAAATATTTGTCAAATCCAGCAATCATCACCAATTGCTTAAATTGTTGTGGAGCTTGTGGTAATGCATAAAATTTACCTTGATGAATTCTCGATGGCACCAAATAATCTCTTGCTCCCTCGGGGGAAGTAGAAGTTAATATAGGAGTTTGAAATTCTATAAATCCTCTTTTAAGCATTTTAGTGCGAATTGAAGAAATAACTTTATTTCGAAGTAAAATATTTTTATGAAGTTTATTGCGTCTAAGATCTAAATATCTATATTTTAATCTTACTTCTTCACCATATTCAATGTCAGAATTAACTGGTAAAGGTAAAATGTCTGATTTTGATAAAATTTCAAATGCTTTTATTACTATTTCAATCTCTCCTGTTTTAAGAGATGTATTAATTGTGTCAGAAGATCTTTTTAGAACCTTACCTGTAATTTTTATTACAGTTTCATGATTAAGTGCATTTATTTGTTCGAAATTTGGGTTTGAAGAATCAACTACGCATTGTGTTATACCATAATTGTCTCGAAGATCGATAAATAGTAAATTTCCATGATCTCTCATTGTATCAATCCATCCAGACAATACAACATCTTGATCAAGGTTCTGAATAGACAAATCTGAACAATAATGAGTTCTATAGGTATTCATTTTTATGGCCTATTATAGTAGTTTTTTTATTAATGGTATTGTTAATTCTCTCTTTTTTTCCAATGATAATTTATCAATATTTTCAATTAATAGAAAAGTATCCTCATAGGATCTTTCAATACGTTTTAAAATGTAGTGAAAAATTTCCTTATTCTTAATAATTATTTGTTTGTCATGTAATAATTTAATAATAAGATTAATGATTAGATCATCATCGGGCAAATTAATTCGTAATAAATTAAAAGTTTTTAATCTGGATACTAAATCTTTCAAAAGAAAATTGTGTTCAAACAATTCTTTGTTAGAAGTTAATAAAATAGTGAGTTTATTGATTGAACAATGATTAATTAAATGAAAAATTTGCTCTTCGTTAATATTTTTAAGAAAATCATCAATAAAAATATTCTTTTTATAATTAAGAATTATTTCAAAATTATTTTCGTAAGAAACTGCATTATTGTTTTTTTGCCAAATTTTACCAAGGTGTGTTTTACCTGATTTATTTGGACCTATTAATAGAATTTTTTTATTATCAATTTTATTATTAAGTATAAAGCTATATGCTTTTTTATTTGAAGTACTGACAAAAAAATCATCTATGGCTAATCCGGGTTTTAAATTATAATTAAAATAAGATTGTTCCATCAAGAAGCAAGTTTAATTATGCATTGATCAGATTTATTGATTTTTATATCTAAATTATTTTGACTTAAACCATAAAATAACATTTTATAATTACCATAAAAAGTAATTTTATTATTATTTTTTTGAAACTTAATTTTGTTAACAATATTAGATTTTATTTGACTTAGTGAATTAATCTTTAAATTTATTAAATATAATTCTTCAATATTTTCGTTTTGAATTTCACACATTATTTGGTTAATTTCAGAGTTGTCTATTAAATTATTTATTTTCCACCAATTATTAATAAATTCATATAACTTAGGATGATAGTCTGAAAGAATTGGAAAATTTAATTTTTTAATAAAAGTAATATTTTTTTCTTTTAATGAAAAAAGATTTAAATCCAAAACAATAATATTATCTTGATGCTTAAGATAAATTAACAAAATATGATTAGATTGATATTTATTAGATAATTTACTTAATGAAGCTAGATCCATATTCACAATTTTATTGTAAGGAGTAATGAATCTGTCATTTGGTGAAAGATCAGGTAAAATAAATTGAACAAGATTATTTTCAATATTAATATCATAATTATAAAAAGAATTATTAATTGATAAGCCATTATATGTTAAAGCCTTTTCTTCTGTAGCTACAATTAAAAATATTGGTGATTGAATATCTGAATAGTTTATTTTATTTGAACGAAATAAATTGATAATTTTATCTTTATCATAATTAATCTTAATATCTGCCTTATAAATATTTTTAGAAATAAATTCATTTTCAATAATAATATTTTTAATTAAATATTCTAAACTCTGATCTAAATTATCCAATCTTTTTAATTTATTTTTTTCACTTTTAGTTAATATTTTGTCAAAAATATTTTCAATACTAATAATTTTTATTTTATTTATTTCTCTAACTTTAGCGATAGATATATTTTCATTTGTAATTTCAATTTTATGAAAATTTGTTTCATAAATATCATTTGATAGAATTACACTTGAGTAAAAGAAATGAAAAAAAAATGATATTAAGAAATATTTCATTATTAAATTATTAAACGTTATTATAATTTAAATATTTATTTATTATTAATAAATAATATAGTCAAAGATATGGCAAAAATTTTATATTGTATTAATTACCCTACAATTTCATCCTCTCTAAAAAAAAAATTGATTTCTTTTTCAGCGTTTACGTTTGAATCAGATCCATGAACTGAATTTTCTTGAACATTTAAAGCATGTAATTTTCTAATAGTGCCTTCATCGGCTTGATTGGGATCTGTGGCACCCATAATATTTCTATATGTCAATACTGCTTCTGGTCCTTCTAATACTTGAACTATAACAGGTTCGGAAGTCATGTACTTTATTAGATCATTAAAAAAAGATTTTTCACTATGAATACTATAAAATTCTTTTGCTTGAGAGACAGATAGGTGAATTCTTTTTTGAGCAATAATTCTTAAACCACTATCTTCAATAATATTGTTAATTGATCCAGTGATATTTCTTTTTGTAGCATCAGGTTTAATAATAGAAAATGTTCTTTGCATTCTATTTTCCGTTTAAAAATTGATCCATTAATCGAACACCAAATGCTGTAGCTCCAGGAGAATGTAATTTAGTAAAAGAATTTTTATTAGACTTCATTGACCAAGTAACCCCCGCTATGTCTAAATGAGCCCAAGGTATTTCCTTTTTAATAAATCTTTGAATAAATTGTGCTGCTTGGATTGATCCTCCGTATCTTGTTGAGCCAATATTTTTAATATCTGCTCTATTACTATTCATTTCGTCATCATATTCATTACCTAGAGGTAAACGCCAAACCTTTTCGCCAGTAGTTTCTCCAGCTTTCAATAATTTTTGAGATAAATTATTGTTATTAGAAAACAATCCTGCCCTATGAGTACCTAAAGCTATCATTATTGCTCCCGTGAGGGTTGCGAAATCTATAATTTGTTTTGGGTTATATTTTTTTTGCACATAAGTAATGATATCTGCAAGAACAAGTCTTCCTTCGGCATCAGTATTTAAAACTTCAATTGTTTGACCTGATAAAGACTTAACAATATCTCCAGGTCTTTGTGCCTTGCCATCAGGCATATTTTCAACCAAACCTATTATGCCTACTAAAGATTGATTATATTTATTTAATGCAGCATTAATCATTGAGCCTACAACAACTGCAGAACCTCCCATATCAAAAATCATTTCTTCCATACCTGAAGCTGGCTTAAGTGATATACCGCCAGTATCAAATGTAACTCCCTTACCAACAAGAATTGATGGCTTTTTATTTTTATTTAAATTCCATTCGAAAATAACTACTCTTGGTTCATTAAAGCTACCACTAGAGACTCCAAGTAAGGCATTCATGCCAATTTTTTGCAATCGATTCAAATCAAGAATTTTAACTTTAAGTCCTATTTTTTTTAAATCAATGCATTTTTTGGCATATGAAACAGGATTTAAAATATTAGATGGCTCTGAAACTAAATCTTTACAATAATTTACAGAATACAAAAGGTTGGTTTTGTATTTAAGTTCTTTGAAAGGTTTGAATTTATAGAGATTAAGAAGAATGTCTCCCAAATGACTTCTGTTGGTATTTAAATATTTGTTAAAATTATACTTTTTTAATAAAAAACCAAAAATTATATCTGAACAAAATAATCTATATTTAGAAAAAAACAAACTAGCAAAAACAAAGGTTATATTCTTATCAAATTTAAATTTAAATTTATCACAAACCATAGATCCAGTTTCTATTAAGTAATTCTGATTTAATTTAACAAGGCAAATTTTAATATTAACTATAGAATCAAATAACGTGTTGTGATTATTGATTTCAGCGTATAAAGTTTTATTAATTCTGTTGACAAAATCTTTGTTATTTAAATGTTTTTGTAAATCAAAAGGTAGATTAAGGCTTTTTAATTGTGATAATTTTGATACAAATATAACAATATTGTTATTTTTATAAGATAAATTATTTAAATATTCTATAGATATGCTCATATGAAAAAGATAAATTTATACGTTTTTATTCAAATAATTAAATCTTGTACACTAGTTTTTTTTATTTTTGTATCTATTGCGTGGCTTTTACAAATATCTAGACTTTTTTCATATTTGAACAACTTACAAATTGATTTTGTAAATGTGTTGTTTTTGTCTTTTTTTTTAATACCAAATTTAATTAATGTAACTTTACCATTTATAATAATATTCGGTTTAATAATCGCTTTTATAAAGTTTGATAAAGATAAGGAAATTATAGCTATATTTAGTTTAGGATTATCAATCAAAGAAATCATAAAACCTTTTTTTTTAATTTCAATTATAACAATTTTCTTATATTTATTTTTAAATTTATTTTTTTCTCCATATATTTATGACAAATATAAACAAAAAGAATTTGATCTAAGAAATTCCATTAACTTAGATAATATAAATATATCTAATTTTATTCAGCTTGATGAAAACTTAATTTTAGATTTCTCCAAAAAAGAAGATGTGTTTGAAGATGTTTTTATTAGATTTATTGGAGAAAATGAAAATATAGTTTTTGCAAAAAAAGCAAGAATAATAAAAGAACCAAAAAAATTTATATTTAATCTTTCTGAAGGGTTTAAATTAAGTTTTATAAACAATAAGATTGAAAAACTTGAATTTGAAAATTACAAATTAAATTTTCCATTAAAGAATGAAAATAACTACAACAACTATGATAAAAACACACTTACTTTATTTAATTTAATTAAATATAAAGATTATAAGAGTATGATTGAGAGGATGTTTGATACTTTAATATTATTAACTGTAATAATATTTTTTTATTTTAACAACATTAAAGATAATAAGTTCTCAATAAATCATATTTTTATATATTTATTTTTTTCAATACTTATAATTATTTTTCAGAATATTATTAAAAATTTAGATTTTAGTTTACAATTTTCTTTTTTATTAAATATAATAAATTTTTCAATTATTTATTTATTTATGTTGATTAACAAATTTAAATTCAAATGAAGAAAATTAATTTTTATCTTTTTACTTTAGCTTCAAAATATATTTTGATAAATTTGATAATTATTACAATTTTTGTTCTTTTTTTAAACTTACTTGAAATTTCAAGAATATTGGAAAAAGAGAATACAACATTAGGTTTTTTTTTGCTGCTTTCATTATTAAAACTACCAACAATAATCTCTGAGATTATTCCTTTTGTAGTCATTCTTTCAATTGCATTTTTATTTAAAAATTTAATCACAAACAATGAATTAATATCTATAAGAAATATGGGTTTTTCTATACTTGATATATTTAAACCAATTGCAATTGCAATTTTTTTATTTGGGTTGTTTATACTTCTTTTTATTAACCCTTTGGCAGCTAATTTTGAAAATAATTTTAATAACTTAACTTCTAAAAAATATCCAAATATGTACTCCATTAAATTTATCAATGAAGGAATGTGGATCAAAAATATTTCTGAAGATAATAATATAAATTACATTAATATATCAAAAATAAATTTAGATAATATGAATGCTGAAGAAATTAAAATATTAAACATTAATAATAAATTCAACAAAATTATAATTGCTGAAAAAGGTGAAATAATCGATAAAATATTTAAATTACAAAATGTCAGTATTTTTAATATTAATAATGATAAATTTGAAAAAGTTGAATTTTATAATTTAATTTTGAATTTTGATAAATCCAACATTATTGACTCAATATTAAATTTTAAATTTATACCTTTTTATAAATACAAAAAACATGTAAATAATTTAAAAAAATTTAATTTGCACTCTTCTGAAGTTTCTCTATATTATTTATCTGAAATTTTAAAACCTATATTTTTAGTAATAATAGGATTTACAGTTATGGGTTTTTCAGGAAAATTCAAAAGAAACGAGAGTTTTTTTAAAGTTTTGTTTATTTCAATTCTTATAGGTTTTTTAATTTTTTTATTAAAAGAAATAGTCACGACATTAACTACAACAATGAAAATATCATTTATATTTTCTTATT